>Ga0224496_10000965_pt1 | contig 18580 bp, 12 predicted proteins | sample SF_Jul11_sed_USG_2_FD_168127 | JGI IMG/M metagenome (GOLD analysis project Ga0224496, IMG submission 168127) | Sediment microbial communities from San Francisco Bay, California, United States - SF_Jul11_sed_USGS_8_1 | ecosystem: Environmental > Aquatic > Marine > Sediment | place: USA...
CGCCGCGCGGGCCGAAGCGTCCGCCAGCGCGAGCGCGATCGCGCAGGCGGCCAGCGCGTGCCTTCCGACGCGCGGTTGCGCGGGCACCGGCGCGCGCTCGACCGCCGCCTGCGTCATCCGCTCAGCTCCCGGTCGAGGCGCGCGGCAGCACCCGCTCGAGGTAGCGTTTCACGTATTTTCCGAGCACGTCCGCCTCGAGATTCACCCGATCGCCGGGAGCGCGCTCGCCGAGCGTCGTGGCAGACAGCGTATGCGGGATGAGCGCCACTTCGAAGCCGTCCGCCGAGACGTCCACGACGGTCAGCGATACGCCGTCCACGGCGACCGAACCCTTCTCGACCAGCGCATCCGCAATCTCTGCCGCGCAGCTCACGAACAAGCGCACGTCTTCGCCGTCTCGCGCGAGCCGCTCGACGCGCCCCGTGCCATCCACGTGGCCCTGCACGAGGTGCCCATCCAGACGGCCGTCAGCGCGCAGCGCCCGCTCGAGATTGACGCGACTGCCCTCCGCGAGCGCGCCCAGCGCCGTGCGCACCAGCGTTTCCTGCACCACGTCGAAGCACAGGCGGCCTGCATCCCGCGCGGTCGCCGTCAGGCAGCATCCGTTCACCGCCACACTATCCCCCACGCGCACCTCCGGCGCGATCCGGGACGCCTCGACCGTCAGGCGTGCCAGCTCGCCGTGGCGCTCCACTCGCGTGACGCGACCGACCGCCTCTACGATGCCCGTGAACACGGCTAGCGCCCGAAGCGCTGCTCGATTTCGCGCAGCATCCGGTCCCGCACGTCCTCGTAGCGGGCGGGCAGCTCGATCGGTGGGTTCGGCAGCTGCGACTCGATCCCCTCGAGCCGCATCTCGTGGTAGCGCACCTTGAAGTCGATGAACTTGAGACCGTGCGCGGTAGACAGCACCACGACGCGATCGCCGCGCCGGATCTCGCCGCGCGATACCAACTTCTCCATCGCAGCCAGCGCCACGCCGGTATGCGGGCAGTTGAAGAGGCCGGTGCGATCAGCGCGCGCGCAGGCCTGCGCCAGCTCCTCTTCGCTCGCCTGCTCCACGATGCCGTCGTAGCGCCGCAGCGCGTCGATGGCCTTCTCGACGGAGACGGGATTGCCGATCTGGATGGCGGTCGCGAGCGTCGGGCGCGCGTGGATCGGCTCGAAGACCTCGAAGCCCCGCTGGTACGAGAGATACAGGGGGTTCGCGGACTGCGCCTGGGCGCAGGCGATCCGCGGTCTCTTCTTGGCCAAGCCGAGCTCGAGCAGCATGTCGATGCCCTTCGCCAGGGCCGAGACGTTGCCGAGGTTGCCGCCCGGGATGACCATCCAGTCGGGCATCTCCCAATCGAAGTCCTGGGCGATTTCGATGCCGACCGTCTTCTGTCCCTCGATGCGCAGGCTGTTCATCGAATTGGCGAGGTAGATGCCGTCGCGCTCCGCCACCTGCTGCACGATCTCCATGCAGCCGTCGAAATCCGTATCGAGCGCGAAGACGATCGCGCCGTTCGCCACCGGCTGGATCAGCTGCGCCAACGAGACCTTTCCGCGCGGCAAAAACACCACCGCGGGGATCGACGCGGCGGCCGCATAGGCGGCGAGCGCCGCCGAGGTATCCCCCGTCGAGGCGCAGGCCACGGCCCGGATCTGCTTCCCGCCCGCGATCATCTCCTTGACCATCGAGACCAGCACCGTCATGCCGAGGTCCTTGAAGGATCCGGTGTGCGAGTTGCCGCACTGCTTGATCCACAGCTCGTCGAGCCCGAGCTCGCGGCCGTAGCGCTCGGCCCAGAAGAGATTGGTGTTGCCCTCGTACATCGAGACGATGTTCTCGTCCGCCAGGTCCGGCAGCACCCACTCCTTCTTGCCCCACACGCCCGAGCCGTACGGCCACTGACTCGAATGGCTGCGTTCCACGAACTTCCGCTTCCACTCTTCGGGCGACAGCTCGCGCAGCGCGTCCAGATCGTGGACCACCTCGAGCAGCGCGCCGTCCTTCGCGCGGTAGACGATCTCGTCGATCTCGTACCGCTCGTCGTGATCGTGGATGCTGCGAAACCAGCTGCGGCGGCGGCGCTCGAGCCCCGATTCGGGCGAGCTGTCGTCACCGGGCCTGAGGTTCGCCATCACAGATCCTCCTCGATGCGGATCAGGCGGGTCGGCGCGGTCACGTCGGGCAACCGGTCGATCTGCTCGAGCGCGCTGCGCACGGACGCCTCGCGCGCGGGGTGCGTGAGCATCAGCACAGCGACGGCCTCGGCGATCTCCGCCCGGCCCTTCTGGATCACCGATTCGATCCCAATGCCGTGCTCACCGAGCGCTCCCGCGATGTGCGCCAGCACACCGGGTCGATCCACGGCGGTGAAGCGCAGGTAGCAGCGACCCTGCCGCTCGCCGAGCGGCACCAGCTCGCGCTCGCGCAGCGCCTCGGGCACGTAGGAGAGCGGCGCGACGCGGCCGGCTCCCCCGCGCCGGATCTCCCGCGCGATCTCCACGAGATCCGCCGCAACCGCGCTCGCGGTGGGCATCTCGCCGGCGCCCGCGCCGTAGAAGAGCGTGCGCCCCACGGCGTTGCCCGATACCGCCACCGCGTTCATCGCCCCGTCCACGCTGGCGAGCATGCTCTGCTTCGAGATCAGCGTGGGGTGGACGCGCGCCTCGATGCGCTCCTCGGCTCCGTCGCGGTGAGCCCGGGCGATCCCCAGCAGCTTGATGCGCAGACCGAAGGCGTCGGCCGCCTCGAAGTCCACGGGCAGCAGCCCGCGAATGCCCTCGGTGGGCACCTCCTTGAAGGTGAGCCGCGCACCGAATGCCATGGCTGCGAGCAACGTGAGCTTCTGGGCCGCGTCGATGCCGTCCACGTCGAAGCTCGGATCGGCCTCCGCGTAGCCCAGGGCCTGCGCGCGCGCGAGCACCGCGTCGAAGTCCTCTCCGGTGTGCTCCATTTCACTCAGCACGTAATTCGTGGTGCCGTTGACGATGCCGGCCACGCTCTCAATGCGGTTGGCCACGAGGCCCTCGCGCATCGAGCGCAGGATCGGAATGCCGCCGCACACGCTCGCCTCGAAGGCAATGTCGACGCGCGCCCGCGCCGCCGCCTCGAAGATCTCAGCGCCGTGCAGCGAGAGCAGCGCCTTGTTCGCGGTGACCACGTGCTTGCGTCGTTCGAAGGAACGCAGGATCAGATCGCGCGCGACGTCGTATCCGCCGATCAATTCGACCACGATGTCCACCGCCGGGTCATCGATCAGGGCCAGCGCGTCCGCGTCGAAGCGAATTCCGCTGAGATCCACGCCTCGATCCCGCTGTGTGTCGAGGTCGGCCACGCGCACGAGGCGCAGGGGAAAGCCGAGCCGTTCCCGGATCACCGACGCATTCTCGGCCAGCACCTTGACCACGCCCGTCCCGATCGTGCCCAAGCCGATGAGTCCGACGCCGACCGCCTTCTCCGCCACTGGGTTCCGCCTCCCGCTGCGCGCTGGGCGCTCTGATCACTCCGCGACGACGCGCCGCGAGTCTGCGGCGCGCGCGGCGCGAATCTGCTCGAACGTGCGCTCCGCGTTGTAGGACGAGCGCACCAACGCAGCGCTCGCCACCTGGGGAATGCCGAGCGCGCGCGCTTCTGCGGCCAGCGCGTCGAATTCCGCGGGCTCCCAGTAGCGCGTCACCGGAAGGTGATCGAGCGAGGGTCGCAGATATTGACCGATGGTCACGCTGTCCACTCCTGCGCCGCGCAGCGCTCCGAGCAGCGCCACCACTTCCTCCCGCGTCTCCCCGAGGCCCAGCATGAAGCCCGACTTCACCACCGCGGCCGGGCGCAACCGGCGCGCCTCGGCGAGCACGCGCAGCGAGCGCTCGAACGACGCGCCCGGACGCACGCGGCGATACAGACGGGGCACGGTCTCCACGTTGTGGTTGTAGACGTCGGGCGCCGCGGCGCACACGCTGGCCACCGCCGCGCAATCGCCCTGGAAATCCGGCGTCAGCACCTCCGTGGTCAGCTCCGGACGCCGGCTGCGAATGGCGCGCAGCGTGGCCGCGAACTGCTGCGCGCCGCCATCGGGCAGATCGTCGCGATTGACGGAAGTGAGCACCACGTGGCGCACCGCCAGCTGCGCCACCGCGTCCGCGACGCGCAGCGGCTCCTGCGGATCCGGTGCAGCCGCGGGCCGGCCCGTCGCCACGGCGCAAAAGCGACACGCGCGCGTGCAGACGCTGCCGAGCAGCATGAAGGTCACGTGGCCCTGCGACCAGCACTCGGAGCGATTCGGACAGCGCGCCTCCTCGCACACGCTGACCAGCCCGCGGGCTCGCAGCATGCGCTGCAGCGCGTCGGCTTCGCGCGTGCGCAGCGCGGGGCGGGCGCAGTGCTGCGGCAGGCGCAGATGCCCGGCGGCGCGCGTGCCCCGAGCCGCTTCGGGGGGCGCCGCGCACGCGCGATCGGGTCGCTGGACGCCGCTCTGGGGCGCGCTCTGCAAGGCCTGCACTCCTGCTAATACCGCAAGACTATTGAAGAAATTCTTGCCGATCAAGGCGCGAACGCGGTCGCGGGCCGCGGCCTGCCGAAGATCCACAGCGCCGCGCACAGCACGGCGGCACCGGTGCCCAGCCCCGCCCCGGCCGACCAGCCCGGCACGAGCAACAGCGGCAGGTAGCCGCAGCCGATGGCCGCCGCAGCCGTGCTCAGAGCATAGGGGATCTGGGTGCGCACGTGGTCGATGTGATCGCTCGCGCTCGCCAGCGAGGAGAGGACCGTCGTATCGGAGATCGGCGAGCAGTGGTCGCCGAAGATCGATCCCTCGAGCACCGCGCTGATGCACACCACGACCATGCCGGTCGTGCCGAGCGGGCTCTCGACGCCGAGGCTCGCGGCGAGCGCCACCACGTTGGGGAGCAGGATCGACATGGTGGACCACGAAGAGCCGGTGGCGAACGCCACCAGGCACGCGACGACGAAGAGCAACACGGGGAGCAGCGCCGGCGGTAGCGCGCCCGAGAGCAGCGCCACGAGATAGTCGGCCGTGGCGAGGTCGCGACACACCGCGCCGATCATCCACGCCTCGAAGAGCAGCACCACGGCGAAGACGAGTGTGCCGGCACTGCCCAGCGCCGCGCGGCGCAGATCGGGCCAGGCGACGTGCGGGCGCGAGGTCGCAAGCCGGACGCGCGCGCTGCACCAGGCGGCGCCGCCCGCGCCGGCGGCGAAGAGCAATCCCGCCGTCAGATAACCGCCGAGCTCGCCCCCCACGCTGGCGGCGACGACTCCCTCCGCGGCACCGCCGAGCACCAGCCAGAGCGCGAGGCCGGTCAGCAGCGCGACGCGCAGCGCGTTCGACCCGGCCAGGAAGAACGCGCAGAGCAGCCCGGAGACCGCGCCCGCGAAGATGGGGGCGGCGCCGCTGCCCGCCAGCAGAACCGCCAGCATCGCGTCCGCATCGAGCCATGCGCGCGGATCCTCTGCGAGCCGCGCAACCCCCCCTCCGTCGATGAAGATGCGCGCCAGCGCGACGACCAAGATGAGCGCGAGGGGAAGCGCCGCGCGCCGCCAGTCGAGCGGCATGCCCGGCAGCGGCTCGATGCGGGCCAGCACATCGGACGTGGAGGGTCGCGCGCCCGGCCCCACCAGCTGCCCGGTGGTGGCCGCGCGCGCCTCGGCGCGCGCCATGGGGCCGTAGTCGCGACCCGTGAGGATCACCAGCAGCACGAAGAGCAGCGTGAAGAGACAGTAGAAGCGGTAGGGCAGCGTCTGCAGGAAGATCGCGTAGCCTCCGTCGACGATGCCCGCGTCGGGAAGCTGTGCGCTGTAGACGGAGATCATGAACGCGATCCACGTGGAGAGCAGCGAGATGCCGGCCACGGGAGCCGCCGTGCTGTCGACGATGTAGGCGAGCTTCTCGCGCGAAATGCGCCGCAGATCCGTGAGCGGCCGCATGGTGCTGCCCACCAGCATGCAGTTGGAGTAGTCGTCGAAGAAGATCAGCAGCCCCGTGCCAAACGTGAGCAGCAGCGCCGAGCGCACCGAGCGCGCCAACGCGCCCATCGCCTGCAGGAGTCCGCGCATGCCACCCGCACGGCTCGTCACACCGACCGTGGCGATGAGCGCCACGATGAAGCCGACGATCTCGACGCGGAACGTGTCGAAGATCTCGCGGCGCAGATACACGGCGAAGACATCCCACAGGCCGCGCAGCGGCGCCGTCCACGCGCTGCCGGCGTCTGCCGCGAGCAGCGCGGCGCCCGCGTAGATGCCGACGAAGAGCGCGAGCAGCGTGCGACCGAACAGCAGCGCGACGCAGACCGCCAGGAGCGGCGGCAGCAGCGCTGCGCGCCCCGGCAGCATCCAGCGCTCCGGCGTCGACACGCGCACGCGCTCTGTGCCGCGCGCCAGCTGCGCGGTGAGCGAGACCCGCTCGCCCGCGCTCGAGACCCGCAGCGCCACGTAGAGCTCCGCCGCCTCGCTCCCGGCCACCAGCTGCATGCGCGGCAGATCGGCGCGGCGCGCCGCCTCGTAGCGACGCAGCTGGGTGGTGAAGAGGCGCGTCACCTCCGCCTCGCGCGCGCCCGCCGCCTGCACATCGAGCTGGAGCGCCAGGCGCGACACCGCGCGCCCGACCAGCAGCGCGTCGAGCGCGCCGAAGATCGAGTCGCCCGGCGCAGCCTCGGAGGCGCGCGCGAGATCCGCGGCGAGCAGATGGCTCACGCCGCGCGCGACCAGCGCGCCGCGATCGGCCTGCGGAACGAGAACGGCCAGCGCCACCGCGACCGCGAGCGCGGCGGCGATCCGCGTGCCCGCGCCGTTCTGCCGCGGCGCGCGCGTCACGGCCGCCACGACCGGGGCGGCAGCGGCCGTCGCCCCATGCCGAGCCCTTCCCAGCGCCCGCGCGTCCGCGCCGTCAGCTCAAGAAGGGGATCACGAGCAAGGCCACCACGTTCAGCAGCTTGAGCATGGGGTTGATGGCCGGGCCCGCGGTGTCCTTGTACGGATCCCCGACCGTGTCGCCGGTGACCGCCGACTTGTGCGCGTCGGATCCCTTGCCGCCGTACTGCCCCGCCTCGATGTACTTCTTCGCGTTGTCCCAGGCCGCGCCGCCCGTGGTCATCGAGAGCGCCACGCACACGCCGGAGACGATCGAGCCGATGAGCAGACCGCCCAGCGCCTGCGCCCCCAGCGCGAGTCCCACGACGATGGGGACCAGCGCGGGAATCAGGGCCGGCGCCACCATCAGCCGCAGCGCCGCCTGGGTCACCAGATCGACGCAGGTGCGGTAGTCGGGCTTGGCGGTGCCCTCCATGATGCCGGGAATCTCGCGGAACTGACGCCGCACTTCCTCGACCACGCTGGTGCCCGCCTCGCTCACCGCATTCATCGCGAACGACGCGAACACGAAGGGGATCATCGCGCCGATGAACAGGCCGGCGAGCACCGACGTGTTGGAGAGGTCGAATTCCACCTGGATGCCGGCGAGCCGACGCAGATCCTCGATGTAGGTCGCGAAGAGCACAACCGCCGCCAGCCCGGCGGAGGCGATCGCGTAGCCCTTGGTGACCGCCTTGGTGGTATTGCCAAAGGCGTCGAGCGGATCGGTCACGGCACGCACGTCGTCGCCCAGATCCGCCATCTCGGCGATGCCGCCCGCGTTGTCGGTGATCGGCCCGTAGGCGTCGATCGACACGACGATGCCCGCGAGCGAGAGCATCGACATGGCGGCGATGCCGACCCCGTAGAGACCCGCCAGCCAGTGGGACAGGAGGATCGCAGCCACGATGACGATCACCGGCGCGACCGTCGCCTGCATGCCGACCGCCAGGCCGCTGATGACGTTGGTGGCGTGGCCTCCCAGGCTCGCGCGCGCGATTCGGTCCACGTAGCGCGAGCCGTCTCCGGTGTAGACGTCGGTGATCCACATCATCGCGGCCGTCACCACCGCGCCGAGCACCACGCAGCCGAGCAGCCCCAAGCCGCCGACGGCGTGGCCGGTCACGTCCTCACCCGGAAAATCCACGAACAGGTTGAAGAAGGCGGTCGCGACGATCATGACGCCGGCCGCCACCGCGAGCCCGCGGTACATGGCGCGCATCACCTCGGGCTGCTGGCCCTCGAGCGGCTCGTCGATGGCGACGACGAAGAGCGACAGGATCGTTCCCGCGATGCCGGCGGTGCCGATCAGCAGGGGGTACAGGAACATGCTGTCGCTGTCCGGGAAGATGATGTGGGCCAGCAGCATGGCCGCCGCCGCCGTGACACCGTAGGTTTCGAAGAGATCGGCGGCCATGCCGGCGCAATCGCCCACGTTGTCGCCCACGTTGTCCGCGATCACCGCGGGGTTGCGCGGATCGTCTTCGGGGATGTTGGCCTCGACCTTGCCGACCAGGTCCGCACCCACGTCCGCGCCCTTGGTGAAGATGCCGCCCCCGAGCCGGGCGAACACGGAGACCAGGGAGCCTCCGAAGGCGAGGCCGATCAGCGCGTCCGGCTTGTGTTGGCCGGCGAAGTGCATGACGAGCAGGATGAAGGCCAGCGCCAGCAGACCGGCGCCCACGACCATCAGACCGGTCACCGCGCCGCCCTTGAAGGCCAGATCGAAGGCCCGTCCGAAACCGGTCTTCGCCGCCTCGGAGACGCGCACGTTCGCGCGCACCGAGACGTTCATGCCGATGAAGCCGGCCAGCGCGCTCGCCACCGCCCCGATCAGGAAGCCGAACGCGACCCACGTGCCGAGCAGCAGCAGGAGCAGCACCAGGATCACCCCGCCCACGATCGCCACGGTGCGGTACTGGCGGTTCAAGAACGCCTCGGCACCGGCGCGAATCGCCGCCGCGATCTCATTGGCGCGCTCGGTGGAGGTCGGTGCCGCGAGCACGGTGCGATACAGCGCGCCAGCGGTTCCAATGGCGGCGAGGGACGCGAGGAGGGCGAGAAGGATCTGGAGCATGGCTTGGATCTCCGGTTGCGCCTGGCATGCACGGGAGCGGCGTGGAATCTCTTGCGGGGCTCGCCGCCGGGTCGGATCTGGCCCCCGCGCGGTCACCCGAAGGCAGCGGGAGCGGCGCGAAGCGCCCGTCCGCGACCGCTCCGCTGCTCTCGCCACCTGACGGTGGGAACCCGGATTCCGCCGGGGTGCCGCGCGGCGTACCCTGCGGCGGGCGGGAAACTAGACGTCCACCATCGGAATTTCCAGTGGAATCTGGCGGATCAAGGGCGATCCCCCCTAGGGGACCAAAGTCCCTCGCCTTCGCCATCTTCACCAGGCGCGCTCGGGCTTCACCCCGACGACCCGCCCCAGTCCGATCTCCTCGAGCGGCGCGCGGCTCCAGGCGAAGGGCAGATAGCCGGTGTGGTGGCTGTAGAACCCGGCGCCGGCGTCGGGGTTGCTGACACGCAGCGGCAGCGCAGCGGCGACCGCGCCATGCCATACGGCGCGGATCCGATAGCGCGACAGGCTCGAGCGCACGTCGAGCTGGGAGACGTTGCGCGCCGAGACGATCCAGTCTCCCGGCACAATGGGCGGGGCGTGCAGCGCCCCGTGCTGCGGCGGGGGCACCGCCTGAAAACCCTCGCGCTCCAGGTAGTACTGCAGTCCCCAGTGTCCCACGAACCAGCGCTGGCCCGGCTGCGCACCGATCTCACGCACGATGCGTTGCGCCGCGCTTCGGTACACGTCGCGCTGCTGCACGTCCGCCGCGACGAGCAGCAGCGAGGCGCAGAACAGCAGCGGAAGCGCAGCGGCGAGTGCGCGGGGGCCGGGCCGCAGCGCGGGGTCGCGAAAGACCAACAGGATGGCGGGCGGAGCCGCCAGCAGCGCATCGCCAGCGCCGACGTGCCAGTTGACGCCGACGGAGAAGAGCAGCACCCCGGCCAGCCAGGCCGCGAGGAAGCGATCCTCCGGGCTGGCGAGAGCGCGCGCCGGGCGCAGCACGCATCCCAGCAGCAGGCCCGCGGCCGCCGCGTGGAGCGCCGCGAGCAGCGCCGCGGCCGGCTCGAGGGGCGCGCGCCGCGCCGGCACACCATCGGGCAGGATTCCCGCCACCAGCAACACCGCGATGCCGAACGCGGACAGCGCGCGCAGAGCCCCGGACCTGCTGCGCAAGGCATGCGCCAGCCAGATCCCGAGCGGGAAGAGCAGCGCGCCCCCGCAGTAGATCAGCACGGACAGCGCGTGGTTCGACAGCGCGGCGAACTCCAAGCGCCGGGCGCCGACCCACGCGAGCGCTCCGAGCCCGTGGGGCGCGCCGTAGAGACGCTGCGTGGCGATGCCCCACAGCGCCCACAGCAGCACGGGAACGCCCACGACGCGCGCGGCTTCGGCGAGGCGGACGCGCGGGCCCGGGCGTTCGCGTGCGCAAGGCCACAGCCAGAGTCCCAGCGCGAGCAGTGGAACGCTGGCGCAGCCCACGTACTTGATCAGGCCCGCCAGCGCCGCGGCGCAGCCCGCAGCCAGCTGCCAGCCCGCAGCGCATCGCTCGCGCGCGCGCAGCAGCGCATACACAGAGAAGAGCCAGGCCGCGAGCATCGGAACGTCGAGCATCAGCGTGCTGGCGAGCACCAGAAATGCCGGCGTCGCCAGCAGCAGCCCGGCGGGCCCGAGCCCCCGTCCGGCCAGACGCCGCGCGACGCCGAGAAAGGAGAGCGCGGCCACGAGGGGGAACGGCAGGAGCGCCGCGTGCAGCACGATCTCCCGCTCGCCGAAGGCCAGGATCCAGGCGGCGTAGTAGTAGGAGAGGAGCGGCGGGTTGTGATCGAACACGGCCACGCGCGGCGAGATCGGATCCCAGATCATGTCGAACCCGAAGGGATCGAAGGGATGCGCCGCGATCTGGCGCGCCACCGCCAGGAAGACCGGCGCGTCGATGCTCACCGCGGCCGACAGGAACGGCAGCAGGGGCAGCACGCTCAGCGCGGCGACAGCAGACACTTCTACGTGTCGCGCGCGTGAATCGGGGCGGTTCATCGCCCACCCGACAGCAGCCGACACGCGTCGCGGTAGAAGGACGGCAGCGCGGGCAAGAGTGCAGCGTCCGCGGGCGCGAGCAGGAGCCAGCGCCGGCCCACGCCCCACTCGAGCACCTCGCCCGTGCCCACGCCATGGGGATATCGGCGCGGGGACGTGCACGCGGCACGCAGCGCCTCCGCGTGCGCGCCGTGCGCCTCGGCCGCGCGGCCCGCTCGCTCCTCGAGCGCGGCCAGGTTCCACCACGCGGGCAGCAATCCCGGCTCGAGCGCCAGCGCCGCGCGCAGATCGCGCCGCGCGCCGACCGCGTCCCCGCGCGCGGCGCGGATCGCGCCGCGATTGGCGCGCAGCTCGGGCAGCTCGGCAGCGTCGAGCGCCGCGTCGAGCAGCACGGACGCGGCGTGGAGATCTCCGGTGAGGGCCGTCGCCACGGCGAGCTGCCCCCGGCGGTAGGCGTCGTCTCGACCGAGGCCGCGCTCGAGCTCCAGCGCGCGCGCGTAGAGACGACGCGCGGATGCCGCGTCTCCCTGCGCCAGCTCGACGGCCGCGAGATTGTCGAGCCAGGGGATCGGCGTGCGCGATCCGGCGATCAGGCGCCCGTAGATGCTGCGCGCGCGCTCGAGCTCGCCGAGCTGGAAATAGACGGCCCCCGTCGCCGGCGCGTCGGCACGCCGCGGCGATCCGACACCCGAGAGATTCACCAGCACGCAGAGCGCCGCCACGCCGCTCGAGACGAGGGCCAGCAGCACGCGCCCGCCTCGTGCGGCGCGCGCGTCGAGGGCTTCGACGCCGCGCGCCAGGAACACCGCCCAGGGCAGCGACAGCCCGAGCAGATAGGACGACTTGAGCGCGGACCAGATCGGCACGCGCCAGCTGAAGATCGCGAAGGCGACGAGCGTCCCCAGCAGCTGCAGGAGCAGGACGGGGTGCAGCCCGCGCCGCCGCCCGCGGCGCAGGTCGGCCACGGCGGCCCCCAGGCCGACGAGCGCCAGACCCGAGGGCAGCAGACCCAGCCATGCCATGCGCGCGCTCCAGCGCTGCAGCTGCAGCTCGCGCTCCACATCGGACTCGCGCAGCAGGTCGGCCCACATCCCCGCGTACGCCACGCTCCACACGGCGTGCAGCATGTGCGGCGCGCGCGGATCGGGATCGCGAAACAGCGCGGGCGAGAAGCCGATGTAGTCGCGCCAGCTGCGCACACCCGGCGCCTGCTCGCGCTCCACCTGCGCGACGAGCGCATGCGCGCGGCTGAACGGGAAGGGCGTGCCGAACGCGCGGAGATTGCGCTGGTAGTACGGCATGGCGAGCAGCAGCGCGGCACCGGCCACCAGCGCCACGCGCGGCGCGGCGCGGCGCAGACCGGCCCCGCGCCGTGCGCCGAGCAGGGCGCGCGCGAGGGGCGCGGCGCAGACCGCGACCAGCGCGATCGCGCCGTCGAAGCGCGTGAGCAGCGCCAGCCCCGCGAGCGCGCCCGTGGCCAGGTCGCCGCGCGCGGTCGGCACGGCGCGCGTTTCGTTGGCGATGCACGCCGCGAGACAGGCCGTCGAGAGCAAGGCGCAGGTCATGGCGTTGCCCGGCATGGGGCTCACGAAGAGATGCACGGGCAGGAAGGCGACGGCGCCGAAGGCGACCCAGGCGAGCCCGCTGCGACCGGGTGCGGCGCGGCACACCACCCGCGCCGCGAGCCACGCCGTGCCGAGACTCGCCGCGCTCCCGAGCAGCGCGAGACCGCGCATCAGCGTCTCCGCGTCACCGCGCTGTGCGAGCAGCCAGCCGAGGGCGTAGTACAGGGGGGGATGGAAGTACGACCATCCCTGATCCGCCCACGGCAGTCCGCGATACACGTCGAGGAAGAACACGTAGGCCACGTGACCCCAGGCGTCGTAGCCCCACATGCGCGGCCCGGCCAGCGCGTTCCAGAGCCGCACGCCGACGGCGGCCGCGATCAGCGCAGACCAGACGAGGCAGCGCGCGGCGCGGTGCCGCGCGGACCCCGGGCCGGCCGCGGCGCCTGCGCAAGCCGGCCTCTTCACGGCGTGACCGCTGCCCCGCCCGCGTCGTCCAGGTAGCCGAGGGAGCGCAGCTCAGCGAGCACCTCCCGTTCGGTGACCGAAACGGCGGACTCGAGGCGCTCCACGGGCAGCCCCGCGTAGCTCGCCACGCGCGCAGGCGCGGCGCCCGCCAGGAAGTGCGCCACCCGGCCATCCATGTCATCGGCCACGGGCAGGCCGAGCCAGGCGAGCACGGTGGGCGTCACATCGTTCACCGAAGCGGCGGGCTCGCCCGCGCCCGCGACGATGCCGGGGCCTCGCGCGAAGATCACGCCGTCGCGCGCGCCCGGCGACTTGTGCACACCGCTCAGGAATCCCAGGGCCCGGCCGGCTTCGAAGCCGTGATCCGAGACGACCAGCACCAGATCCCGCTCGCCGTAGCGCTGCATCAGCCGTCCGATCAGTGCGTCGGAATACACGTAGTAGAGACGCAGTGCCTCCGCGGCTGCGCTGCGCTGCTCCGCATCCATGCGCGGAGGATCCGCGTAGGCGCTGGTGGGCTCGACCGCCGCCCAGAGCACGTGGGAGACGCGGTCGATGCCCGGCAGGAACACCATGAGGAGATCGGGGCTCAGCGCTGCTTCGAGCGCCAGCGCGATGCGCGCGATGTCGGCGTCGTTCTCGTAGCGACGCGCGAGGGCCTCGCTGTTCATCCACGCGGCGAAGCGCTCGCGCTGCGCGAAGGGATTCGCGACGCGCGTGAGTGGCGCGTCGTCGCGCAAGAGCTGCGGCAGGCGCGCGTTCCACACGCGGGGCCAGGCGAGGGAGGCCGGTGTCGGCGGCTCGGCGCCGGTCAGCGCGCGGCGCCCCTGGATCTCCATGGCGAGGACGTGGTCGGAGACCATCGCGCCGCGCACCTTCTCGACGGGGTAGGTGTTCCACCAATTGACCACGACGACCGAGAGGCCCGCCGCGCTCGCGATGTTCCAGAGCGCCGGCACGCGTCGGTCGCTGCTCCGGTACAGCTGACGCACGCCCGCAGCATCGGGCCGCGCGAAGCTGACGATGCCGTGTCGGCGCGGATCCATGCCGGTCGCGATCGACGTCCAGATCCGCGGGGAGAGCAGCGGCTCGTGGGCGCGCAGCGGCCCCCCGAAGCCGTCGCGCGCGAGCGCGGCCAGATGCGGAAGCCGGCCCGCCTCGATCAGCGGGGTGACCATGCGCAGCGTGGCGCCGTCGATCCCGACGAGCAACACGCGACCCCGCGGCGCACTGCCGCACGCCGTGCCGAGCAACAGACACAGCACCCCCACGCGCGCCGCGAAGCAGGGGGCCCGCATGTCTCGCTTCCCCGGCGCAGGCTGCATGGCGCAGATGATAGACTGCGCTGCGCATGAACGAACGCTCCGGCCAGCCGGCGCCGCGTGCGGCCGGAACGCAGCCCGCGCGGGCTCCGGTCGGCGCCGCGACATCGCGCGCCTTCGACCGCTGCCGCGACTGGGGAGGCCTGCTGCTCTGGGGGCTGCTCGCCGCCGCCGCCGGCCTCAGCAGCGCCGGCCTCGAGCCCAACCTGCTCGAGGAGGGCATCGTGGTGCACACCGCATCGCGTATGGTGGAAGGGGAGCATCTCTACCGCGACGTGATCCTTCACACCGCACCCCTGCCCTACGAGCTCCTCGCCCTGCTCTTCCGGATCTTCGGCAACGAGATCGCCGTGGCACGCACCGCCGTGCTGCTGCTCCAGGTTGTCGGCGTGCTGCTCTGCTTCGACCTGGCGCGGCGCGCCGGCGCCGGCGTGCTGGCGCACGCGGTGGCCGCCATTCTGGTCGCCGCGCCGATCCTCCTGGTGCCGCTCTTCTCGATCTTCTTCTACAGCACGCTGGCCTTCTACCTCGGCCTCGCGGCGGTGTGCGCCGCGGCCAGGATCCGCGAGGCGAGCGGCTGGCCGCTCGCGACGGGCGCCCTGCTGGCGGCGGTGGCGCTGTGCAAGCAGAGCACCGGACTCGCGCTCAGCGCGGCCCTCGTGGCCGCCGTGTGCCTCACCGCGCCCTCCGGACAGCGCCTGCGCAGAATCGCTGCGCTGTGTCTGGGTGGCATCGGGATCGCCGCGCTCACGCTGGGCGTGTACGCGCTGCGGGGCGACCTCCGCGACTTCGTGTTCGCGCAGACGCGGCTCGCGCTCGCGATGGGGAGTGCTGCGTCGTTCGGCGCGCCGCTCATCGATTTGTGGCCGCCGGGCGCGCTCGATGGATTCGCTCGCGAGAACTGGATGATGGTGGTGCCGAGCCTCTACCCGCTGCGCACCGGGCTGCACGCTCCGCTCGGCGCGCCGATCGTGCTGCTGACCCAGGCGCTCTACGCGCTGCCCTTCTGCGCGCTCGCCGCGACCGCGCTCGCGGCGCTCGCCGGCCGGTGCGCCGCCATCCCCTGGCTGCACGCTGCATTCGTCCTGGCGATGGCGCTCAATCTGTTTCCGCGCGCCGACTGGGGACATCTGGTCGTGGCGCTGCCCGCCTCGCTGGTCCAGCTCGTGCTGCTCGGCGCGCCCCGGATCCGAAGCGAGGGGCTCCGGCGCGCGGCGGCCACCGTGCTGGTGAGCGGCACGCTGATCGCCGCGGGCACGGTCGGCCTCTGGCTCCACCACATCGCGGGCGCGCCCAACCTGGGGCCCCGCGTCCCGCTGCGGCCGATCTCGCCCGCCACCCTCGGCCCGTCACTGCCGCGCGTCGTTCGCCACCTGCGCGCACGCGTGCGGCCGCGCGAGGCGATCTTCGTGGCGCGCCAGGAGCCCCTGCTCTACTTCGCGACCGACACCACCAATCCCACCCCATTCGAGGGCGTTCTCCAGGGGCTGCGCGAGCTGCAGGAGCCGCGCATCCTGGCCGCGCTCGACCCGGTGCGCTTCGTCGTCATGAGCGACATCGATCAGCCGCTCTACACCTACTACGCCGAGGAGCTGCCCGCGGTCTGGGCCTACCTGGAGCGACACTTCCGCATTCCGTCCGATTTTCCGCTCGACGATGCGAGCTGGATCAACGTGCTGGAGCGGGGTCCCGATCGCGGCGCCAGCGCCGTCGACCTGGGCGCCGGATTCGGGGCGGTGCGCGCCTTCATCCGGGGACCGGACGCTCGGGAGCTTCCCGTCGCCGCCGCAGCCCTCCGCCTCGCCGCACGGCAGCTGCGCCGCCCCCTGCCGGTCGCGCTCGGACCGCGCGGTGGCGGCCTGGATTTCGATCTCGACATCCCGGCGCGCGGCGTGCTCCAGACGGCCGTCGGCCTCCGCAACCTCGTCTCCAGCGCGGGGGCGCACCTCCACCCGCCGCACAGCAGCGCGGTCATCTCGATCCGAACCCGCGAAGCCGGCGACTTCGCGCCGCTCGCCGCGGTCCCCGTCGACGCGGGGCCGGCCGGGGGACGCCGCTGGCGCGCCATCGAGGTCGATCTCGCGCGCTTCGCCGGGCGCCGCGTCACACTGCGCCTCGAATTCCGGGCCGAGAGCGTGGCGGAGTCGCGTCGCCTCGCGTGGTTCGGGAGCCCGCGCATCGCGTTGCGCCCCTAGCGTCGCTGCGCGAGCTTCCGGGGCTCGAAGCGTTCGGACCGCGAGGCGCACCATGAGCCGCTGCATCGTCGTCGTGCCCACCTACAACGAGTGCGAGAACCTGCCGCTGCTCGTGCCGCGCATCCTCGCGCAGGACCCCCGCATCGAGGTGCTCGTGGTCGACGACGCCTCCCCGGACGGCACGGGGAAGATCGCCGACCAGCTCGCGAGCGCCGATCCGCGCGTGCACGTGCTGCACCGGCTCGAGAAGGAGGGGCTCGGCAATGCCTACCGCGCCGGTTTCACGCGCGCGCTCGAGCTCGGCGCCGACATCATCGTCCAGATGGACGCGGATTTCTCCCACCCGCCCGATGCGCTGCCCCTCCTGCTCGAAGACATCGAGCATTTCGACGTGGTGATGGGATCCCGCTACCTGCGCGGCATCACCGTGGTCAACTGGCCGATCGAACGCATCCTGATCAGCTGGTTCGGCAATTGGTACGTGCGGCACGTGACCGGCCTGCCCATCACCGACACCACCGGTGGATTCCGCGCCATGCGGCGCAGCGTACTCGAGCAACTCGACTACCAGCGGGTCCACGCCAACGGATACGCCTTCCAGATCGAGCTCAACTACCGGATCGTGCGCAGCGGGGCGCGCATCAAGGAGATCCCCTTCTTCTTCCTCGACCGCACGCGGGGCACCTCGAAGCTCACCCTGCGCATCGGATTCGAAGCGCTCTGGATCGCGTGGTGGCTGCGCGCCGCCGACTGGCTGGGGCGCCTGTGATGCAGCGCGGGCGCGAGTGCGCGACCGCTCGCGGCGCGCCGCCGCGCGGCGGACGCGGCGTCGCATCGCGATGATCCGGGTCCTGCTGCTCAACGAGCGCGACCCGCTGCACCCCAGAGCCGGCGGCGCCGAGACGCACGTCGCCGAGATCTTCGGCCGGCTCGCACGCGCCGGCTTCGAGGTCAACCTCGCGTCGTGCAGCTTCGATGCGGCGCCGCAGCGCGCAGAGGTGAGCGGCATGCACGTGGAGCGCCTGGGACGCGTGCCCAGCTACTACGCGCGCGCGGCCTGGGCCTGCGCCCGCGACACGCGCCGGGGTCGCTACGACGTGGTCGTGGAGTGCCTGAACAAGCTGCCCTTCCTGGCGCCCCTCTACTCGGCGGTTCCCACGCTGGGCCTCTGCCACCACCTGTTCGGCGGGACCGCCTTCCGCCAGGTGGCCTGGCCCCTGGCCGCGACTGTCTGGTGCGCGGAGCGGCTCGTCCCGCGCGTGTATCGCGGCGAACGCCTCGTCGCGATCTCGGACAGCACGCGCGACGATCTCGTTCGGCGCGGAGTGAATCCGGATCGGATCGAGGTCCACCTGCCCGGCATCCGCAGGCCCGACATCGAGCCGATCCCGATCCTGCGGCGCGAGCCGCGCATCGCGTACGTCGGCCGTCTCGAGCGCTACAAGAACGTCGATGTCCTGCTGCGGGCGGTGGCGGGACTCGCCGGGCGCTTTCCCGCGTTGCGCCTCGACATCGTCGGTCGCGGCTCCGATCGCGCGCGCCTCGAAGCGCTGGCGCGAGAGCTCGGCATCACCGAGCGCACGGCGTTTCGGGGCTTCGTGGCCGACGCGGAGCGCGATCGGCTGCTCGCATGCGCGCGCGTTTGCGTGTGTCCTTCGAGCAAGGAGGGCTGGGGCCTCACCGTCATCGAATCGAATGCGGTCGGCACGCCCAACGTCGCCTCGGACGCGCCCGGGCTCCGCGACTCCGTGCGCGACGGGGAGACGGGATTCCTCGTCGCGGAGCGCGACGTCGCCGCCCTCGCGGACCGCATCGCCGCCCTGCTCGGCGACGACGCACTGGCCGAGCGCATGTCGGCCGCCGCCGTCGCGTGGTCGCAGCGCTTCGACTGGGGCCGCGCGGCGGATCAGATGCGAGCCACACTCGAGGCCGCCGTGGCCTGCGGGCGATCGCGATGAGCCCGGCGCGCGCGCGCCTCGCATTCGGGCTGGTCGCCGCACCGGCGCTGCTCATGCGATTCCACAACGCCTTCGCCTACCCTGCCGACTGGGGCTTCGACGCGTCACACAACTGGCGGTACA
>Ga0224496_10000966_pt1 | contig 18578 bp, 18 predicted proteins | sample SF_Jul11_sed_USG_2_FD_168127 | JGI IMG/M metagenome (GOLD analysis project Ga0224496, IMG submission 168127) | Sediment microbial communities from San Francisco Bay, California, United States - SF_Jul11_sed_USGS_8_1 | ecosystem: Environmental > Aquatic > Marine > Sediment | place: USA...
GTCGAAGCCCCTGTTTTTCATTACTGACTTACCCGGTTAATGAGCTGGCGGGAAAAACAATGGGTATAGTTGGTTATGGTGAACTGGGTCAGGCTGTTGCTGGAATCGCAAAAGCACTGGGTATGACGGTGTTAATTGCGCAGCGTAATGAACAGGATGTTCGTGGCGGTCGTATTGCATTGCATGAGTTGTTGCCGCAGGTTGATGTTTTATCATTGCATTGCCCTTTGACCAGGGAAACCGAAAACCTGATTGATGCAAAAGAATTTAATTTAATGAAATCATCGGCAATAATTATTAACACGGCACGTGGTGGTATCGTTAATGAAATGGCTTTGTTAAACGCAATTGAAGATCAGCAAATTGCAGCGGCAGGTATAGATGTATTAAGCGTGGAGCCGCCACCTGAAAATCATCCGTTGTTAATGGCGCAGCATAATAATCTAATTGTGACGCCCCATGTTGCCTGGGCAAGTCAGGAATCCAGGCAGCGGTTAATCAATGAAGTGGCGTTGAATATTAAAGCATTTAATGCAGGTGAATCGCGCAATCTGGTTTAATGTGTTATTCGCCATATACAGTTATGGTGAGTGACCGGTTGTGTGGGTGAGTTCTGTGCTCCCACAAATAAATCCCCTGCCAGGTACCGAGCAAACATTGACGATGATTTAACGGGATGCTGAGGCTACTGTCGGTGAGTACTGTGCGTACATGGGCTGACATATCGTCGGGACCTTCATCGATATGTCGGTACAAGGTATCACCATCAGGTGTTATTTTTTCCATGAAAGCCTCCAGGTCGCTGCGTACCGTAGGGTCCGCATTTTCGCAAAGAATTAATGATGCACTGGTATGGTGAACAAAAATATTAACTATGCCCTGAGTGATTCCTGATTGCTGAATAAGCTCATTGACCTGGCGTGTGATATTGGATGTGCCGCGCCCCAGTGTTGATATTTTAATTTTTTGCTGAAAGACCATGTCTAGTGTCCATGAATAACTTTTAACATATCAATGTTTACAAAATTGAATCCATGATCATCACCTGCAATTGTGGTGAACTTGTTGTCCGGTTCGCCAAGGTCGCTGAGTACAATAGCAGCGCCAGTAAAATCATGATCTTTGGTGTAGTCATTAATGGTGATAAGCGTTTTTAAATCAGCGCCCATGGATGAGCGGATACCATTTTCTGAATCTTCAAATGCAAGACATGCTGATGCGGGTAATTTCATTTTTTCCAGTGCATAGGTATAAATGTCCGGTGCCGGTTTTTTTGCAGGTACAATATCGCCTGCTGCAATAACATCAAACCATTCAGTAGAACCGGGTTCCAGAGCGTGTTCCAGCAGAGCAGTTACATTTTCAGGTGTGGTGGTGGTGGCGATGGCAATACGAAGATTGTTGTCCAGTGCTTCTTTGAGTAAACGCTTCACACCGGTGCGTAACGGAATAGTGCCGGTGGCCAGTAACTCGGTGTAATGACGTGTTTTTGACTGATGTAATTCTTTAATTAAATTTTGCGTGGAATCGGTTTTCTGAAAATCAGTATTGAAATGATCAAGAAAATAATTCATACGTTCTTTACCGCCGGTGACAGCGAGTAATTGTCCATAAAGTTCTATATCCCAGTTCCAGTCGAGATCATATTCTTTAAATGCCAGATTGAAAGCAACTCTATGACCATCGCGTTCAGTATCCGATAGTGTGCCATCTACGTCAAAAATCAGTGCCTGCAAATTATTCATAATTAAGTCTGTGTATGAGTGTCAGAAATGAAGCATTTTATAGGAAATTGGCATATATCGAAAATTATTTTTCCAGCAGGCTTATTTTGCGAGTGTCCATGTTTTTTGTAGGTGCAGGTAAAAATGGTTGAATGATTTTCATGAGATGATCGGCTGTAGCGCGGTGTGCAGTTAGTTTTCCGCCATAGAGGGTGAATACGCAGGGGTTTTCTTCTGAATTGTGATGAATAATAGTATCCCTTGATCGGGTAAAAGCGGATTCAGGTGTTTTGGGCAGGACCCGCAGACCGGCAAAAGAATCGACTATGTCTGCGGTTGATTTGTGCTGTTTAAAGTAAGCATTATAAACAGTCAGTAAATAATCAATATCAGCGTCTACAGGCGCGGTGGTCTCCGGTGGTGCGTTGAATATGGATTCTGTTGTGCCAATGAGGATTTTGTTTTTCCAGGGCATGGCAAATACCGCGCGTTTATCCTGAGGCGCTTCAAGATAATAAATGCCTTTTTTGAGCTCCCCGTTAACGATGATGTGCGTGCCGAGAACAAGTTCGATATCAATAACGGATTGTTCGGGTTTTATTTTATTCAGTATCTGGTTAACCCAGGGTCCGGTTGTGTTAATAATTAATTTTGTAGTAACGCTTTTGCTGATGGCATTCTGAGTGAAGCACACAGTGCATTGATTGTTGTTGCAATCAGCGCTATCGAAAATAGTATTTGCATATAAAACAGTTCCCATGCGTTGCGCAGATGCCATAACCGCTTCAGTTAATAGTTGATCATCGGTTTGTGCGTCATAATATTGAAATAATGTTTTCAGGTCTTTTGTATTCAGTCCATCCATATCTGACCATTGATGTCTGGGAATACTTTTAAATGTTTTTTTACTAAATAAGCTGTAAATCAGTAAGCCAATGCGTATGGCCAGTGATGAGCGTTTGGTGTGCTTGTAAACAGGTATGTAAAATGGAATTAGTTTGACAAGATGGGGTGCGTTTTCTAATAGATAATGCCTTTCCTGTAAGCATTCGCGTACCAGTTTGATCTGTCCGGTTTCAAGATAGCGTAAGCCGCCATGAATTAATTTGCTGGACTTGCATGAGGTGACCATTCCCGGCTTTTCATATTGTTCCAGTACCAGCACTCGATACCCTCTGGCGCTTGCTGCCTGTGCGCAGGCAGCGCCATGAATTCCTCCACCTATGACAAGAAGATCATAATCAGTTGCCATGCTTGTCGATATTGAGCGCCAGTAGAGGGTGTTCCAGCATATTACAAATATCACGGGTTTCTATCAGTGGAATGTTTCGACTGGCATAATGAATGGCAAGCTCTGGATCGGTGACATCATAAACCATCCAGTGCCAGTTTCCTGGCCATGGTTCTTCAGTGCCGGGAATTTTTCGGTGATGAATAATTAAATAATCAGGCTTTAAGCTGTCTGCCTGTTTTCTGCTTTGTTCATCATAATTACGTAACACCCAGCCAATCTGGAAATCAGTGTTATCTTTAATGTGTTTCAGCGCCTGCTGATGGTAGGAAATGATAATGCACTGTTGATGAATGATTTCCAGTTCGCGACAGAGATTTGCCAGTGTGTTTTCGATGCCAAATTTATTTAACGACGCTTCTTTTATTTCAACAAAGGCAGTGACTTTTGGATAGCGTTGTAACAGACGAACCACATCGGTCAGACTGGGGATATGGGATTTAAAAAAAGCCAGTGAAAAGCGTTCCGGCTCATGGGCACGAATATTTTCCAGTTCCTGATAAGTCATTTCAAACAGGTTGCCTTTGACGCCGGTGGTGCGCTCAAGTTCGGTGTCATGGAATACCACGAGTCTGCCATCCGCAGTGCACTGTACATCGAATTCTACATAGCTGGCACCACATTGCATGGCTGCTTCCAGTCCAATCAAGGTGTTTTCCGGATAAGTTTCCATATGGCCGCGATGAGCTACCAAGTGGGGTATGGCCATGATTGTTAAACCTCTTTTGTCGTTTAAGTATTTATATGAATGATTTTAGTCGCAATATTAAAATCTGCTGAGTTCAGCAGTGAACTGTCGATAACGCTGATCAAGATCGGTGCGGGAAATCGATGAAAAGGTTTTGCTGCATTGTTGTGACCAGTTTTCGGGGCAGCCAGCGGCTAACCAGGCAGCGCCACGTGCACTGGCTTCGCTATCATTTAGCCGGTTCACCGAGCATCCGCTAAGGTCAGCCAGTGTCTGGCATAGGCCATTCAGTTGTGACAGGCCACCGCTGACGCGCAGTGTTTTGATGTCAAAGTGATTTAACAGTTGTTGCAGGTTGTTGTGGATTAAAAACACGATGCTTTCAATAATGGCCACATAACGATCTTCCGTGCGCATATTTTCACTATTCGTCAGAAAGTAGGGCTCAACATCGCTGATCCACCAGGGCGATCCCAGGCTGCCAATCGTATTGATGAAGATGGGAGGCCGGGTAATGGTGTTAAGCCATGTGTCCAGATGGTGATACAGGTCAGTGACGGGCCATTGTGATTCTGCCCAGCCAAGTGCTGCACCGGCACCATTGACCGTGCCTTCGAGTAGATATTCTGTATGGCCGTTACTGCGAGCAATGCCCTTTAATAATCTGTCATCGGTTATTGTTTTGCTGCAGGGGGCGAGTATAAATGCGCCTGTTCCCAGATTGACAATGGCCGTATTGTCAGGAATTGCACCCTGGGAAAAGAGTGCAGCATTCTGGTCGCCGCTGACTGATGAGATGGTAATGCCTGTGTTGGTCAGTGTTCCATAATCATATTGTACCGGCAGGCAACGAGGCAGGTATTTTCTGTCAATGCCAAACAATGTTAACAGTTCATCAGACCATTTCAGTTCGTTGATATTAAACAGCAGGGTGCGATGTGCATTGCTATGGTCAATCTGATTCTGTTGTTTCGATGATAGATGACATAATAGAAAACTTGCCAATGGGCCAAGTGAAAACGATTGCTTTATATTGTCAGTATGGTGATGCAAATAGTTTAGTAACCAGCGGAATTTGCCTGCACCATAATGGGGAGATAATGGCAGTCCAGTGATTTGTCGAATCCGTTTTTCATGTGGCAGGAACTGTTTAAGGTCATCTTTACTGCGGGTATCCTGCCAGCTAAGTGCGGGATATAAACTTTTGAGTGATTCATTATGCCAGGCCAGTATGGTAGATCGTTGTGTGGTCAGTGCACAGTTTGTAATTTCATTAGATGAGGTTGCTAGAACCTGTTGAATGACAGTCTGTACTGATTGCAGTATGGCTTCCGGGTTTTGTTCGATATGACTGTGGCTATGTTGTATCAGGCTAATGGATTGTTGTGCCGTATTAAGGATGCTTCCTGTGGATGAAAATACAATGGCTCTTGATGCATGGGTTCCCTGATCGATGACTAATGTATGTGTCATTTTTTAATGGTGCGGTTGTTCTGGGTGTAGAATGTTGATATCAATTTCCCTGTAAAGATGAAAAGTGCAAATAGTCTTCAGTGGCAGGATGGCTGCATGATTCTGCTACTGACGCTATAAAAATATAGCTTAACGCCGGGAATATTCTAGCCTCGCGGGATTTTAAATTTATATGAATCAAGAGTTTAATAACGAAATAGTGAAAGATGAGGAAGATATTCAGCGATATTCCTGGGATTATGTGCGCGATCTTGCCTGGCAGCACAAACCACTGCTGATAAAAGCCCATATTATTGCCCTGTTTGCAGCGCTGGTCAGTGTCCCTGTCCCCTTGTTGATGCCTTTGCTGGTCGATGAAGTGTTATTGCATAAGCCGGGTCATCTGGTTGCCTCTGTGAATGTTGTGTTTCCAGAAGCCTGGCATGGCCCCGTGCTGACTGTGCTGGCGATTATGTTTTTAACCGTGTTTATGCGCTTTATTGTATTGACGCTGTCGGTCTGGCAAACCAGGGAATTTACCGTTATTGCCAAGGATATTACTTACAGAATTAGACGCAGTTTATTAAATCGCCTGCAGTTTATATCCATGGCCGAGTATGAAACTCTGGGTAGCGGTGCTGTGGCATCCCATCTGGTCACCGATGTAGAAGCAGTTGATGTTTTTATTGGTACGGCATTGAGCAAGTTTGTGGTTGCGGTACTCACTGTAACGGGTGTAGCTGTAATTTTACTGTTGATGCACTGGCAGTTAGCCCTGTTTATTCTGATCATGAATCCTGTGGTGATTTATTTTACGACCGTGCTGGGTAAAAAAGTTAAGCAGCTAAAAAAAGAGGAAAACCTGTCGTTTGAACTTTTTCAGCAGTCATTGATAGAAACGCTGGATGGTATTCAGCAAATACGTGCCAGTAATCGTGAGCGTCATTACATTTTGCGTGTCATCGATACTGCGCGGGGCGTTAAGAATCATTCATCAGCATTTAGCTGGAAAAGCGATGCTGCCAATAAAGCCTCGTTTTCGGTATTTCTGTTTGGCTTTGAAGTGTTTCGCGCCGTTAGCATGTTCATGGTGATTTTTTCCAGCTTATCCATTGGTCAGATGTTCGCTGTTTACGCCTATTTATGGTTCATGATGACACCTATGCAGGAAATCCTCAGCATTCAGTACAGTTACTATTCTGCTAATGCGGCCCTGTTGCGCATTAATCGCTTACTGGAGCTTCGCCAGGAACCCCGGTATGCGCATCTGAAAAATCCATTTACCGGCAAGCATACTGTTGGTGTGCGCATCGAGCAGGTGAAATTTGCCTATGGTGACGGTGAGCCGGTGCTAGATAATGTATCACTGGATATTAAGGCGGGTGAAAAAATCGCCCTGGTGGGTGCCAGTGGCGGGGGCAAATCGACGCTGGTGCAGGTCATCCTGGGTTTGTATCCGGCAAATGCCGGACAGATTTATTTTAATGACGTGCCGATCACAGAAATTGGTCTCGATGTGGTGCGTGAGCATGTCGCCACCGTGTTGCAGCATCCTGCCCTGTTTAATGACAGTATTCGCCATAATCTCGATCTGGGCAGGCACATAGCGGAGGACAAGCTCTGGCAGGCGCTGGAAATTGCCCAGTTAAAGGATGTGGTTGAAGAGGCTCCCCAGGGGCTGGATACCATTGTTGGTCGAAACGGTATTCGTCTGTCCGGAGGGCAGCGGCAGCGTCTGGCTATTGCCCGCATGATCCTCATGAACCCTAAAGTGGTGATTCTCGATGAGGCATCTTCAGCACTGGATACCGAAACGGAATCCCGTTTGCATCAGGCACTGGAAAATTTCCTGAAAAGCAGAACCACCATCATTATTGCTCATCGTCTGAGTGCGGTTAAACAGGCTGATCGTGTTTATGTCTTTGATAATGGTCGAATAATTGACGAAGGTCGGCATCAGGAGCTGGTCAGTAAAAAGGGTGTTTATCAGAAATTATACGGTCAGCAAGCATCGTAAACCTATGCCCATGACGTCACGCGGTATATTAGGCCTTGTTGATATAGTATACTGTCCGTTTGAATGTCCGCGACCAGGAGATAATTGTGGCAACAGTAGAACTAAACGAACAGAATCTCGAATCAACCGTCAATGGTAATGATATTGTCATTATCGATTTCTGGGCGCCCTGGTGTGGTCCATGTAAATCATTTGGTCCTATCTATGAGGAAGTTTCTGAGAAGCATCCTGATATTGTGTTTGCCAAAATTAATACTGAAGATGAACAGGCGATAGCCGCTCATTTTCAGATTCGTTCGATTCCTACATTAATGATTTTCCGTGAACAGATTATTATTTTTGCTGAAGCCGGTATGTTGCCAGCCAACGCCCTTGAAGAAGTTATTCAGCAGGTTAAAACGCTGGATATGGATAAGGTTAAAGCTGATATCGAAGCTGCTGCCCAGGAAGAGGCTAACAACGCCTGATGCTGATTGCTTCTCTTTAAGAGAACATAAAAAAAGCCAGCATCAGCTGGCTTTTTTTATGGCCTGTAAATAATGGCTTAGATTATTATTTGGCTTTCTTCTTTTTCGCTTGTTTCTTTTTCGCGGCAGGTTTTTTAGCAACAGTTGCTTTTTTCTGGTTAAGCGCCTGTAAAGCCTGTTTTTCACGAGCGACAGCTTGCTGAATAGCGGCTTTTACAGCTTTCAGTTCCTGTTGTAGTTTGGCCAGCTGGGCAGTCATTTGTTTACCGGTATCAGCTGATGATTTAGCGGGCTTTTTCTTGGCAGTCACTTTCTTTTTAACGGCTGCTTTTTTAGCAGCCGCAGGTTTCTTAGCAGCCGCAGGTTTCTTAGCAGCCGCAGGTTTCTTAGCAGCCGCAGGTTTCTTAGCAGCCGCAGGTTTCTTAGCAGCTGTTGCGGGTGCTGCTGCTTTTGTTTCAGCAGTAGCAGGTTTGGGTTCGCTTGTCTTTTTCGGAGCAGCAGGGATTTTTTTAACAGCTTCAGTGGCAGGTTGAACAACCGGTGGTTTTTCTATTGCTGGCGTTGGAGCTGGTGCAGGTGTAGTGGTAGTGTTTTCTTCAGTCACAGTTGTCGTTTCCTTTGTGGCTACAGGTTTGGGTGCGCGTTTCTTGATGGATTTGGTGTTCAGGGCATTGATAATAGAATCAAAGATTGCCTGAATATCACCTTTGCCTTCAACGGAACTCATTATATTCTGGTTGGCATAATAATTAATTACTGGCTGAGTTTGAGTTTCATAAACTTTTAATCGTTTGCCAATGGTCTCTTCGTTATCATCAGAACGATGATGCAGTGAGTCACCACAGTCATCACACTGATCATCAATCGTCGGTGGGTTGGTGTACATATTGTAGACCGCGCCACAACCATTACAGGTCAGGCGACCGGTCAGACGTTGCATCAGGATATCAAAATCGACATCGATCAAAATGGATTTTTCCAACGGTTTTTTCATACTGTCCAGCATGTCATCCAGTGCTTCAGCCTGTTCAACATTGCGCGGGAAACCATCGAGAATAAAACCGTTTTTGGTGTCAGGACTGAGCAGCCGCTCTCTGATCATGCCAAGAACAATATCATTAGGTACCAGTTGGCCAGCGTCCATAATCGTTTTTGCCTGACGTCCCAGTGGTGTCTGAGCAGCAACAGCTGCACGTAATAAATCACCTGTGGAGATCTGAGGTACGTTGTATTTTTCAATTAGAAGTTTGGCCTGGGTGCCTTTGCCAGATCCGGGTGCGCCTAATAATACGATTCTCATGGCTATATAACCTTTAAATCCTGATTTATTAATATCTCATGGATTGTAATCAAAGAACGGATAATGTCGAGTATTCTATGTGCAGATATTGATATAATTAGCAATAAATCAAATTACAGGATAACTAATGAATCTTGAAAATCTTCCTTTGGGCGATGATGTGCCTAACAGTATTAATGTTGTCATTGAAATTCCTTCTCATGGTTCTCCGGTTAAGTATGAAATAGACAAGGCAAGTGGTGCATTGATTGTAGATCGTTTTATGGGAACAGCGATGTTTTATCCCTGTAATTATGGCTTCATGCCTCATACTTTATCTGAAGATGGTGATCCGGTGGATGTACTGGTGGTGACGCCGGTACCTTTGATCAGTGGATCCGTCATCAGTTGCAGGCCTGTGGGTATGCTGCAAATGATTGATGAGGCGGGTGAAGACCATAAAGTGCTGGCGGTGCCGACCAGTAAATTAAGTAATCTTTATGAGCATGTGCAATCGCCACAGGATTTGCATGACGGTCTGCTTGGGCAAATTACTCATTTCTTTGAACAGTACAAGGCGCTTGAATCCGGTAAATGGGTTAAAGTGGAAAACTGGGTTGGGGTCGATGATGCCAAAAACGAAATCATAACCAGTATTGAGCGATACAATCGACTGGAAAATAACTGATGACAAATAACAGCTGAATGTCACGCCGCACACTTATTAAAGATCATTTGCTGGAAGCTATGTTATTCAGGCGTCGAGCCTGGGTGATGGCTGTGTTTTGTCTGGTTTTTATTATTATTTTGCTGGTGCGTCTGGTCAATCTTCAGGTCATTGAGCATAAGCATTTTGACAAATTATCAGAAAATAATCGTGTTCGTCTGATGGCTATAGCGCCCAACAGGGGGCTTATCTTCGATCGTAATGGTGTTGTGCTGGCAGAAAACCGTCCATCTTATCGTCTTGAAATTATTCCCGAGCAGGTTGATGACATGGACGGCTTACTGGCAGAACTGGGACAGCTGGTGGAACTGGATGAGATGACGTTAAAACGTTTTCTCAAGGCCATTCCGCGCAGTCGCCCTTTTGAAGGTATTCCGTTACGCACCAAATTATCAGACGATGAAGTTGCCCGCCTGGCAGTGAATCGATATAAATTTCCCGGCATGGAAATTACCGCGCGCCTGAGTCGTTATTACCCCCTGGGTGAAAGTGCAGCCCATGTGATTGGTTATGTGGGTCGCATCGATGAAGATGAACTCAAGTACGTGGATGAAACCCAGTATGCCGGTACCAGTCATATTGGTAAAACAGGACTGGAACGTTTTTATGAAAAGGAGCTGCATGGTGAGGTGGGGCACCAGAGTGTTGAGGTCAATGTTGAAGGTCGCATTTTAAGAGTACTCGACAAGAAGCAGCCAATACCGGGTAATGATCTGATTCTGTCGCTGGATAGTCGAATGCAGTCAGTTGCTGAACAGGCGCTGGGCGATTATAACGGTGCCGTGGTGGCAATGAATCCGAATAATGGTGAAGTGCTGGCCATGGTGAGTATGCCTGGCTATGATCCGAATCTGTTTGTTCATGGGATCAGCATTAAAGACTACCGCCGCCTGCAGAATCCTGAAAAACGGCCTATGTATAACCGTGCCCTGTATGGTCAGTATCCTCCGGGCTCAACTGTTAAACCTTTTGTCGCACTGGCCGGTCTGGAAAATAAAATCATGGGGCATAAGGAAAGCATTCCCTGTGAAGGATATTACCTGCTGCCGAATGAAGAACGAAAATACCGCGACTGGAAAAAAACAGGGCATGGACATATTGATATGGAAGACAGTCTGGCCCAGTCCTGTGATGTTTATTACTACGAACTGTCCTATCGACTGGGTATAGATAGAATGCATGCCTTTCTTCAGCAGTTTGGTTTTGGCTCACCAACCGGTGTTGATATTCTGGGCGAGCGTTCGGGGCTGCTGCCATCAAGGGAATGGAAGCAGCGTACCCGCAATAAAATCTGGTTTCCCGGAGAAACGCTGATTGCCGGTATCGGCCAGGGATATGTGCTGGCAACGCCCATGCAGCTGGCTTCGGCCACCTCCATACTGGCCATGCGTGGACAGGGCTATAAACCTCGCCTGCTGAAGGAGATTCGTGATCCGGCACTGGGTGAAAACAGAAGCATAGACGCTGTAGCGCTGGCGCCGGTGAAATTAAATCGACAGACCAACTGGGAGCATGTGATCAAGGGCATGATCAGTGTTGTGCATGGTATCAGGGGGACTGCACGGGCAGTCGGTGGAGGCCTGAAGTTTCAGATGGCCGGTAAAACCGGTACCGCCCAGGTATTCGGTGTCGCTCAGGATGAAGAATATGATGAAGATGTTATTGCTAAAAAGCACCGTGACCATGCGCTGTTTGTAACCTTTGCACCGGCAGATAAACCGGAAATTGCGATTGCGGTAATTGCTGAAAACGGCAGCAGTGGTAGTGGTGTGGCGGCGCCGATCGCAAGAAAAGTGCTTGATACCTGGATGGAGACGCAGGAGCAGAAATGATTAGTGATAATGGTTTTAGAAATGATAATGGACGAGACAGTTTTACCTTAAAAGTGGTGCGTGTCTTACACCTGGATCCATTTTTACTATTCGGCATCCTGCTGTTATCTATGACCGGTATGGTGGTCCTGTACAGTGCGGGAGACCAGTCCATCGCCCTGATCAATAAACAGACCACCCGCCTGGTTCTGGCATTTGCTATTATGCTGGCCCTGGCTCATGTATCGCCTGCGGGATTACGATTCTGGTCACCCTGGATCTATGGCATTGGCATTATTCTGCTCGTCCTGGTGTTGTTGGTGGGTGATGTCGGTAAAGGCGCGCAACGCTGGCTTGATCTGGGTTTTATCCGTTTTCAGCCCTCTGAAATGATGAAGCTGGCAACGCCAATGATGCTGGCCTGGTTTTTATCGGATAAACCGCTGCCACCAACGGCGAAAACTTTACTGGTTGCTGCCGTGTTATTGCTGTTGCCGACCCTGCTGATTGCCAAGCAGCCTGATCTGGGTACGGCGCTGTTAATATTTACAGCCGGATTTTTTGTGGTTTTTCTGGGTGGTTTAAGCTGGCGCTTGCTGATTGGCCTGGGGATATCCGGGGCGGCATTATTGCCGGTACTCTGGCACTATATGCATGATTATCAGCGTAATCGGGTATTAACCTTTCTGAATCCTGAAAGTGATCCGCTGGGAACTGGATACCATATTATACAGTCCAAAATAGCCATAGGATCCGGTGGCGTCTATGGGCGCGGCTGGCTCAATGGTAGTCAGTCACATCTGGATTTTCTGCCTGAGCAATCAACGGATTTTATTTATGCGGTGTTTGCTGAAGAGTTTGGCCTGATAGGCGGCATCCTGTTATTAACCCTGTATGCCTTTATTGTATTGCGGGGTCTGGTGATTGCGGTTAATGCTCAGGATACCTATGGCCGCCTGCTGGGTGGCAGTCTGAGTATGACATTTTTTGTTTATTTATTTGTCAATGTGGGAATGGTATCAGGAATTTTACCCGTGGTTGGGGTACCATTACCCTTAATTAGTTATGGTGGTACATCGATGGTAACCTTGATGGCCAGTTTTGGTATGTTAATGTCAATCAATACGCACCGGAAAATATGGGCAAGATAATTATAAATAAGATGCAGTCAGAGCGGCATGAAAAATGAAAAAGGATCTGGGTAGTTTATGATGAAAACAATGCTGGTAATAATTTCTCTCTTTGGTGCGTTAACTTCACAGGCTGTTGTGGCGGCCTATCATCAAAGAGATGATGTGCAAAATTTTATTGCTGAAATGGTTGAACAGTATGGTTTTGATAAGAATCATCTGACCGAGTTAATGAGTAAGGTTGAAAAACAGACCACGGCGATAGAGGCGATTGCTCGACCCGCTGAAGGCAAGCCCTGGAAAGAATATCGTCCTATCTTCCTGACCAAAAAACGTATTCAGAAAGGTGTCGAATTCTGGCGCCAACATTATGATGAACTGACCAGAGCAGAAAATGATTATGGTGTGCCAGCCGAAATCATTGTTGCCATCATTGGTGTTGAAACGTTTTATGGTAGACGAGCCGGTAACTATTCTGTGCTCGATGCCTTAACCACGCTGGGTTTTGATTATCCGCTGGAAAATACCACTAAAGAAAGACAGCAAAGTCGTGAGATCTTTTTTCGTAAAGAGTTGAAAGAATATCTGTTAATGAGTCGTGAAGAAAAGGTGGATCCGCGGAGTCTAAAAGGCTCTTATGCAGGAGCCATGGGTATGCCGCAGTTTATTTCCAGTAGTTTCCGTGCCTATGCTGTTGATTATGATGGTGATGGGAAACGTGATTTATGGACCAGTACCGCCGATGCGATTGGCAGTGTGGCTAACTATTTTAAACGTCATGGCTGGGTAAAAGGCAAGCCCATAGTGGCCCGCGCTCAGGTGACCAACAAGGCGCGTGAACTGGGCAGTAAAGATATGAAACCGCATACCAGTATCAAAAATTTCAAACAACAGGGTGCAGTACCGTTGCAGTCATTTGCAGATAATGAACTGGCAACATTGCTGGAACTGGATGGTAGTAAAGGCAGTGAATACTGGCTTGGCCTGAACAACTTTTATGTGATTACTCGTTATAATCATAGCCCGCTATATGCGATGGCGGTTTATCAATTAGGTCAGGCAGTAGCAACCGAGTATTTTGCGAGTCGTTAATGAAATATGGTTTAGTCGCTATTATTGTTTTTGTTTCTGCGTTATCAGCCTGTTCTCTTCGTGATAGCGCGCCAAATGTTAAATTAGATGCCAATAACATTCGAGACGCGGTTCCTGCTAATGAGCCATTTAGTCGTTATGGTAATCCTGAATCCTATGAAGTAATGGGCAAGACTTATCAGGTATTAACAACCAATCTGGGTTTTGTGCAGAAAGGTGACGCATCCTGGTACGGTACAAAATTTCACGGTAAAAAAACATCCAGTGGCGAAGATTATAATATGTACGCCATGACGGCGGCACATAAGACCTTACCGTTGCCAACCTATGTGGAAGTAAAAAACCTGGAGAATGGTAAAAAAGCCATTGTTAAAGTGAATGACCGGGGGCCTTTTCATGAGGGACGTATTATTGATTTATCCTATGCAGCAGCAACTAAACTCGGTGTTGCAGGAAACGGCACAGCACCGGTAGAGATTCGGGCTATTAATACATCGGCACTGGATCTAAATACATCATCAGTGGTGGTACCTGCTGCCGCTAAAACCAGTGGCAAGATACTGGTTCAGGTAGCTGCCTTTAATGAGTCAGCCCAGGCAGAACAGGTGGCAACCGATTTGCGTGGCAAGCGTTTCCAGAGTGTGCGCGTTAATGTGACGGATGCGGATGGAAAAAAATTCTATCGTGTTCGTATAGGCCCGATACCAAATATGGATCTGGCTTACAGGGTATTAAAAGATTTAAATGAGATTGGGCATAATGCGGCCAGCGTGTTGCTTGATTAAATGATAAAAGTGGAGAAGTAGATAATAATGATCAAGATGTTAAGACAATTTTTCTTTTTATGTGTTTTTGTTTCAACCACGGCAGAAGCTGTCGTTGCACCAGTGCCAGCGCCACCTAAACAGGCTGCTACCAGTTTTCTGTTAATTGATTTTAATAGTGGCCGTATTCTGGCTGAAAAAAATAGCGATGAACAAATCGAGCCGGCCAGTATTACCAAGTTAATGACCGCCTATGTGGTTTATAAAGAACTGGACGCAGGTCGTTTGACAATGGATGAAATGGTGACCATTAGCGAAAAAGCCTGGCGTATGGGCGGTTCAAAAATGTTTGTCGAAGTGGGTAAAAAAGTCAGTATTGAAGATTTATTAAAAGGCCTGGTCATTCAGTCTGGCAATGACGCCACGATTGCACTGGCCGAGCATATTGCCGGTAGTGAATCGACGTTTGCGGATTATATGAATCAATATGCCCGTGCACTGGGTATGAATGGTACTAATTTTGTAAACAGTACCGGCTGGCCACATAAAGACCATCGTACATCGGCAAGGGATATTGCGACCCTGGGTAAGGCCATTATTGAGGAGTTTCCTGAGCGTTATAAACTGTATGCAGAAAAACAGTTTACCTATAATGGCATACCCCAGTACAACCGAAATAAATTGCTGTGGCGTGATGATTCTGTTGATGGTATGAAAACAGGACATACTGAGTCGGCCGGTTATTGTTTGATTTCTTCAGCCAAGCGTGATGATATGCGTCTGATAGCGGTGGTGCTGGGTACACGTAGTGAAAAAGCCCGTGCCGATGTGAGTCAGTCACTGCTGAGCTATGGTTTCCGGTTTTTTGAAAGCAGTAAATTATATGCCGCCGGAGAAGGTTTGAATAAAGCTCGAATCTGGAAAGGTGAAAATGAAAATCTCAGTCTGGGTTTAAAAGAAGATCTTCATGTCACTATACCCCGGGGCCAGTACAAATATCTTGATGCCGTAATGGAAGTGAATAAAGATATTGTTGCACCGGTGGAAAAAGGTCAGCAACTGGGTACAGTAAAAGTAATGCTCGATGGTGAAGAAATTATTTCCCGGCCACTGGTTGCGCTGCAGGCGGTTGCCGAAGGCAGTATCTGGCAACGCACCAAGGATCAGATTATTCAGCTGTTCCAGTAGCGGATAAGGTATTTAGAGATCTTGCACAAGTCGGGTTCTCCCGACTTTGTTTTTTGGGTTCATAACATGTCACAACGCATTGTTTATTTGAACGGCCAGTATTTACCCATTGAGCAGGCACAGGTGTCGGTTCTGGATCGCGGCTTTTTGTTTGGGGATGGCGTCTATGAAGTAATCCCTGCCTATGGTGGTCATCTGCTGCGCCTGCCGCAACATTTGCAACGGTTGCAAAATAGTCTTGATGCTATTCAACTGGTTAACCCGCTGTCAAAAGATGAATGGATCGAGATTTTACAAACCCTGCTGACAAAAAATCAGGGCCAGGATCAGTCTGTCTATCTGCAGGTCACGCGGGGAGTGGCAGAACAAAGAGATCATTCTTTTCCCGATGCCATCAAGCCAACGGTGTTTGTTATGGCCAATCTGCTGCCGGCGCAGTCTAAAGATGAATTGGCAAAAGGTGTTGCCGCCATTACCGTTGATGATATTCGCTGGCGAGCCTGTCATATCAAGGCCATTGCCCTGCTGGCCAATACGCTGTTGCGACAGCAGGCCACGGCTGCCGGTGCTGCCGAGGCGATTCTGATTCGTGATGGACTGGTGACCGAAGGTGCTGCCAGTAATGTCTTTATAGTCAAAGACCATGTGCTATTAACCCCGCCGGTAGGACCAACGTTGTTAACCGGTGTCACCCGTGATCTGATTCTGGAACAGGCAAAACTTAACGGCATTGACTGTGCCGAGCGGGATATTGCCGAAGGTGAATTAACACAGGCTGACGAAATCTGGTTAAGCAGTTCTACCAGGGAAATTCTGCCGGTAATATCGCTAAACGGTGACGCGGTTGGAAACGGCCAGTCCGGCCCCATATGGAACAGAATGATCGATATTTTTCAGCAATATAAAGATGTTTTGCGAACAGGTGCAGAATGAACGAGCCAGGTAATGAAGAAGACACGCTGTTTGCATTCCCCTGTGAATTTCCCATTAAAGCCATGGGTAAAAGCGGTCCGGAGCTGGAAGGCGCAGTGCTGGCTATTATTAATCGTCATGTGCCCGATTTATCCGAAGGTGCGATAAAACTGAATGCCAGCAAGGGCGGCAACTATACCAGCATTACCATTACCATTACCGCACAAAGCAAAGCGCATCTTGACGGTATCTATTATGAGCTCACCGCCTGTGAGCACGTGCTGTTTGCTCTTTAAATCATTATGACCGTGATTGTTCGTCATCTGGGCCTGCAGGACTACGCCCCCACCTGGCAGCAGATGCAAACGTTCAATCAGCAGCGTAACCCGAATACCGATGATGAAATCTGGTTACTGCAACATCCGCCGGTGTATACCTTGGGGTTAAATGGCAAGGCCGAGCATGTGCTTGATGCCGGTACTGTTCCATTAGTTGCAACCGACCGTGGCGGTCAGGTGACCTATCACGGCCCCGGCCAGTTGATCGTGTATATTCTGTTTGATCTAAAGCGCCGCAGGGAAGGTGTACGCAATATAGTGACGCGACTGGAGCAGTCGGTGATTGATTATCTGGCAAGTAAAAATATTCAGGCCGCAGCCAGAAAAGATGCGCCGGGAGTTTATGTGCAGGGTGAAAAAATTGCCGCACTGGGTTTAAGAGTAAAGCAGGGTGGTTGTTATCACGGCCTGAGTTTGAATGTGGATATGGATCTCGCGCCGTTCGAACAGATAAACCCCTGTGGGTATCCGGGCCTTAAAGTGACCAGCATGGCTAAACTGGGGCTGAATGATAGTATCAAACAGGTGACAGAGGATTATCTGGGTTTTCTCTGTCAGCAATTCAGTATCGATGAGATAAGAGAACTTCATGGCTGAAAAACAGACGTCGACAAAACATAAAGTCGTGGCCGGCGAAAAACTGCGCGGTGAAGACAAGGTGGCTCGCATTCCGGTAAAGGTGCAGAAAACCGAAACCGTATTACGCAAGCCGGAATGGATACGGGCAAAGTCACCGGCACATCCGGAAGTGAAGCGGCTAAAAAAAATTCTCCGCGAACAAAAATTATTTACCGTTTGTGAAGAAGCCGCCTGTCCCAATCTGGGTGAATGTTTTGGTCACGGCACCGCCACCTTTATGATCATGGGTGAAATCTGTACCCGTCGCTGTCCGTTCTGCGATGTCGGGCATGGCCGGCCATTGCCACTGGACATAAACGAACCCGACAGTCTGGCCGCAACTATTCAGGCGATGAAGTTAAAATATGTTGTCATCACCTCGGTTGACCGCGATGATTTACGCGATGGCGGCGCACAGCATTTTGCGGACTGTATTTCGAAAACCCGTGAGTTAAATCCACAGATAAAAGTTGAAATACTGGTGCCGGATTTTCGCGGTCGCGTCACTATTGCCACAGAAATTTTAAAACAGACGCCCCCGGATGTGTTTAATCACAACCTGGAAACTGTACCGCGTTTATACAAAGAAGCGCGACCCGGTGCAGATTACGCCGGCTCGCTGGCGTTGTTACGGGATTACAAAACACTGTGTGCAGATGTGCCAACCAAATCCGGTTTAATGCTCGGCCTGGGTGAAGAAAAAGAAGAAGTGCTTGATGTCATGCGCGACATGCGTAAACACAATGTGGATATGTTAACGCTGGGGCAGTATTTACAGCCCAGTGTGCATCATCTGGCAGTAAAACGTTATGTTACACCGGCAGAGTTTGAGGAACTCCGGCAACGCGGGCTGGAGATGGGATTTAAACAGGTGGCAAGTGGTCCGATGGTGAGGTCGTCTTATCATGCAGATTTACAGGCGAAGGACATTACGCTGTCTTCCTGAATCTGGTAAAAGGATCGCGTCTCAGGCATTAACATCTGACCAGACCGCGTATTCATTCCCATTAGGGTCGGTAAAGTGAAACCGTCTGCCACCGGGAAAGTTGAATATGGGTTTAACAATAACACCACGCGCTT
>Ga0224496_10000967_pt1 | contig 18576 bp, 22 predicted proteins | sample SF_Jul11_sed_USG_2_FD_168127 | JGI IMG/M metagenome (GOLD analysis project Ga0224496, IMG submission 168127) | Sediment microbial communities from San Francisco Bay, California, United States - SF_Jul11_sed_USGS_8_1 | ecosystem: Environmental > Aquatic > Marine > Sediment | place: USA...
CAACGAGGAACGCGATCACGATTCTCTTCAAGGAATGACACCTGTTGAGGTGTTGAAAAAATACGAACTCTCTACTTTAGGACTGTCAACCTAATGGGGAAGCTTACGTACGTACCGCGTCTTCGTAATCCTGTTTGTGTTGTTCAAACCAGTCGCGGCGATTATTCTTCGCCAGGCTGGATAAAAAACCCAAACTGTCAGGAGTGAAGTAGCGGTCCGTCATGGTCTAGTCCTTCTTTACATAAGTAATCATATTAAAAATCGCGCCCTGTGGATCAGCAACCACTGCGAAACGACCGATATTGGGAATATCCTGGGGTTCCACATAGACCTTCGCGCCCAATTTACGTGCGCGCTCGGTGCGAGCATCAATGTCGTCAACTGTAACATAAGCACCCCACATTGGAGGCATCTCTTCCGCCCCTGGGGGCGTCTGCATGATACCGGCAACTTCTTTGTCCCCTGTTTCCGCTATCAGATAGGGCACGGCCGCATCATCTGCATCCTTTAGTTTCCAATCCAACAGCTCAGAATAAAAGACCCTGGCCGCCTCTATATCAGGGGTTAACAGCTCATTCCAGCTAAAAGCGCCGTTAGGTTTCATTGCATCCAGACTCATATTGTTGCTCCTTTTCATTGATTAAATAGAATAGATTCATACCGCTAGTAGCGAGATGGCCTCCTGTGATCAGGATTGAAAGAGAGCTTACAGGGGGGCTACTGACAGCGTTGTGTCAGTAGGGATAAAAAATGTGAAGAGTGGAGAGCTTTGTCCCTCACGATGCATCCAAAGATTTGAATACCTTAAATTCGCCTCGTTTATACAAGACAAACACCAGCACTATCATCGTCAAACTCAAGCCAAGATTGGCGAGAAGTTGATTCTCCAGCACCGAGAAATACGAAATCGATGCGGCCGCGTTATTCATGCTGATGTGCGCGACTGAGGCCACCCATACACTTTGGCTTTTGACATAGACATAGGCAAGATAAGCAAAGGTGCAAAGCGATCCAATTGCCAACACTATAAAATTTAACACATCTTGCCAAAGCGGCGTCTCCGGCGCGTCCGGCATTACCAATACCAAAGGCCAGTGCCAGGCATACCAGATCAAACCACCACCAATAAACGCAACACGCGGACTGATGCGATACAACAGCGGAAACATCAACCCCCGATGACCAAACTCTTCGCCGAAACCGCTGATCACGCCGGGGAGAATATTGAATATCGTCAGGCCACCCACAAAGTAAATCCACAACATCATTTCAGGGGTAAAACCCTCGGGCAAACCGCCAGCCATATCCTGCCCGGCGTCCGCAAATTGTTTGGACAATCGTTCGAGAAACAACTGCCCACTGAAATCCCAACTGATAGCGCCGAACGCGGTGTACATGCTGGCAGAAATCATCGTGATGCCCAGACCATACAACCAGAAGCGCAGATAGTCGCTGACTTTACCGAAGCGCAAGTTGGCATCACTGAAACGTGGCGGGTAAAAGAACACGCGGGTGATAATCGCCGCAATCGCTGGACAAAGCATATAGACCTGCGCCAGATAGGCGCCTTGCTTACCCAGTGATAGCGCGCCAAGAATTGTCGCACTGCTGAGTGCGATCAACACAGCGAAATAGATCCAAAGTGTATTCCGAAATTCTTTTCTAATTTAATATCTCCCGCCGAACTGGCCTATAAAAAATGATAGACGATGCGCAAAATAAAACGGCGCTTTTTCTTAATACTGTTCGAAACCGGTTATCTTTTTAAAGCTGCAGACGACGAAACGTGACTACAATACCAGGCCACGCGGTTCCAATTGTTGTGTGCTAGCACCTTTCATAACTCACACGTTAGTTAAGTAATCTACCTCGATAGAAAGAATAAGCGTTTAACGATCACCCCTAGTTACCAGAAAGCATCTTATCCAGTAGCCTAATAAACTGCCCCAATTCCTTTTCACTCAGGTTCTGAGTTTGCTGCTCAGCCGCATGCTCCAGTACGACGGTCGTATCTTTAAACATGGTCTTGCCCGCCTTCGTCAACTTTACCAGGCTCACCCGCGCATCCCGTAGATTGCGTTCCTTCTGAACCAGGCCTATCTTCTCCATCGGCGCTAACAGACGCGTCACACCGGAGGCGGTTAGGCCGATACGCTCGGCCAGATCGATCCGCCGCATGGTGTGCTCAACTGATAGATTTAAATGAAAAAGTACCATAAATTCGGTGAAGTTGATGCCATGAAAACTCAGCTGGTTGTCGATACGACGCATAATCTTCGTCTGTAACAGCGAAACCCCCATCAAGGCCTTAATCGATTCGGTAAGATTGTTGTCGCCCATATTACTAACTTGATATATGCTTGAGGCATCAAGTATATATCAATATAATGGACGTGCAAGCTAGAATTGTGAGATATGGTGTGTCAAATATACTTCATAGCTATTTTGCGGACTCAGAAAATAGCGGAACACTATTCAAACTTTCCTATTTGAATGCCCAACAAATAGCAAGAATATGGCTTTTCTCTGTTAATATTTGCATATAATCGAATACCTAAAGAAAAACTGGGGGATAGCGGAAAAAGAACGATTAAACTTGTCGGAATGCCAATGGTCTTATAGGATATTTTTTCATAGTCACTATGAAAGAATACTTGGCTAATTAAATTCCCCTTTTTGACTCCCGTTACCTGAGAAACGCCACTAGACAATAAGATTTTTGAAATCTTATTTCTGAAAACGTAACCCAGTTGAAGGCTGACATCATCTGCTGTTTCCATCGGACTTCTAAAGACATCTAAACTATTTTTGCTATTTAACCAGGTAAAGTTTAAAAAATAATTTTCTTTAGTTAACGACAAAGACAAGTCTGATGTTAAGCCAATCCCGCCGATTCCGTAACCCACATTAAGCCAATAGTTTCTGTTTTTTGACTCTTCTTTACTCATCGAAAATGCGTTGTTGCCAAGTACAGAGAGCATGACCAGAATTGCTAACCTTGAGTGTCTAAATACCGTTGATTTTTTCTTCATTATAGCTTTATGGGCGTTGGATGCTTATACATTGGTGGGTGTCGTAAGCCCGCCAATGAAACTTGTTGCGAACGTAAACAATATAGACAAAATTATGATGGCCGGGATAGCTGCAATTGCCCACTTTACCATAAAAATAACCATGGATATGAACGGCATTTTGATATCTGTGATAACTACTTCATTTTTTGTAAATACTATTTGGTTATCTGATTTGTTCATAGAATTTTCCTTATAACTTATCAAATATTTGTATGAATAATATTTTATACCGAACTTCTAATAGTCGGAAAACCAGATCAACTTCCAAGTTCCGTTTCAATTCAACATGTATTTTAAAGTCATTCGTAATGACGAATGCTACCCTACTGCACCGCCGCCTCCCATTTATAGATAAAACCACTTGAACTCGGCAGACGAAAACCGCTGTAGTGACCGTCCTGTGATTCAACAGTGGTCTCTTTTGCAATATCGTTTGCACCATAAGGTGGAAGATCATCGACTTGATCAATATCCGCGAGTTTGATCCATTTGCCGGGTACGCCAAACTCCACATCTAGTTCGACATCGTGGTTTTCAAAATTCATCATCACCAATACCCGTTCGTTGGTAGCTCCATCGGGTTGCGCCCACCAGCCGATAACTTTCTCGCCGCCGCCATGTCGCCCATCGAGCCAGGGTGCCACAACCCAATCGAAATGACCATCAGTTGCGGGATCATAGCCTTCGAGCCGCATCCCTGGATAGCGACGACGCAACTGTATCAGTCGGTGTGCCCACTGATAATAACCGTGCTGGTTCATATTATTGGGCCAGTCGACGGTCACAATATTGCGTGGTCGCTCGACGTTAAACTCCTGCCCCATGTAGAGCATCGGTTGTCCCAAGCCCACCATGGTAGCAAAGAGGCCGAGACGGCTTTTGCGTTCTTTCGCCGCCGGGTGATTCAACAGCGGATTGGTGCCGACCTCGTAGGCCACGCTGTTCTCATCGTGGCTTTCGCAATAATTAATCGTGTTATTGGTGTGCGCAGCGTACACCTGTTTGCTGAAATAAAAGATGTCGCCCATGCGCTCGGTATTGTAAGGCGTGTGTTCGAATTCGCCTTCGCGCAACAGCGCCTTCATTTTATCGTGAAAGGTATCACACCACTGGGCATAACCGTCGAAACCATTACGATTCAGGTCTTCCTGATTAGGCAGGTTTTCGGCAATCAGAATGACCTCTGGCTTGTATCCTTTCACTTCAGTCGCGAGGCGTTCAAGAAAGCGATGGTCCATGTAGTTGGTATGGGTCGCATCAAAGCGAAAGCCATCGACGTGGTACTCGGTGATCAGCAATTTGCAGGCATCGATGAGCATGTTTTGCACGTCTTCCTTCTCCGTGGCGATGCGATTACCCCACGGTGTTTCCTTACAAAAGTACAAGCCGCCTTCGTTACGTGCCGCTTCGTCGGGGTGTTCCAGAATCATGTTCCACAACGGGTTGAAGTTGTTATCGGTATGATTAAACACCTGATCCAGTATCACCGCCAGTCCCTGTTGATGAGCCGTATCGACCAGTTCACGTAAATCATAGGTCGAGCCAAAGTCTCTCTCCACGGTGCAATACAAGGACGGGTTATAACCGAGGGCGGTAGGCCCTTGCATGCTCGGCGTTTCGGCGAGTGGCATGAGCGATAAAGCCGTTACACCGAGATCGTTAAAATACCCGTCGCGTATGCGCTCGGTGATACCTCGAAAACGGCCACGGTTATCAGGCGCGATATCGGGGTCACCATCGGTAAACCCATGCACACTGAGCTCATACAGAATAAGGTCGCGCAGTTGGGGCGTGCGCCAATGCGAGTCCTGCCAATGGTAGGTGGCAGGATCTTCTATCACCGAATTGTTGAACCGATAGTCATTGCTCAAGCGACGTGCGTAGGGATCAACGATGTAACGCTGCATGCGGTTCTTGTGATCACGGGGTACGCCGCCCTGGACATGGAATTTGTATTCGTGGTCGGCTTTTGCCTTGTCGCTCACGCCAAGCCAGATATTGGGAATACCGAAATAACCTTGAAACAACTTGAGTTCGACAAACTGGTTTGGGTCGGGTGTATCATGACTCGGGCGTTGCCAATCGTTAAAGCTGCCCATGACATACACCCGTGCCGCATTGGGATGGTACAGACCAAACAATACGCGCCCGTCTTTTAGCACCGTCGCGCCCAGACCGGAAAAGCCTCCGGTTCCCGGAACATAGGATTCGGTCTTGAAGTGTAATGTTTGCAGAAACTCCTCTGCCGTCGATGTCTCGGCAGCACGCGGCTGTACATCGTAGACAAAGGCCTTGTCGGCCTTGACCCAAACACGGTTTGGAGTCATCGTCTGATTATCGAATACCACTTCAGGTTCGAAAACCCGATCCAAGCTTGCATCTTCCCAAGGGCCATCCATACCCTCGCCGTCTTTGAACTTGAATTTAAATCGCGAGCGCAAGACTTCGACAGCGTATACCAGACCAAACTCATCGGCCCCGCCCGGCGCCAAATCGTGGCATACGCTGGAGCCATCGTACCAAATCCAAATATGGGGTTGAGCAAATTGAAAGGCGTTGTCGTAATGAATGTTGACTGTGAATGGCATCAGATTCCCTCCTGTTTCCATTGTTTTCAGTAAACGTAAATGGTGTGATCTTAGTTTCGTTCACAGATGGGCTTGGTGCAAGGTGGAAAGGGAAAATGTGAAAGTTGACAGCCGGAATCGTGGTTCAGGAGATCTGCCGCAAACACGGAGGGACGGAAGCGTCTAGCAGGCTCTATATTTTTATGCTTAAAGCTTGCTCGATTGGCATCCGGTAGATTTACATTCTCGGATTCTATCACGCAACTCGTTTGTTCTATTTACAGTCATACTCTTAGTACAGCTCAAACTTACAAAAAACATTCCGTCTTTCCTAAAACTGCATCTTTCATTTCGTGATTTAATCCAAGAAACTTGTCTCTTTTTTAACACTTTACTTTCAGACTCTGATAGAAAAGACCTAAGAGTTTTGTATTCCTGGTTTAGTTCATTGTCCGCTTCCTGATATACCTTGTTTAAGCAATAGAGATCGTCAAAATCATCTCTTGGTTTGTCGCAGTTGTCTGCCATTGTATTCAACGAAAAACACAAAAGAAATAAGCCAAATATGGGTACTTTCCCTCCAAACATTCGATCATCTCCGTTTTAAATATGCCAGTGCTATATTCGGCATACTTACAGCTATCCTGAATACCGATATTCACAAAAATCATGTCTATAGAGGAAACACCGATTCGAAGTTTTTCACAATCAACGACTACTATATTAGGACCAAGTATAATCGTAAACTCACTGTACCGAAGACAATCATCATTCGTGTTGTACCGTTACACTGGTAGCAACTCTAGTAGAATTGCCTGTGCCGTCCTTCGCTAAATAGGTAATAGTATAGATGCGACCTTCTTTGTTGTTTCCATTCCTGGTGGCTTTCAAATAGATCTGTGTATCGCTGGTTCCATATTCGGTACCTTGTATATCCCCTTCGTGTAAAACCTCATTGGACCTTATTGATTCCAGTACAACCAGGGGTTCAGGATAATAGTTGTCAGAAATACTTAGACGCGCAACAATTTCAACCATTTTTTGATTAGGAGGCCAGATCACCTGGGTATTTGCCGACACATCGACTGTTGGTAGCATTGTGTCTACTTTATGGAGAGCTGACGTAAAATACTTCATAGCTTAAAGGTGCATCTATTTATCGAAATATGCCTCCGAGAAGAGTCGATTTTCCGATCAAAAACTAGGTAATCGATCTTCCTGAGTTGTTTTGCAATTCATAATGATATGTTATGGCGCTACCCGAATTAATACCATAAACGTTTACCGAAACAGGCTCCTCTGCAAAAGCAGATATAGGTAACATAACAAACGCGTGTATGTGTAAAGTTTTTATCAATCTGAATATTGTAACGTAGCCCTTAACTATAACGATCCCCTGCACTGTATCCTTCATTGTCTCGAAATCAAGGTGGTCGATGTTGTCGGTTATTTCTACCCAAAAACTCTACTTCGATATTGGCTTGCACCATATACTCGGCCATTTCAGATTTAAACGAACCGCTAGAGAAGTTGCTCACGACACCAATGAAATCCCCTTCGGTGGGATAGAACCACTTCATCAGGCCTAAGGGATATTCCTGCGAGTCTTTCTCTTTACGATAGAAAAACCCGGGTCAGAGACCCGATATTTTCGCAATAGCTTTCTCTAGCCCCATCACTTAAAGTGAATATAAAAATCATCTGTGTCTCTGTCACGCACTTTCATACTGTTTCGCTTTCTAACGGTTAAGGAAATGAGCCCATGTCCTGGCCGATTTTCCACTTTTTCTCGCTCGATATTGAGTACAATCGTTTCTTTCGAACCCGGAACCGGAGTGAAGTATTTACGCAAATAAGTGGGTTTCACCCGGAAAGATTTGGGATCGATATCGGGACTATAGTGAATACTTATTGGAACCGCCGATTCTTCCCTCGAGACGCGAATGTGATTGGACATCGGTTGCTCATATGACAATAGTTGATTAATATCATACGGCTCGACTATTGTCTTATTTGATCCCCCAAAGAACTCGGATTTACACGATGGGCCTTTCACGGCACCAGTTACGATGAAGTCAGACTCCCAAGGAACATCATCTCTTTCTATCGGGAAGGTATCATAATCCCATCCACTGGCCTCTATATAGGTATCAAGTTCATACGCACGTAGGCCAGGTGGATAAGAGCTTACCACTCGATGTCCTTCCGCAACACCTCCGGGTTTGAGCTGAAGAAACCAAATAATTTTATTGTCTACACTGATTACGGGAGCGACAGCAACACCATATTTCTGAAATGCGTGTACAGGAACATGCTTACCATCCCTGGAATAATTGCCTTTGAAGGCGGGGTCAGACGGATATGAGATTTCCTGGTTCGGATTTATGTCAGCGCAAAAAATGTCGAGTGAAAAATTTATTATCTTGGCATTGTTATTGTGGTTTGATTCGATTCTGTATACGTATTCATAAAGGTCATTGGGGAGTTCGTTGATCGTTACACTGACAATTGAATTGGAAATGTCTTCATCACGTGTGCGTGGATCCTTAAGCTCAGAGGCACTGGCGCTACTAGTCAAAAGAGTGATGACAAGAAAAAATATACTAGCACTTTTCTTTGCTAGACTGAGCGCTAAACGTAAAAAGTTAAGCAGCATGAATCTCAAACTCAGTTGCCTTAGCGATAGGTTTTACGTTAGATTTTGTCCTTTTCAATTCAACGAAGCCATATTGCTCCATTTTCTTGAGTGTCCTGGATAAATTACTTTTTTGCCTCCCAGATAATTCTGCCAATTCTGTTAATGATTCGGGTTGAGCTTCGGCTATCATCCTCAACAGTTCCCTATTATTTTCATTCAAAACCTCAGCAACCGACTTCAATGTTGGAAACCAGACCTTTGGCTCTCCTCTTTTTGGTTTATACGTACCTTTGGCAATAGCAAGTGCCCTATCCCTTATTTTTTCTTGTGGCATAACACCGATAACGATTTTCTTCATTTCTAACCTCAGGATGTGAATATCACTTTTCCAATTTCAGGTGATCGTCAACTGCCTGAAAGAAGTCTTCAAGAAGTTGTTCGGGTGAGGAAAAGGAATATGGTGTGATACGCTCGTCAGAGCTATGATGCTGGTGATCATAGGTGACTATTTGCCCAGTATACCTTTTCCTCGATCGTACCTTTACAGAGTGGGCATTATCAAAACCGAGAATTCTTGTGCCATCAGAACGGTGAAGCGTTAGACTGTATTTAATTCCGTGAGGCCGCTCGGGACTCGGTTTTCCCAGTCGCTTTGCTTCTATCTTTATCCAGCTTTTGTCCTCTTGGACGAAGATCGATCCATCGAGGTCCAATAAAGTATCTAGTCCTTTTTCCCTTTTCACGCACCCACCATATTATCATCGGATGATAACACGAAAACTTTAGGTGCCCCAACTAGAATCCTTAAATACATAAAAAATATAAAGTTAAACACAGATCGCATAATTTATATTACCCCTACCGACTCCCCACCCAATAAACCCCATACGCAATCCCCCTTACCGTATCCCTCATCATCTCGAAATCCAGTGTATCGATAGTATCGGTGATTTGATGATAATTGAGGTTTCGGTAAAAGGCGGTGTCGGTGATCATGATGGCGTCATAGCCGAAGTGCCAGTAATTGAGGTGATCTGAAAAATCCACGCCGACTAATCCGGCGGGTGCGGATAATGTCTCTACGTTGATATTGGCTTGCGCCATATACTCTGCCATTTCAGATTTAAACGAACCGCTAGAGAAGTTGCTCACGACACCAATGAAATCCCCTTCGGTGGGATAGAACCACGAACTTTGCGATAGTAGCCCAGCATCTCTAAGGAGATCATGCCGATCACATCAACTTTGTTGTCGGCCAAATGCTTTGCATGCACATAGCTCCCCATTTCCGTGGTACGAAAGAAGGGTGGTTCTTCCAAGGTGTAGGCAACGAGATCGATACGCTTTTTGAGGGTGGATTCGTGTTGCTTCAGGAATTTGGCAATCGCCAATAAACCCGCCACGCCACTGGCGTTGTCATCCGCGCCTGCCTGAAGGCCATAGGAATCATAGTGCGCGCCGACAATGAGTCTTTTTCCCTCTTTCGGGCCGAAGGAAACAATGATGTTTTCGACTTCGTCTGTTTCGCCGATGGCATATTGCTGTCGTTGAACATCGTGCCCTTGCCTCTATCGCTTTTTTTTTATTCGTAATAAATACTATGTGGCTGCCGCTATTTGGATTAGTTCTTTTATTTTAACATTTCCCTCTACCGTATATGCGGATGAATTTCGGTATTCCAATTACTATAATCAATATGTATTTAGTACCCTAGACGAAGCTTATAATTTTATGGTTCAAAGTCTGAGAATAACTAGTCCCGTGTCGCTAGTTGTCGATTTTGTTGAAGAGTCAGAATATACGGACTTTAAGACGGGTGATAGGTATTTCTATCGTTCTATTCATTATAAAAAGTTATCACCTACATTGAATTGGGAGTTGGTTGGCTGGTCTGATGATTATCTTTCAACTTTTGATCCCAATTTCTTTGCCTCTGCAAAGGAGTTCTGTGATTCAAAAATTGTCAATAGTAGTGACGTAATAACATATATTCCACTTAGCGGCAATTACGGTTCGTGTACTAATTCTAGTGGGATTACGGTAGCGAACGCAGCAAAATATGTCGATTGCTTCAATACAGGATATGTTCCAAGTGGCTATAGAAAAGAGTATAAATTAGAGCAGTTGGGATATACTGAATGCATACCGACCAAACTGGGCGATGTATGGATTTCTCAAACGTCCAAACTCGAGAGTGTATGCCCACATAATAGCTATATTGATATTGAAAAATTGACGCCAAACGACAGTGAAACATTAAAATTTACTCGCCTTCTAGAAATGACTAAAGGGAGTGCTGGGGACGATCTCTTGTCAGATAATACTAAAATGGCGGAAAGATGGTTAAGAAGGAAGTTTTTTCTCACTATGGGTAACGGTATTGAGGGCGAATATGATCCGTCCGGCAATGATCTTTTTGATAAAAATGGTAAACTGATTTACAGACGATCGTCGACCTTTAGAACGGAAGCATATCAGAAGCATTTACGTGACGTATGGGAAACAGCTTTAGTATTAGAGAGCTTATCCGACCCCAAGGATATTGAAGCCTGTAAACGACGTACTCAAGAAGTAGTCAACCATCGAGATCACTATCATGGATTAACGGATAGGCCAGGCGTAGATAGTAAACATGTAGTTAATACTGCATTTGATGTTTCCCGTATTACAGCCTTGAGGCTTTTGGAGCATGTTGGGTCGAGATCTAACGTTGAGAAATTTATTGATGCGCCGTATCCAGTACCAGGACTAGGATGGGGGGGGTATTTTGTAAATCCTGAGCCCGATGATGTGCATTTTTATCTAAAAGATCGCTAAAGCTGCTAACGACTTCATGGAGAAAGATTTATGAAATACTTCAACATTTGCAGACCAATGAATATCCTACCAACGTTGATGTTTTGTATGTCGTCTACGGCTATATGGGCGGAAGAACCAGTTCGGGCAAATGTTTTTGGCGCTCATTCCGGTGGCTCTGTAACTTACCATTACCAATTAGAAAACAATTCGGGAAGATCGATTACAGAGTTTTTGCTCGGAAAATCGACTCTTCTCGGTGGCATATCGCGAGAAATAGACGCACCGTTAAGCGTTTATCCCGTAGGAGCTGTTCCAACAGTTGACGACGAAAATCTTACTCCGGGTGAAAACACGGCGCCGTCTCTGTGGGACGCATTCCTACAACTTGATAATTCATTGAAGTACTTCTATAGCTGGCGTACAAAAAGTGGAGCCATTGCGGCAATCCGGGACGGCGAAAAATCGGATTTCAGTCTCAAGCTCACTACTGATGACAGTGCAGGTTATGATGGATTCTTTTCAGTAATGTACGGCGAGTCTAAGTCACCAAAGTATTACACTGCCGAACTACATAAATTGGATGTGTCACCGCCAACTGTTGATATTGCCATTAACAAAGACGTTTTGTGGCCACCTAATAATAAAATGACTGAAATTGTCGTTAGTTCAAGCGTATCTGACGACTATGACCCAGAGCCGCTGGTCATACTGGAATCGATTACTTCTAATGAGACCTTACAAGATGGAGATATTCAAGACGCCGCATATGGAACTAGTGATCTTCGCTTTAACTTGAAAGCCACCCGGAATGGAAACAACAAAGATGGTCGTGTCTATGTTGTTACATATTTAGTGAAGGATGGAACCGGTAATTCTAGTAGAGGCGTCGCTAAAGTGATTGTTCCGCATGATCGGCGATAAATTGTCTACTTACTTAGACAAGCGAACAATTTGTCGAAACTTGGCGTTATTAAAGGGCAGCATTTTTTCGTAATGCGTCTATCAGCGGTTGCAACACAACACCGCAACGACTGACCCCTTAGCACTCTAACACTAATATCTACGGCATTCCCACAACTATCCGATATACCCAATCATACACACCAAAGGACTACACCTAGGCATTAAACTTAGAAATTTATTTATCCTAAAACCCAATGCTATCCCGATGATAACGTAAACTATTTTTCGCTTTTTTAGGAGGCAGTGCTCCGTTTTGGTTAGAATTGAAGTCGACCAAAACACCAATCCACACAAAAATGGGATAGAACCACTTCATCAGGCCTAAGGGATATTCCTGCGAGTTTTTTTCTTTACGATAGTAGCCCAGCATCTCTAAGGAGATCATGCCGATGACGTCAACCTTGTTGTCGGCCAAATGCTTTGCATGTACATAGCTCCCCATTTCCGTGGTACGAAAGAAGGGTGGTTCTTCCAAGGTGTAGGCAACGAGATCGATACGCTTTTTGAGGGTGGATTCGTGTTGCTTCAGGAACCTGGCAATCGCCAATAAACCCGCCACGCCACTGGCGTTGTCATCCGCGCCTGCCTGAAGGCCATAGGAATCATAGTGCGCGCCGACAATGAGTCTTTTTCCCTCTTTCGGGCCGAAGGAAACGATGATGTTTTCAACTTCGTCTGTTTCGCCTATGGCATATTGTTGTCGTTGGACATCGTGCCCTTGCCTCTCCAGTTCTTGACGGATAAATAATGCCGCCGCTTCCAATCCCCTGGCCTGATCAAAATTGCGGGGGCCGATGTTGACGGAGAGTTCGTGGACGATGCTTTGTAGGTATTTGGAATCTATCTGGATGTCATTCGCGTTTAGTTGTGAGAATGCGACGTTGGGGAAGATGGTGATGATGATTAGAAATATGGTTTGTTTCATACGAAAGTACTTTGCGACCGCTGCTGTTGCCTATTCTAGTGGTCTATCATCCTTATCAACAAAGACATTTATCGGCTCAACTTGTTACGCATTTATTTGCTGACATAGGCTTTCTTTAATAAGTCGATTTTATGCTGTCGTTGTCTGTATCTTTCGATCTTTGAGTTACTACTGGTCGATACTTTACTTCTATATTGACCAGTCTTATTGGCAACCCCTTGGTCTATATCAGCGTCGTCCCATTCAAATTTTATATCGTGGCTGCCGTATTCTGTAAAAGGCAACAAAGTATTTACTGTGAACGTCCCTACTGAATCTACAGATAAAGCCGTTTCCGTCGTAGAGTCAATTGAGGATAGAATGACCGTATCGCCATTTAGATACGTTGAATCAATGTCTACAATTGCGTCTGCGGCATCCCTTGTTACAAAATGAACTTGTCCAAATATGAGACCTTTTGTTCCGGTGTTTTTTACCTCTCCCAGATACTCTAGGTCGCCGAGCGAGTCCTCTGCAACATTCACAACCCCCTTTATGGCTAGTTTTGCTTTCGGTGTTGAGACGTCAGATGCAATGTCAAATGAATATTTACAGTTGTATGAAGAAAACTCATTTTTTGAAATAAATGGCCATATTTCAAAAACTCCGACCTCTGAAGGCCTTAAGGCCGTATTTGTTGCGATTCCTGTTTTACTCAATATCACATTGGTGCCAACAATATACGATCGATCCTCCTTAACTAAAATTGAAGCATCATCGTAGAAGGAGCATTTGACTTCTACAAATATAGCATCCGTATCACCTCTGTTCGTTACTTCGCCGAATAGAGATACTCGGTCTCTTGAATCAATATATTCGTTTATAGAACTCACCAACTCTATTTTTGGTACGGACTTGACTTCGGCCACGTCACCGCTTCCCGTGACATCAGGTAAAATACGTTTATCATTTGTTGAATTGCTATTTTCAACACACGACATAATGAACGGCATGATTAATAAAAACGTCCAATAATTTATCTTAACGTCCATATCATCAATCCTTCTTATATGCATAACGACCAAGCTGTGCGGCGCGATGTAAGGAGCGTCCGAACGCGCGTATTGTTAGGCTTTGATAGCTATTTATCATGCTTGCGCTCAACATCCATCATACTCTCGTAATAATCCTCTAATCCCCCCATGCGTTGAAGCATTCTTAGCGGATTGGTGCTTGCGGCTTGGTATTCGTGGTCCTCTGTAATGGAGCACCAGGAGCATAAATCAGCCTCTTCTGAGATTGGCTCCTTGCATTCCTCACACATATTGATGCACTTTTGGATTGAGCCAGAATGATATTGATGTGCCATACCATTAGAATCTAAGAAATATGGCACAGATGTGGTTTTACCGATATTCATTTCAAAATAATTTGCGCCAATATTGTCAGCCAATACATTAACGCTATCTTTCGTTTCTTGTGTTGCATTATGGCCTGCAATAAGAGAAGTAATACTTCCTACAGGGAGATCTAATAAGATAATATCTCCAACTGCATTAACTAGTTCGTTGCCAACAACTAGGCGTCTCTCTTGCTCATATGACCAGCATGTGTGTTTCGTGTAGTAAGCCGCACTGAACACTCCGCGCTGGAGTAAAAAATGATATCTCAGCTTACCTATGTGGCATGCTCGAGCAAGCATATCTAGAAGGTCGTCACTGGGCTCATCGCGGTAGTCAACATCACCAAACTCTACATCCGGCAATGAATCAATTACAATTTCTTCGTCTATCTCAATTACGACGCCACGATGCCCATGTGCATAGTGCGCCCACATAGGAGTTACGCTTGGTGATTTTGAAAAGCATGTTGTTGGTAGTTGAGGCATAACTCCGATAGTGTCCTTGTATGTGGCCAGCATCTCGGGGTCTTGCTGAAAATCAATCGTCAGAAATAATTCGTATGGATCGTTAAAATCTTTTGGGTGCGAGCATTTAAAGCTGCATACATCTTCTTTAGATAGGGACAGCTTAAGAGTATCAGCACCCATGTATTTATAGACTTTTGATCCCATTTAGCTGTTCATCCTTTTTTAAGCCTAACGCCTTGCTCACCGGATAATTAGGAGCGAAGCGAGTAATTTTTCCGTGTGCAGAAATTTGTTAGATTTCCCGAATTTCATCAAATGTGACATCTAATTGACGAGAGAAATCTTTGGGTAGCTTTACCGCATCAACTAAATACTTGGCTGCTGATGACGAAAACTGGCGAACCCTTTTATTATTTGAAACATAATCAGAAGTAAATTTATCCTTCTCACTTATCCTTGTTGAAACATTCATAAATGATATTTCTCGAAGTGGAAAAACGCATTTTTGTATGTCTCCGGGAGAATCCAGAAGCTTTCTTGACAGCTCCAAATATGATGTCCAGCTTTTAATCTCTGGCTCCGGGGCAATGGATGAATTTGTTGAACTCGAATACATCTCGGTCATTCTATTTTTTAACAAAAAGCTGTCTCTACCTCCCCATATGTAATATTTCATCAATCTTCCATAATCACTTTCAGTTACTTCATAGTCAATCACTGCTCGAAAGTCATGAATTATTTTTGTCATCAGATACAAAAAAATAGACAGCGAGTAATTAAATAGCGCTTTATGTTTGTTTTTTTCAGGGTCGAGCTCGCCCTTTACTTTCTCCAACCCGACCAGAAACTTCCTAAAAGCTTTGGTTACATCCTTTTCGGCAGGCAAATCATTATTAAGAAACGCAACAAACTGCTCTAGTGTTGGATTTCCTGACACCGAAGAAAACAAGTTCATCCAATTTGAGATAGATGTGGAATAGCAATAATCAGAACAAAAATCCAACGAGAAAGACTCGGCATAGTTACCAAATTGCCGCTCATCAAACAAATGCACGCCTATTTGTCTTGCCGATAGTCTGTGTGCTTCAGAAGCCTGCTTTCGAAGAATGACGAACGCCTCAGAGCATCCAGTAAATTTCATCAATCCAGACGCCCAAAAAGCTCTATTGATAGGGCTGGTTTTACCTAATGTCTTGCAATCGAAGATAACTTTGTTCTGCTTTCCTGAGGATTCCACCTTGACTCCGAGAACATCAATATCTGTTATTAACGTAGAGGTATCTGATAGCTCTCTATAATTTTGTATATTTACCTCAAGAAATGGAACCATTTCATTTACTAGGCAATATCTGATCGCCATTTCTTTCTGGTGTATATCTTTATCAAATTTTGACATTTTATTCGTAAACCATAATCAACTGTTCAAATTGGCTAGCCGCCTCGGCATTGAGCGCCACTTTTTCTCTCTTTTTTAACTCTGCAGAGGAAATGATTGACTGTATATACTTTTCATCTTTCGATAAAGCCAATCTTGCGTCCTGATTAACATCTAAACTAGACATCTCACCAGTTCGTAACAAGCTAATTGCCAGATTTAACGCCGCTACGTTTTCTTCTGTTTTGTTAAGATGAAACTGATATCTATCACCGTTTGTATTCTTTAGGAAACCCACCTTAAGAAAGACCAGATTCCGATATTGGTTCGCCGCCTCCGAATTTGAGCCTATATAACCTTTATCCCTCAAGGTTTCCAGAATTCTAACTGGCATTCTGATTCGATACTGATCCGCTAGTAGTTGACCCTTTCGAACACATGACACTAAGGCCATAGCTCTTTCATAAATTTCCCTATTAGCTGAATCCAAGCGGGAACCACCAGGTCGTGGAGTAAAAACAAACGTTTCTTTAGATGTCTTGAATTCGATAGATGGCGGTTTGAGAATTCCTTCTGAACAAAGGTGGCCTAACAGTTCTTTCTGCGTTACTGTTAATTTGTGACCGCCCAACTCGAGCCTTTTTTCAATCAGTGATAGGGGCCATCCCTGATTATTTTTTATGATATCCAGAACGGCTTGGATATCAGACGACCCAGATTTTACTGACAAGTCGACAAGTTCATCAAGATTGTCTGAAAAATAAAATGGGCTAGCTACAATATTTCGCCCACGCGCCCTGAATTCTTTCAAATAGTTTCCATGTGTACCGATTTCCACGCATCTAGTAAACATGGGCATATCAATCCCGGTAGATGATAACAGTCTATCTTTATTTTCCGGTTTATTTTGTAGCTCAGACAGTATTAGCAAGGTTCCCTGTTCGTGCTCATTTAGGTCTGAAAATGTAAAATAATTTCCTACGCCTTCATATAGATCCTGAAATCTAGGAACGTCAGGTATTACAGAAAGAATCTTTACTCCTTTTGTAACTAGCTGAACGTATTCAATTTCAGCCAAAATAGTTAGCGCTTCCTTTAGGGCATATGACGGAATTGAAAAGTAGTAATCAGAGACCTTTCTTAATACTTCATATTCTATTTCCGCAAGCCCTCTCAAGTGTATGGCTAAGGTAGCAGCCATGCCCATAGTTCTCATGCTATCAAAGTCAGGTACATCTATATTTCCCAACCCTGATTGGATATCGTATGACAGTTCTACGAGTTTTCTTCCATTAATCATAGTTATTTCATACTCAAAAAATCAAACGCTTACAGCAGAGGCAAACATGAAGCGCTAGCGTAATGTTTGTCCTGCTGCCTGTACTTGTTAGGACTATATATCTCAAAGTTTAGATACCTTTATATGTTTCTTTTTCCCTTTGGATTCCCTCCATACAACAACTCGATATTGCTGAGGGATCGGGGTAGGAGCCTTACCTGGTTTTTTAGGTGTTTTTGGTTTTTCTTCAGCCGAGACCTCTTCCCATTCTTCGTCATCGAAGGCCAGTTGCTTTGGAATCCGAGGCGCCTTTTCTAACTGATTTTCCAGTTCACGCATGAACTCCGGTACTTCCTCGCCTTCCTCACCGAGTAAAACACGTGCATTATCCATTGCCTCATCTACTGTCATATCGCCACTCTGAACTTTATTAAAAAGAGATCTCAATTGCGATACTGCCCCACCTCTCTTACTAGTCTTAACATTAGCGTTACTACCACCAAATGGCGATGCAGCGCTTTTAAATAAGGCATTGCTAGCATAAGAAACTTGGTTATTAATTGTTTCGAGACCAGAAACGAAATCAGCATAAGAACCTATGCCAAAATATAGTACTGTAAGGGTTGCTGCTATTTTTCCCTTTCCCTTAATCGACCCTTCTTCGATTTCAAGCGAAATAGAGTAATCTGAGAGATGAAGCGTTTTTTCTAGACTTTTCTCCCATTCATCGAACAAAGCACTGGAGTAGCGCTCAAAATCCTCTTGAGGAAGATTTGGGACTTTAATAAGAAAGCTATTAGTCCCAATTTCAATCATCTATTTCTCCGTAAGTCATGGGTGCGCCCTAACGAGACTGTAGAAAAATCAGCAACTGACACCGACAACCTCGCCCGTCAGTTTGAACAATATGCAGTGAATTTTTCATGCCCCAAACATTATCCATTTGTATCAATTTGATTGAACCTGTCGTTTTACGCTGCTAATCCACCATAATTGGCCAACTTCTCTATGTTATGCACCATACAGCAAAGCTGCCATTGGCTTTGCACCTTCTTTTTACCTCGCAAACTAAAACGGTTCAACCGCTTATTCGTGCCTATGTTTGCA
>Ga0224496_10000968_pt1 | contig 18572 bp, 15 predicted proteins | sample SF_Jul11_sed_USG_2_FD_168127 | JGI IMG/M metagenome (GOLD analysis project Ga0224496, IMG submission 168127) | Sediment microbial communities from San Francisco Bay, California, United States - SF_Jul11_sed_USGS_8_1 | ecosystem: Environmental > Aquatic > Marine > Sediment | place: USA...
GGCTTTTTTTTATGGCATGGTGAAAAATGCAGTCCACAATTGCAAGCGATGGGAAAAGCCTCTGGCAGTTCGGAATCATTGAGTGAATCAGGATTGGGTGTATGAATAAAACTGAACCGAACCATTTATCGTTGACTCAACGTGAGCAGCTTCGAAAAATTGTGACCGAGGCCTGTGGGCCAATTGGACCGTATTGGCCCATGAAAACCTTTGCCTATTACAATCCGTTAAGGGATCTTGAGCACTTTCCGTTTGCGGAGGCTATTGGAAAAGCCCAACATTTACTGGGGGGGCAGGGGTTCCTCCCCCCTGAAGAATATCGAAAATTATTTCATCAAGGTCGAATCACCCAGGCTGCCGTTGCACGAGCTCTTCAACGGGTCGGTCCTCCTCTCCCTTCTCCAGCCACTCTTCAAATTGGTGGCCGCACGATTCACGCAAGAGACATCTGGGGGCTTCATGCCAGGTATGGCCTGGAAGCGATGAACCCGATCCTTCTCAAGTGGACCCTTGAAAACGAGGGGGCGACCGCACGGTTCCGATCCGATCTCCCGGAGGATTCTCAGCAAGTCATCATTGACCAAACGATTCGAGAATGTGAGACATGCCGACATGATCCCGAAGTGGCCTATCTGCACAATCTCTGGAAAAGTTCGTTATCCGCCTTCCACTTGTCTGATCCTTTTTCGGGCGGTCATTCCGTGTCGACTACGAATGTCGGGGGGGATTCTGATTCTTCCAACATGTCGGGCAATGCCATTGTGGTGGAATTGCCTCCAGACCGGACATTGGGTGATTGGTTGGATAGTGTCACAGGAAGCACCCAGGTTGAGGCGATCAACCAGCAACTAGTCAAATGGATTGCCGCATTTGTTGACGAGGGGCTTGCAGGATGGAACATGCCTTCGCGAGAAAAGGGGTTCTACGCCGCCTGGCGAGAACTGGCCCAAGAGGATTATTCGACCAGGCTCCTAGGCATTGCACATGTTCAACAAAAAATTCGTGAACTTCCTGATGATGCGGAGGAGGCATTGTTTCAGCATCTTCAGCGTCTGGACATTCCCAGTGCGCGTTGGCATGAATATCTCTCGCGGCACCTGGCTCAACTACCGGGATGGGCCGGGATGATTCGTTGGCGTGGAGAGAACCCTGGATATCCCGCACAACAACAGTATCCTATAGATCCGCTGCAATATCTGGCTGTCCGACTCTTTTATGAATCAGGAATCGTGGACGGATTGTGTGAACGGGAATGGGGAATTAGTGGAACTCTTTCTACACTGGTGGCGCATTGGACCAAACACCCGGAGAACTATCAGGCCTTAGGGTTCTTTCAGTCCCATGAAGCCGGTCACCAAATGCATGGTGTGTGTCATAAGGCCTGGCGTCTTTTTCATCTTTCTCAATTTTTAGAATTACGCCCCATTGAGCTGCACGAATTGTCCTTCACCGAGGCTTCGACTTTAATGGAATGGTTGGACCTCTTCCCCAAGGAGGCTCATGGGCCGGTATGGCTTGAAGCCTATGAAGAAGGTTACCGGGATTCTCTTCTGAAGAAGATTATTGAACAGCCAGGAGTGGCTTCGCTGGGTGAGGAACGTCCTCTGGCGCAAGGGATTTTTTGTATCGATGCTCGATCAGAGTCGTTTCGTCGTCATCTGGAGGACCAGGGGTCATATGAAACATTTGGGTATGCGGGGTTTTTCGGAGTGCCGATGAGTCATGTGGCATTTGATCGTCACGACCACCTGGCTCTGTGCCCCATTTTGTTGACGCCTAATTCGGAAGTTGTCGAGGTTCCGCGAGTGGGGCAAGATGAGACGCAGCGGAGCTATTTTTCCGGGACTCGGTGGCATCAACTCAGTCACCATCTGTTTCATGATCTTAAACACAATCCCATTGCCTCCTTTATGCTCATTGATGTTCTCGGGATGTTTTTTAGCCTCGGGTTGGTTGGGAAAACGCTGTTTCGAACTACGTTCGATACCCTCAAGAATGGTGTCCACCACTGGCTTGGAAAGCCCGTTGCCACCTATATTCCGGTTGATCGGTCAAGTGAGGAGATGGAAAAGGGAAGCTCTCCAGGTCAGTTAGCTCATGGCTTTACTCTTCAAGAGCAAGCTGCTTTTGTGGAAGGTGGATTGCGTGTGATCGGGTTGACGAAAAATTTTGGACGGTTTGTCATGGTGTGTGGCCATGGAAGTCAGTCCGACAATAATCCCTATTATGCGGCCTTGGACTGTGGAGCCTGTGGCGGAAGCCATGGTGACCCGAATGCTCGCGTGTTTGCCGCGATGGCAAATAACTTGAACGTTCGAGCAATTTTGAAAGAGCATGGTCTGGCCATCCCAGAGGATACCTGGTTTCTTCCAGCCAAGCACAACACGACCACGGATCGCGTCACATTGTATGACCTGGTTGATATTCCTCCTAGTCATGGTGAGGATTTAAAACAGTTGATCAAGGATTTGGAACAGGCAGGGACTCATCAGGCCGTGGAACGCTGTGGCCGAATTCCCGGTGCGCCGACAGCGGTATCGCCACAAGAGGCCTGGAAACATGTCAGAACACGCAGTATGGATTGGGCCAATTCCCGGCCTGAATGGGGGTTATCAGGAAATGCGGCTTTTTTGATTGGAAGGCGGGCCCTCACCAAGGAACTGGATTTGGGGGGGAGAGTGTTTTTGCATTCCTACGACCCTGGCTCAGACCCGGAAGGCAGTCTTCTAGAAAAAATCATGACGGCACCTTTGATCGTGGGGGAACTCATTAATTTGACGTATTATTTTTCGGCGGTGGATCCTTGGGCCTATGGGAGTGGGAGTAAGGTCATTCACAACATGGTCGGTGGAATTGGTGTGATGTTAGGGAGCCAAAGTGATTTGCAAAAAGGCCTTCCTCTTCAATCGGTCAATGACGGGGCGCGACATTATCATGAACCCATGCGTCTGTTAGCGATCATTGAAGCGCCGCCAGATCGAATACGGTCTATCATTCAGAAGCACAGTCTTCTGCAGCATGTCTTTCATCATCAATGGATGAACTTGGTGGCTTTGGATCCGGACTCCCATGTATTTTCACGGTACCTCCCAAATGCAACTTGGGAACCCGTGACTGCCAATACATGACTTGTGAAGCGGAAGAAACGTATGTTGAATCTGAAGAAGCACAGAATTCCTCCTCTTTTCGATAGGAGATTGTTGTGCATAGGGCTTTCGGTTGCCTCTATAGGGGCAGGTAGCCCCAAGTCAGATGGACATAGGACTCCACCATCATTTTTCCCTTTGCCTCGGAGTTGTGGATGGAATGTGGTGCTTGGTATAAGTTCAGAGGTCTATGTATTTTGAAAAAGATGAGGCCTCTTTTTAAATCGGCTGGACACCGAGTAGCGAGAGTGGGAACATCTGGTTTGCCGAAACAGCATTCATAATGGTTGTAGGGTTTTCAGTTTTTCTGTATTTCAGGATAGGCTGGAGACAGTGCAAGCCAACCAGGTTTTTTTGAACACCTCATTCGAAAAATCTGTGGTTGGCTTTTTTTGTATCGTGTGGGGTTCATCGGGAAGAGCCCAACATGTTCGGGAGATTGCAGACCATGAAGTCGTCTTTTCCGAAACAGTTTATGGCAAAAGGCCTAGCCCTTTTCGGCGTCTGGCTTGTCTTGTCGGGACGCTATGACCTTTTTCATCTGATCATAGGTTTTATAGTTGCCTGTGGCGTGGCCTGGTTAAATACCGGCTATTCTCATGCTGCCTTTCAGCAATTTCCATGGGTGCGGTCCGTGCTGTATGTCCCTTGGCTCTTTCTGCGGATTGTTCAGAGTAGTCTGCATTTGACTAAACTCATCCTTACTCGGTCCTTACCCATTCATCCCAAGCTGATTTCCTATCGGTCTCATTTGCAGCATCAGGGTGCGATCGTGCTGCTGGCGAATTCCGTGACCTTAACCCCTGGCACCATTACGGTGGAACTCAACGGGAACCACTTGTTGGTTCATGCCATTGATGAGGTGGCCGCCGAGGATCTCACGAGCGGTCGGATGGAGAGAAAAATTGCCGGAGTGTTTCAGCAGGAGGCGAAGCGGTGATGACAGAATTTTTTCTGATGGTGCTAATTGTGCTTTCCCTCCTGATTCTCGTGTATTTGTACCGGGTCATTCAGGGCCCGACGGTTTTTGATCGGGTGTTGGGGCTGAATGGGATTTCGACCAAAGCCATTATATTGGTCGTGGTCATGGGCACGGTCTATGATCGTGTGGACATGTTCGTCGATATTTCTACCGGGTATGCCCTTCTGAACTTGGTCGGGGCCTTTGCTATTGCCAAATTTCTTGAGCAGCGAGGCAACTTGTAAATGGTTATCCTGGCGATTGCGTTTATCCTGGTGGGCCTGTTTTTTCTCGTGGTTGCGGCGATTGGCACGTTGCGTCTTCCCGATGTGTTTACACGGTCGCATGCGGTTTCCTTGACCGATTCGTTGGGGGCATTTTGTGTGTTGTTTGGGCTGTCTCTGTATCAGGGGTTTGGTATTAATATGTTAAAGATCCTGGTTGTGCTGGGCTTGCTCTTTCTGCTGAATCCCGTCATTGCCCATGCCACTCTTCGCGCCGCGTATCGGGTAGGTGTCAAGCCAAAGGCGGAGGAAGACGCATGATCTATGCGGTGAATATTGCCCTGCTGTTGCTCTTATTGGTGACGGCAGCTAGCGCAACGTTTTTGGTGAAGGAATTGATGAGTTCGGTCTTTATCTTGGGCTCATACAGTTTCTTCCTGGCTTTGGTCTGGGCCTGGCTGGGTGCGGTAGATGTGGCATTTGTGGAGGCAGTGATTGGGGCCGGGTTGGCGACCGTGTTGTTTCTGATTACCTTGTTTGATACGGCTCCAAAAGACAGCCGTCTTCGTCGTCCACCTCCGCCATTGGCTGGAGTGCTGGGGCTTCCCTTACTGGGCATTCTCCTCTTATTCGCGGCGAATGATCTTTGGCCGTTTGGTGATCCGACCTCTCCGCCCAACATCCACATTTCTCCGGTGTACCTGCAGCAAAGTTTTGCGGACACGCTGACGCCCAATGTGGTCACATCAGTGCTCATGGACTATCGTGGGTTTGATACGCTGATTGAAACCGTGGTGATTTTTACCGCCGGGATTGCTTGTGCCTTGCTACTCAGGGAGCCCGGTCGATGAAACGAATGCACGACAGTCTGATCGTCCAGACCATGAGTCAGTTGCTCATTCCTCTAGCCCAGTTATTTGCCCTGTATGTCTTGTTCTTCGGTCAGTATGGTCCGGGAGGAGGGTTTGTGGCTGGCGTGATTTGGACGACGAGCATGATCTTGACCTTTTTAGTGTTCGGGCTGAAGTCCCCCCAGGGGCGCTTCGTAGAAAAGATGCTGCATGGAGATGGCCTGGGATTGATTGTTTTTGTCGGTGTCGGCGGTCTCTGTCTCATCGGTGGAGGAGAGTTTTTGAACTATGCCCACCTGGATATTCCAGGTGTAGATGCTCCTGCACGCCGGTATATTGGAATTCTCTTGGCGCAAATCGGGGTCGCCATTGATGTAGCGGTGACTGGGATCTCTATTGTGCTGAGCCTGGCCTATCACGATACTGAACAGGAATATGATGTTTGAGTTGATCCAAGGGTGGCTGCAGCGTCCCAATTACATCGCGTTCGTGCTGTTATTTCTGTGGGGTATTTATATCATGGTGACCCGGTATAACCTCGTGAAGAAACTCATCGGGATGTATCTCATGCAAACTAGTGTCATCTTCTTCCTGGTAACGACCAGTGCCAAGCAAGGCGCCACGGTGCCCATCTTACTGTCCACCACCGAGGCTATTCAGCCTGAAGTTTATACGAATCCTCTTCCTCATGTGTTGACCTTGACGGCCATTGTGGTGGGGGTCGCCACCCTGGGGGTCTCCTTGGCCCTGGCCGATGCCATTTATAAAAAATACGGCAGCCTGGATGAGGAAGAGATTCTTAAAAGGATGGAATGACGCGACACCTTCCCGCGATCCTTTTTCTGTTGCCCCTGGTATTAGCCATTTGTCTGCCGCTTATTGGCCTCAAGCACCGGGAATGGTGCCGGCCATTGGCCATTACCACCTTGGTCGGAATGGTTCTGGTCTCCGTGGCCAATCTGGCGGGAATTCTTCAAACCGGCACGATTCATTATGCCTTTGGGGGATGGGCCGCCCCGGTCGGGATTGAGTGGGTGGCTGACGGATTGGCCGGCGTGTTGACAGTCGCCCTTAGCCTTGTTGGTTTGGTGTGTGTCATCTTCCTCAGCTCGGTCTTGTTTCCCTATCTGGGTAGCCGAATTGTTCCGTTTTATACGCTGGTCTTGCTCTTGATCGCCAGTCTGACCGGGATGGTGTTCGCCGGTGACTTGTTCAATCTCTTCGTGTTTTTAGAAGTGTCCGCGTTGTGCGCCTATGCCTTGGTGGGATTGGCTGGGGGAAAAGCCCTTTTTGCGGGTTTTCGCTATTTAATTCTGGGTACCTTTGGCGCCTCATTGTATCTCCTTGGAGTGGGGTACTTGTATGCGGAAACAGGCACGCTCAATATGGCGGACTTGGCCCTGCGGGTACCGCCCTTGGTTGGGTCAAAGGCTATCGCGGTCGGGGTGTTGTTCATGTTTATTGGGCTGGGGATCAAGATGGCCTTGGTGCCGCTTCACGGGTGGTTGCCGGATGCTTATGCCTATGCTCCAGACCGTGTCTCTCCCATGCTGGCCTCGTTAGTGACCAAGGTGGCTTTATATGGATGGATTCGCATTATGTTTTGGGTGCTGGGGGCGCATGCCGTCGTGTACCAAATTCCCGTTCTGTTTTTAGTGGGATTCTTGGGAGCGGTGGCCGCGTTGATAGGTGCCTTCCTGGCCTTGTCCCAGGAAAATATTAAACGCATGTTTGCCTATGGAGGGCTTTCGCATATCGGGTTGGTTCTGGTGGGGATTAGTCTCGGGAATCAAACTGGATTTGCCGGGGGAGTGTTTTATCTTTTGAATGATGCGGTGATGCAAGCTGGGTTGTTTTTCTGGGCAGGGGCCATTATTCATCTATATGGGGTTCGCAATATTGAGGACCTGACGCGATTGCATGGGGCCCCGGGTTGGATGTCGGTGGCCCTTGTGGTCATTGCCCTTTCGATGATCGGGATTCCTCCAACCGGTGGGTTTTTTGGCAAATGGTATATCATTCTTGGCGCGGTGGAAGCGCAGAACTACCTGGCCATTGCGGCGGTGCTTATCGCGACCTTGTTAACGCTCGCCTATTTCCTGAAATTATTTGAACGGGTGTTTCGTGAAAGGTCGGCTGACCAGCCTCCCCTCATCCGTGAGGTGCCGTTGGCGGTGCGGGTGAGTCTCGGCGCCACATCGGTGGCGGTCATTGTTTTGGGGCTCATGAGCGATCACATTGTGAGCTTTCTCCTCAAGAACGCGGTTCCACCTGGGCTTTAGTGGGATCGGGGTTAAGGTGTGCTTCTGATATAGGAATGTTGAAAAAAGCCACCAGCGGCGTTCCCTGCCCTCGCCGTAGCGGCTTCGCGCAGGCAGGTCGCCCTTTTGTTGTGCTCACGCACTGGGAGTACGCTCCGCGCCTCAAAAGGGCTGTGGGCTTTCCTTCGGCATGGCTCAGAACAGGACGGACCCTTCGAAAGGCTCAGGGCATGCTTTTTTGACCATTCCCGTTAGCTGACTGATATCAGAATTTTCCTGGCCCATATGTGGGCTATTATCGAGGATTATTCAACAGGCCCGATATGACATTTTTCATCCTCATTCCCTTTCTTCCGCTCATGGCGGTGCTGATGCTTGTGCTGGGGAAACCCTGGCTTGGAGAGCAAGGTCATAAGATCGGCATTCCCGCGATGGCCCTATCCTTTGGTTTTTCTCTCATGGCGTTTGTGCAGGTGGTCTCCCACGGGGCCTTCCTCATTCCCCTCTATCGACTGATTCATTCCGGAGACCTGGTTGTCGATTTGGGGCTCTATGTTGACCAACTCACCGTGTTGCTTCTGCTCCTGGTCACTGGAGTGAGTAGCGTGGTGCATGTGTACTCGTCCCGTTATATGATCGGCGATCCCCGGTATAACCGGTTCTTTGCGGTTATTGCCTTGTTCACTTTTTCTATGATCATGCTGGTCATGAGCAATAATCTGCTCATGATGTATGTGTTTTGGGAGATCATGGGGATTTGCTCCTATTTGTTGATTGCTCATTGGGGCGAACGGCAGTCATCTGCTCAGGCCGCCACCAAAGCCTTTTTATTTAATTCGGTGGCTGATGTGGGCTTAGGTTTTGGAGTCATTCTGACCTATTCTACCTTTGGAACGCTGGATATCCAGACGATCTTGGCGGCAGCCGGGTCCATGCAGGGAACCACGATCAACCTGTTGGGGGGGGTGGGATTGGATGTTCCCGTTCACGTTTTAACTCTCATCACCATTTTTTTATTCATGGGGGCCATGGGAAAGTCCGCACAGGTGCCCTTCCACGTCTGGCTCCCCTTTGCCATGGAAGCTCCCACGCCCGTTTCGGCCTTGATTCATGCCGCAACCATGGTCAATGCCGGACCCTTCTTGTTGGTTCGCATGAGTCCCCTCGTGATACTTTCGCCTGAAGCCATGATATTCATTGCGGTGATCGGAGGCATGACCGCGCTCTTTGCGACGGTCGTCTCCCTGACGCAGGTGGATATTAAGCGCATGCTGGCGTTTTCCACGATTGGTCAAATCGGGTTTATGGTCATGACCTGCGGGGTCGGAGCCTTTGTGGTGTCGATTTTTCATATGCTGGCTCATGGATGTTTGAAGGCATTTTTATTTTTATCGACAGGAAATGCCCTCCGGTCAGTTGGTGCGCATGGGCGTGAATCCCCATCGGTCCCTCGACATGGAGGCGCCACCCCTTACATGTGGCCATTTGTGTTAGGGGCGGTCCTGTTAGCCTGTTTCCCCCCTTTCCTTCTTTTCTCAGGGCCGTATGAACAATTGTGGATGGCTCAACCTCTGGCTTCCGCCCAATGGACATTTTGGATTCTGGGATTTCTGACGGTATTCTTCTCAGCCATGTATGTCATGAGGGGAGTTCTGGTCTTGTTTCATCAACCGGTATCGGCAGCCCATGGAGATGGAATGGGGTGGCAGGCCATACAGCCGCGTTTCTTCTCCCCCATCCATCTTCTGGGAATTTTGGCGGTCATTGGAATTGTCGGAAGCCTGTTGTTGATCGTGTGGAGTTGGTTTGCGGAATTTCTGTCTCCGGTTGTTGGTCATCGTGTGGCTCTTATTCAAGAAGAACCCTCGAGTGGGACGGGCTTGCAACTTATTCTTGCGGTTGCCGTGGCTGTTGGTGGTGTGGCCGTTGGGTACTTTTCCTTGACAAAATTTTCTGGATCACGGTTTGGGCAATCTACTATGGGGAAACGTTGGTATGTCCATTTCCTGAATAAATTGTATTTCGACGAACTCTATGAAGCGTATGTTGTCCAGCCCACTCTTCGCTTTGCCCAATGGTTGTGGCGCGTGGTCGACCGGCAGGTCTTTGACGCCCTGATCATGGGAATGGCTAGTGTCTCGGTGGTGTCAGCGAAGTGGTTGTGGCGTGTGGTGGATCTTCGTGGAATCGATGGGGTCGTGGTCGGCCTGGGGCAGCACAGTGTGGGATTGGCTCGATGGTTGTGGCGAGTAGTGGATCTTCGTGGTGTGGATCGTGTGGTTGTGGGTATCGGCCAACAAAGCATGGGGATTGCCAACTGGCTCTGGAAAATTATCGACATCAAAGTTCTCGATAAACATGTGAATCGCCAGCGGGTACAGGATGAGGCCGCAGGGGACATGAGGCAGGAGCTAGAGCCTCGTACGTTACAGCATCACTTGCTGGTGATGATTTTCTGGCTCATTGTAGGGATGGGACTGTTGTTCTGGTTTGTCGTGTGATCCTCAGTGAACCTTGCTGTCAGAGAGGGAGAACGAATGCGGCCAACAAGCATTCAACGCTCTAGACGTTCTGAAGCAACTTTCAGTGGTTTCGATGCCTTGGTGGTGTCCATGATCGACTTTTCATTAAAGGGGAGTCTATGAATACGATCTTCACGGAACATCTTCTCAGTGTCATGATCGCTATCCCATTTTTGGGCATGGCGATTATTGCCTTTATTCATGATCAGGAATGGATTCGGCGGGTGGCGCTTGGATGTACCCTTGGGGATTTGGTGCTCTCTCTTGGCCTGTTGAACGGGTTTGATTTTTCCAGCCATGGCATGCAATTCGTGGAGCGTATGGCATGGATGCCCACCTTCAATATTCAATATGCCGTCGGGGTGGATGGCATTAGTCTTCTTCTTGTGTTGCTCACGACGCTGCTGTGCCCTTTTTGCGTGCTCTGCTCCTGGAAATCAATCACCACACGGGTGCGGTCGTTTATGGCGATGATTCTCTTGGTTGAAGGGGCCATGATTGTGGTGTTTACGGCGTTGGACCTGTTTTTGTTTTTCATGTTGTGGGAAGTCACGATGATTCCCATGTATTTCATGATCATCCTGTGGGGCGGTCCTCAACGCATTGCGGCCGGTATCAAATTTGTCTTGTACAGTTTGTCAGGAAGCTTGATCCTGTTGCTGGCGATACTCGGGCTGTACGTAGAAGGAGGCCGGACATTTGATATTTTAGCGTTGGCAGAGAAAACCTATTCCCCCGACGCCCAGTTTTGGATTTTTTTGGCCTTCTTTTTGGCCTTTGCCATTAAACTGCCCATGTTGCCGTTTCACACGTGGCTGCCAGATGCCCATTCCGAAGCGCCTACTGCTGGAAGTATCCTGTTGGCGGGAGTGCTTTTGAAAATGGGTGGGTATGGATTTTTACGATTTTGTCTTCCCATGTTTCCAGAGGCCTCAGTGACCTTTGCCCCGTATATCTTGTGGCTGTCAGTGGCGGCCATTGTGTATGGGGGGTATATGGCTTTGGCCCAGTCAGATCTGAAAAAGCTGGTGGCGTATTCGTCTGTTTCACATATGGGATTTGTGACGTTGGGAATTTTTGTCTTTAATAACCATGGCATTCAAGGAGCCATTTTGCAAATGGTAAACCATGGTATTACCACAGGAGCCCTCTTTTTGGCAGTGGGCCAATTGTATGATCGAACCCATAGCCGATTGATTCAAGATTATGGAGGAGTCCAAAAAACGATGCCTCGGTTTGTGGCATTCTTTTGTCTCTTTTCCGTGGCATCGTTTGGCTTGCCGGGAACGTGCAATTTTATTGGAGAATTTTTGGTTCTGGTCGGGACATCCTTCGAAAGTTATGTGATGGTTCTCCTCTCCATGGGCGGGATCGTCCTGGCTGCGGCGTACATGCTCTGGATGTTACAACGAGTAGTCTTGGGGCAACCCAAAAATCCCACCATCTCCCAACTGACTGATCTCAGTATGCGAGAATTGGTGACAGTGGTTCCACTTGCGGTTCTTATTTTATGGATTGGTTTGTATCCTTCCCCTCTCATGGAAATGATGGATGCCAGTGTCACGCACTTAGTTCAACATATGGCGGTGTATCAGTCTCATCTCCCTGATCTTGTCGCGATTCGTTAAATCGAACAGCTGCTTCCATTCCTACTCTTGCTAAGAAAAAAGGCCACTCAAAGGGAGGTCTCTTTCTAATCATTTCTAGTAACGGGAGAAATCCATTCAATCTGTGAGGAAGAAACGAAGAGGTTTGCTCTCTTCATTTCAACTGTCCAACTGGCAGAAGGAAAGAGAATTGATGTGTAGGGGGTGTGCGAAGGAGTGTTGGGAGTCATGGTGTTACCAAGCGAACTGGGGACGATAAAACATTTTCTGATAAGATTTGGTGATTTTCCTAAAGAATACGAGCTCTTCCCCTCTGTTACCTCAAGGGATAGCCCAGAAAAACCGAAAAGGCAGGGAGAGTGCAAAAGTTAAGCCTTTTCGATTTGGGGTACCTTGGGATTTCGGACGATGAGCTTTTTGGTCATGAGAGGCGATGGCCTCGCAACCCGAACTAAGGGAGGCAAATCGATGCAGGATAGAAAATCCTTGATGATGTTTGGCTTGGCAATCTCGACGTTAGTTGTGCTCAGTCTAGGATGTAACCAGGTTGTCACTATCTATTGGGAAAAGCTAGGAGCAGGGAATGCTCAATTGATGAAGGATAAGGAGGAATGCCAGTCTCTACAACGTGCAGTCGGTTTGAATGAAGAACGAATAGAGAAATGTCTGGAAGCGAAGGGATGGACCCCGGTCAGACAAGAAATAGAATCTGTTGCTCCAGATACCGAGTAAGCAGAAAAATTGGGATTCAATCTTGCGGAAATACGTGAAGGCGTTTTGAGATCAAGTGGAGGAGTAAGAAAATGAATGCAGTAAAATTCATCTTTGTCATGCTCATGTGTATGATGGTGTTAGGCTGTATTAGCCAACAGGCCCATGAACGGGCCATGGAAGAGTTAGAAATGACTCACCAGAGTTCGGCTCAGGAAGTGGATCGGCTCAAAAAGGCTGTACAAAAGAAAGAAGAGTTAGTTGAGCAATTAGAAGAAGAGAAGCAGGCGTTCGAACAAATGTTAAGCGTGAAAGACGCCACTGTGGTTCAACTCCAAGAAACGAACAAAGAGTTGGAAGCCGTGGTGGATGTTCAGGAGCAAGTCAAAGAGCAACAGTTAGAAGAGGTAAAAAAAGAGCTGCAAGCCTTATATTCCCAAGTGGCTGGCTTAGGAAGTCAGCCGGGGACGAATCCCGTCAAATTTTCTCCTGGCACAGATGCGAACGAGATGGATTTTGATGACGTGACGCAAGCCTTTCGGAACGTCCGATCAATGCTCGCATCACAAATGAAAGATTTCGGGCAATTGCATGCACAAAATAATCAATTAGAAGAAGAGATGAAGGAGTTAGAGGCGCGTCTCCGACATGTGGAACAGCTCAAGCAGGAACTCGAACAAGTGCGCGCGGCTCGAGAAACGCAAGAGGCCAAACTGGCCAGGGTAAGAGGTGAAGTGGAATCCGTTGGCAAAGAAATTGATCGAATTACCAAAGCACTCGAAGAAAAATTTGGAAAAAGCTTAAAGGTGACCCAACATCAAGATCGGTTGGTTTTAACCATGCTTGGACAAATACTATTTGAATCCGGGGAAGCACACTTGACCCCGTTGGGATTAGATATCATGAAGCAAGTGGGGGAAGTGTTGGTCCCCTTACCGAATAAAAACATTCAAGTTGAAGGTCATACGGACAACAATCCGATTTATGGGCAATTGCAACAACGATATCCCACGAACTGGGAATTATCGACCGCTCGGGCCACCACCGTGCTCCGGTATTTAATTGAACAAACCGGTATGAATCCGACGGATTTCTCGGCGATGGGATACGCCGATACCAGACCGGTGGTTGCCAATGATTCAGAGGAAGGACGGGCTCAAAACCGTCGGGTAGAAATTGTCCTGTATCCCGAACGAGTCACCAAAGAAAATCACACCGTTGCCACCCTTACCCGCTAGCGGGTAAGGGTTTCTCTCACAGATGTTCTCGCCGACACCTTAGCCATATCTTCAACATGCCCCCTCTGGGGAACCGTTAAAATTGTCTCATCCCCTTTTTTGACAGGATGACAGAGGATGAACAGTTGAGATCTCTTCGTAAGATCATACAGTCTTTTTGCATGGATCGTTAATGATGAACCGACTCGCTCGTTTCAAGACTCGGTATTACATGATGGTGAATGAGGTTGATGTCGTAGAGAAAATTGGTGGTTGGTTCTAAGGCGACATAGACGGCCAACAGGCCTACCAACGTCATGGTGATGGTATAGGGCAGAGCCATCCACACCATGCGCCCATAGGAGAGACGGATAATGGGGGCCAGCGACGAGGTCAGTAAAAACAAAAAGGCTGCCTGTCCATTGGGTGTGGCCACACTCGGAATATTCGTGCCCGTATTAATGGCGACCGCGAGGAGATCAAATTGATCTCGAGTGATCGTTCCGGCCTGTAGGGCTCGCAGGACCTCATTGATATAGACGGTGGCCACAAAGACATTGTCGCTGATGGCTGACAAAATGCCATTAGCCAAATAGAACATAGCCGTTTGATGGGTCGCATCCAAACTCAGGCCATAGCCGATAATGCCGGCAAATAAATTCTGCTCTTGAATGACCGCCACAATTGCAAAAAAAACCACCAACAATGCCGTAAATGGCAACGCTTCTTTGAAGGCTTCCCCGATTTGATGCTCCTCGATAATGCCATTCAACGCGGTAATAAACACGATGACCGTGAGGCCCACAATGCCGACTTCGGCAAGATGCAAGGCTAAGGCGATGATGAGCCAGATGCCCGCTACGCCTTGAACGATGAGTTTCGCCGTATCAGACTTATCGCGGCGCTTTTGTTGTTCAACTTCATATTCAATCAAAATATGGCGAACGGGATCTGAAAGTTGAAAGCCATAGTCGAACCACCGCATCTTTTCGACGATAAGACAGGTGGCTAAGCCCATGGCAAAAACGGGTAATGTCACCGGCGCCATCCGAAATAAGAATTCCATGAATTCCCAGCCAGCCTTATCGGCAATCAAGAGATTTTGGGGTTCGCCTACTAATGTACAGACGCCGCCCAAGGCCGTGCCCACCGCGCCATGCATCATGAGGTTCCGTAAAAATCCCCGAAAATTCTCAAGGTCTTCCCGATTCAATGCGTGGACTTCGTGGTCACTCGTATGATCATGGGAGGCATGGGAAGATTTGCCCGAAGCCACCCGGTGATAAATACTGTAAAATCCCGTGGCAACGGCAATGATCACTGCTGTGACAGTAAGAGCATCCAAAAATGCGGAAAGAAAGGCTCCCATGAGTGAAAAAAGAAGGCCCAGCCAGATTTTTGATCGAACACCCAAAAGGATTTTGGTGAACAAAAAAAGTAGCAGATCTTTCATGAAATAGATGCCGGCCACCATAAACATCAGGAGTAAAATCACCTGGAAATTATTGAGTGTTTCATGGTAGACCATGGCGGGTGTGGTCATCCCCAGGAGAACCGCTTCAATGGCTAACAAGCCACCCGGTTGAAGCGGATAACTTTTCAACGCCATGGCGAGGGTGAAAATGAATTCTAAGATCAGAACCCATCCGGTCACAAAGGGGCCGACCGTGACAACCAATACGGGGTTGAGAAGGAGAAACCCTATTATGGTGAGCTTGTACCACATGGGTGTGTGTTTGAGAAAATTTTGTACCAATTCCTGAGGAATACTTCGGGTCATATGCGTGTCGTCCCTTTCCGTAAAGACATATGCTTATCGTCAATGAGACGCTGAGCATGTTGGTCGAATGCGTCTAGCGAAGATTGAACATGGTGAATAGGGTGGGAAGCGCTTCATGGTGAGAAAGAGGTATTATAAGAAGGTGCTCTCCTGTAATGAAAGCATAAAAACGTGAAAACGACAAAAATCATTGTTCACCTCGGGGATGCCTGATGGATCCGCAATCTTCGTTGACCAATGTGTATCACATTTCTGGGATTGATGATCGCGAGCGGGGCTTCAATCGACAAGCCCAGGTGATCGCTTATGGGGATGCGTACCGGGCCCGCTTGCGTTATGAAGCCTTGCAGATTGAGGTGGAGTTCGTCGACACGGAAGACGCAGCTTTGCAACGCCTCATTCATACCTTACAGGCGCGTGGATATACCCAATTGCGCACTCAACGAATCTTTCAAGGTGAACAATATTTAGGCAATCAGGAATTGTGGGTGGATTATCCTGACCCTGACCCTCCAGATGCGCAATCAGTTTCCTGGTTCTTGAGAGTCCGACAGTTTTTGGGGATTGGGAAAAAGTGAAAAGTTAGAAGTGAAAAGTCAGGGGTTAGGATTAAAGAGGAAGAGACAAATTTTCGTAAAACTCCTGACTCCTCACTATTCACTCCTTACGTTTCTCTTTTCACGTCTTTCAGCTACTGTGCGACGCACGATTCGACGGGAGCGTTGGAGGGAAAGTAGCTGACCAAGCGTCTGGGGTTTAAGCATTCTCGGATTTTCGGTGTAAGATCACCGGGACGGATGGCTTCGGTAATCATTAAAGAATCGTCCTCCTCCTCCAAGTTTAAGACAACAGGCTCTTCTGTGGAGGAATGTTCATCATACACCAGAATAATTGGCCGGAGTCGATTTTCAAAATTGACGCTCGTCACAATCCCAGTCTTTTGGTTACTCAAGTGAACCAATGAACCGGGAGGGTACACACCCAATTGTTTGATCAACGAGACGATGGCATCCTGCCACAGTGTTTGCCGACATTTTACATACAAATAGGAAAGTGCTTCCGAAGGAATGAGCGATCGTGCTGGGTCTGGATGATGACAGAGTTCATCATACAGATCCACGACCATGACAATTTTTGCGAAAGTACTTATTTGAGCATCTTTTTTCCCTGAAGGCTGGCCTGAACCGTTCAAACGTTCGTGGTGTTGACGAATGACATCAACGGCTTCGTAGGGGAAATTAGGGATTTTCTCGACTATGTCCACGCCATACTGAGGATGAGTTCGTAAAAACGTTTTCAGTTCACCCTGCCCCATTACCCCTTTTCGCAAGAGGGTTTCAGCCGGATATTTCAGTTCGCCGACATCATGGAAAAAGGCTCCCAAAGCCATTTTTTCATTGTCTTGGCGACTCAGGCCAAGATCCAGCCCGATCATCATGGATAAGGAAGAGACATTAGTCGCATGGAAAAAAAACTCCTCACTCGTTTCATTTGAGCCAATCAGATTGAGTAGGGCTCGAGAATTGTCTGACCCATCAAGCAGATCAAGGAGATTGCCTACAATTTTTTGTGCCGTGCGAAGTCCACGCGGGCGACCAGCCACGACGTCCTGAACCGACTGTTTGGATTCCTGAATAAATTCCTGGAATTGATTCTCAACTTGTTGGAGATGTGATTGATAGTCTTGAAAGGCTTCGTGCTGGGCCACTTTCCGTTGTATCGGATCTTCGGCTGCTTCCTCTACCTCCGGAGGGAATGAGGAGCCAGTATTATCTTGGGCAACAGCTGCCTCGACTACCGTATTGACTGGCTGTTCTCGAGTGGGTGATTCGGGGAGGTCAGGCGTGGCGTGATCCTCATGATCGGACCGTTCGAAATCAACGAATAATTTGACCTTCTTTAAGCCCTTCAGTGTCTCAAGGTCCTTTGATGCGGTAATCTTAAAAGAGTTCGTCGGAAAGGGGTGGCTGAACCAGGAGCTTTCAATCTTAATAAATAATCCCAGGCGAAGGGCGTTGGATTCTAAGGGTACGAAGGGCATAGGGATTGCGACTAAATGGCGTTCTGTCAGGGGTCTGTTTTTACCGACATTCTTGTTAGGATCTTTTCGGATGCCCACACCAGAAAATTAAGAACAATCGAGGGCTGGCCAATTGAGGTCGGGGTATGAGCTGACTTAGGAGGGTGTGGCAGGGGGTGATTGTACGGCTGTTTTGAGGGATTGTGAGGCGGTCGCCACCGAATCATAGATGCAAAAGAGATTGTCGCTCATCCGGGCCTGGATATCTTCACGGACAATTTTTCCCTGGCCCACTCGCTGAATAATACGACGAACCTGTTCCTGGACGGCAGGGGAATAATTCAGCCAATACGTGTCAATAAACGGTTTCCCAATGACGTCTTCCCGTGTTAAGCCAGCCATGGTTACCGGAGCTTGGTTGCAGTCCAATACCACGCCATCCACCTTTCCAACGCCCACGAAATGGGTCATGGCATCCAGAATAGTCCGTAATTGTCGTTCGCTGGCATGCAGCGCTTCTTCCATGTGTTTCCGTTCGGTTAGATCTTTGCCAATGACCACAATTTCTTCAACCTCACGGCCTTCGTGTGGGAGGGGAAGATAGGACACGGCCATATAGCGGCGATAATCATTGGCGAATGTGAACCAGGCTTCGTAGTGGATTTCTTCTCTCAGAAAGCACCGGTCCATCATGGGCTTCACGGTTTGGTGAAAGACATCTTTGCCCAAGAGGTCTGACACGGACATCCCCAGGATTTGGTGACTGAATTTTTGATGAACGCTTAGGTAGGTGGCATTGATTCGACGATATCGGTAATCCCGACCAACAATCGAGATATGGTCTGGAGACGTCATGAATACCAAATCAGTCAGGAGGAGATCTTTTTGGGCTTGCTTCCAGTGGGTGATATCTCGGGAAACGCCGACCACTCCAATGATGGTCCCCGCAGCGTCCAGAAGAGGAGATTTGGAAGAAGAAAAGACTTGCTGACGCCCTGCGATGGATATGCTTTCTTCGATATTCAGAGTTTCGGCGTGAAGGAGCACCATGTCGTCAGATAGCTTGAGCGCCTTTGCGTCGTCCAAGCCATAGAGCTCGGAATCGTCCTTACCGATGATGGCTTCAGGTGGTTGACCAGTCATGTTGGCAGTCGCTCGATTCGCCAAAAGATACTTGCCTTCTTGATCTTTGGCATAAATGGCATCTGAGGATGAATTGAGGATTGCTTCTAAGAGGGCATGTTGGGTGCGGAGTCGTTCCTCTGTAGCTTT
>Ga0224496_10000969_pt1 | contig 18567 bp, 17 predicted proteins | sample SF_Jul11_sed_USG_2_FD_168127 | JGI IMG/M metagenome (GOLD analysis project Ga0224496, IMG submission 168127) | Sediment microbial communities from San Francisco Bay, California, United States - SF_Jul11_sed_USGS_8_1 | ecosystem: Environmental > Aquatic > Marine > Sediment | place: USA...
GATGACGGGATCAAAACCCGTTGCCTTACCGCTTGGCGACGGCCCAATAAACTCTGTTAGCGCATCCTCCCTCAAGGAGGATTATTCGGGCTGCCCCGCTCTCACCCCGGCAACTGCTCCTGCGTTGCTCTACCACCTACATCTCTGTAGGCGCCTGCGGGGCCAGTGATTAAAAACCAATCACTGTTAAAAATCGTGCCCGACGATTTTTTCGAACCATCCGGATAACGGGATCGCTTTTTTATTAAAACTGGCCGCTGCCTTTCCACCTGGCGACGGCCCAATAATCTTTTTACTTTTGCATTTGCTCGTTTAAAAACAGATGCAATGGCGACGTATTCTTCGCTTTTGCAACAAAGGCTGACCATTTTTCCGGTAACGCCTGCTGCGCCTGCCGGGCTTGTGCCTCTGTACCAAAAGCAACAAATACACAGGCACCTGTTCCTGTCATTCGAGCCTGACCGTACTGTTTCAGTGTCGCTATGACATCTGCAATTTCCGGGTAACGCCGGGTCGCCACTGGCTCACATACATTACCAAGGTCATTAATACTGATAGCGCCGTCTCGAAGGTCGCATATTTTGATGGCTGGGCTGTTGCGTGTCAATTGTGGATCGCTAAATATTTCCCCGGTGGCAACATGAACCGGTGGCTTTACTACCAGAAACCAGGGCTCATCCAGTTCAATCGCTTCCAGCTGCTCACCTACGCCTTCGGCAAAGGCGGCCTGACCTTTCACAAATACTGGCACATCAGCACCCAGCTGCAGGCCCAGTTGTGCCAGTTGTTCCAGACTTAAATCTGCCTGCCAGAGATAATTCAACGCCACCAGTGTGGTCGCAGCATCTGAACTGCCACCACCAACGCCACCGCCCATGGGTAATTTTTTTTGTAGATGAATATTCACACCCTGCTCAATGTTTGCGGTTTGCTGCAACAACTTTGCCGCTCTAACGGTTAAGTCATTTTCCTCATCCACGCCTTCGATAATGGTCGCACGATGAATTTCACCGTCATCACGCAGTTCAAAACTGAGCTGGTCACTATAATCAAGAAACTGAAAAACACTTTGCAATAAATGATAGCCATCATCACGTTGCGCAGTAATATGTAAAAACAGATTGAGTTTGGCGGGGGCTGGCCAGCGTTGCATTATGGATCCAGACCCCATTGGCGAATCACCATGCGCACACTTAAATCATCACGATCTAATCGGTGAATAAAAATTTTATGCGGCAAGATATAAGCATCCACCGGTTTATAATTCAACATTTCGATGCGCCAGCCGTCCTGCTCCATTAAATGAAGATACCCCTGTTCATGCCAGTTAATTAAGCGCACATGCTTGTCCGGGGTTGGCATACCCAGTATCCAGTAACGCAATCCGGAAACCGGAAACTTCCAGCCGTCAATACGGGCCATTAAGCGATCTGCATTTTGTTCAACAAGCTGTTCACCATTACTGCTGGTAAAAACCACGCTGTCTGATCGCGCTTTTAAAAAACTGGTGCCACCACCAAAAGGAGCCACCATGCGGATATCGTAATGATTATTATCAGTCTGCTGCCAGAAGATATCGACCTGACCACCATTAGATTCAGTTTCTATGGCCATGCGTCCACTAATGTTCCAGCGACTGATTGCACTTGCCTGTTGTTGATATTGCCGCCATTGACTTTCAACAACCGGAGTAGAAACAAATTTTTTCGGTGGCGCACAGGCAGAAAGTACCGTCACCATCACCAGCATAAGAAGTCGAAACATAGTCAGTGGATTATTTTTTATTTTGATAGCGTTTCATGGTATCGAGCAGCACCGGGTTATCCGCCTGCAACTCCATACCGCGTTTCCATATTTTATGAGCGTCGTCTATTTTACCTGTTTGCCACAATGTTTCACCCAGATGAGCGGCTATTTCAGCATCTTCCAGCCGTGCAAATGCCTTGCGTAACCATTTTAAAGCGCTTTCATATTCACCGAGACGAAAATAAACCCAGCCCAGACTATCCAGTATGGCAGGATCATCCGGCAGCAATGCCACCGCTTTTAAAATATAATCTTTTGCTTCATGCAAGCGATCGGTTTTATCTGCCAGTGTATAACCCAGTGCATTCAGGGCATTGACATTTTCCGGTTCAAAGTTAAGCACAGCACGCAAATCAGATTCCGTCACATCCAGCATATTCAATTTTTCAGCTGTCAGGGCACGAGCATAAAGCAGATCAATATTTTCTGGCGAACCTTTGAGCGCCGCATTATAAATTTCCAGTGCCTCACGGTTTCGTTTTGCGCCACTTAAGACTTCACCCTGGGCCAGATACACTCTGATCTGATCCGTATTGTTCTGACTCTGATTCATCAGTACCTTGAGGCGCTCAAGGGCCTCATCAACCTGACCAATTTTTGCATACAGACCGGCGGTACGAATGCGTGCATCCATCATGTATTCGCCGTCCAGTACACGCTCGAAATTGGCGATTGCCGGCATAATTTCATTCTGACTTTGCTGAATACGACCAAGGTAATAATGCGCCTGGTAATCACCCGCACCTTCATCAATTAATGTCTGCAAATATTCTTTTGCCAGATCAATCTTGCCGGTTTCAATAGAAAGCAATCCAAGGCTTAATAAAATATTATGGTTTTCCGGCATAGCTTCACGTAACTGCTGAAACTCAACCCAGGCTTCATCGTAATGTTTCAGCTGCACCAGCATACGCGCGTATTGCAAACGAAGATGATTATCATCGGGACGTTTTTCAACCGCAGTTTGCACGGCCTGCACGGCTTCCGCATCCTGCCCATTGGCAGACAGTATTTGCGCCTTGATCAGATAACTATCACTGATTTCAGGCGCCAGCAGGATAACGCGCTCAATAGCCTGCATGGCACGGCCAAAATTTTTCGCACTGGACTCAAAACGGGCCTGCAATAACAGTAAGTACGCCTGATCTGGATAACGCTCATTCAATGCAGCAAGCACCTGCATAGCAACATCCGAACTGGCTTCTTTCTTCAGTATATGACTTAGCCAGCCAACACCCGTCTGATCCACCTGACCATCAACAATGAGCACCGATTCAATTGCCTGAGTTGCTCGCTCGATATTGGCCAGCTGCAACCAGGCAATCGCTTCTACCCGGGTAATTCCCGCTTTGTCATCGGATACCCTGGCCCAGCGCTGACTGATCTTAATAACATCATCATAACGTTTGGCAAACAGGGCTATATGAGCTGCACGCTCTATGACCTGCGGATCACTGGTTTGCTCCGCAGCCTTTAAATAGTATTCGGCAGATTCATCCAGCTGGCCGCTAATACCAGCAAACTCTCCGACCAGTAACTGGTAGAGCAACTCCCCGGACAGTTCCGGGGTATCCGCGATATTCTCCCCGCTAACCGGCTCTTTGAGGGAAATAGCCCCGCAACCCAGCAACATTGCGAGCAGCAGAAACACCAGCGGGAAGCGATAAACAGGAAATAATGTATTTAGTCGTAACATAATCTTTTGTGTGAGCCATAAAACCAATGGCATATTAATAAATATAAACCAAAATAAACCAATTACTGATTAGTTCGAGCCAAGCATATCAAAATTCACATATTTAAAATGACAGGATCAGCTGGCAAATGCTTGTATTAAAATCGCCTATGGCTCAAAATTTAGCGTTTTTTATAGTTACTGGCGGATAATCCGACATGTTTGGTCTAACCAGACATGTGAATAATATTACATGTCTCTGATCACTTTAGGCCTAAATCATAAAACCACCCCGGTCAACATGCGTGAACGTCTTGCTTTCACGCCTGAAAATCTGGCCGCGGCAACACAATCGCTGGCCAATCTGGATTGTGTCACTGAAGCCGCTATTCTTTCCACCTGTAATCGCACCGAGCTTTATTGCACCGTAAAACAGGGCGATGATGCACAGAATGACCGCCAGATCATAGAATGGTTCAGCCAGTTTCATGGCTTTAAACCCGATGACATCCGGGAACACCTGTATTTACACCAGCATGAAGAGACCATTCGCCATGCACTCAGCGTCGCCTCAGGACTGGATTCCATGGTACTTGGCGAACCGCAGATTCTGGGTCAGATGAAACAGGCCTATACCCAGGCAGTTAATCAGGGCACCATAGGTATGTTACTGGGCAAACTGTTTCAGCATGCTTTTTCAGTGGCCAAACAGGTTCGCACCGACACAGCCATTGGTGCCAGTGCTGTCTCCGTGGCCTTTGCAGCAGTCGCGCTGTCGAAGCAGATTTTTGGCGATTTAAATGAACTGACGGCACTGATGATTGGCGCCGGCGAAACCATTGAACTGGCGGGACGTCATCTCAAGGCCAGCAATATTAAACACATTATCATTGCCAATCGCAGCGTTGACCGGGCACAAAATCTGGTTGAGCAGCTGGGTGGCGAAGCCATCGCCCTGGCACAAATACCGGATTACCTGCATCAGGCTGATATCCTGATTTCATCGACAGCCAGTCAGCTCCCCATACTGGGTAAGGGTGCTGTCGAAAAAGCCCTGAAAAAACGCAAGCATAAACCTATTTTCATGGTTGATATCGCTGTACCCCGGGATGTCGAACCGGAAGTCGCCGAACTGGATGACGTTTATCTGTATACCGTCGATGATCTACAGGAAATCATTCAGGATAATATGGCGTCCAGAAAACAGGCTGCCGAGCAGGCCATCGAAATTATTGATGCTCAGGTGGATAATTTTCTTAACTGGCAACGCACCCTTGAAGCCGTTGATGTAATCCGTGAAATGCGTGACTGCGCAGAACATCTGACCAATGAAGTCATGGATAAAGCATTAAAACAACTGGCACAGGGGAAAAGCACAGAAGAAACCATGCAGTTTCTGGCTCACACTTTAATGAATAAATTTTTACATCAACCCAGTATTCAATTACGTCAGGCAGGACAGGACAGCCGCCATGATCTGATTGAATTTGCACGACAACTTTTTCTGGGCAGAGATGCTAACAAAACGGAAGACACGAATTAATCTTTTATGAAAGACTCTATTTTAAATAAACTTGAAAATCTGCATGAGCGCTACCAGGAAGTCGGTATGTTACTGGGTGACCCGAGCATCATTTCCAACCAGAACAAGTTCCGTGAATTATCCAAAGAATACTCCCAACTGGAACCGGTCAGTAAAACATTTACCAGTTATCGCAATGCCGAGAATGATTTACAGACCGCAGCCGAAATGCTCAAGGACAGCGATCCCGATTTAAGGGAAATGGCACATGATGAACAGAAAGATGCTCAGGAACGCATTGAACGACTCGGGCTTGAGTTACAGAAACTTTTACTGCCTAAAGACCCGCACGACAATAGCAATATTTTTCTTGAAATTCGTGCCGGTACCGGTGGAGATGAAGCCGCCATTTTTGCCGGAGATTTATTCCGCATGTACAGCCGCTATGCCGAAACACAACGCTGGCAGATTGAAATCTTAAATGAGAATCAGGGCGAGCACGGCGGTTATAAAGAAATTATTGCACGTATCATCGGTACAGGTGCTTATTCAAAATTAAAATTTGAATCCGGTGCTCATCGTGTACAACGCGTACCTGAAACTGAATCACAGGGACGGGTACATACTTCGGCGGCAACCGTTGCCATTATTCCCGAACCCGCTGAAACAGAAGAAATCACCATCAATCCCGCTGATTTACGTGTTGATACCTTTCGGGCTTCCGGCGCCGGTGGACAGCATGTTAATAAAACCGATTCTGCTATCCGCTTAACACATATCCCCACCGGCACAGTCGTTGAATGCCAGGATGAACGTTCACAACATAAAAACCGGGCTCGCGCCATGTCATTGTTGCAGGCACGTCTGGTTAATGCCGAAAAAGAAAAACAACGCGCCGAACAGGCGCAGACACGAAAATCGCTGGTCGGCAGTGGCGACCGTTCGGAACGCATTCGAACCTATAATTTTCCACAGGGCCGGGTTACCGATCACCGTATCAATCTCACCCTCTATAAACTGGATGAGTTTATGCAAGGCAGCTTGAATCAGGTGGTTGATCCGTTAATTAATGAATACCAGGCTGAACAATTAGCCGCCCTAGCGGAACAGTGATCCTTTCAGAACTGTTAACCGAGGCAACTCGTTTACTTGAAAACAGCTCGGACTCTGCCCGACTGGATGCCGAAGTTCTACTCTGTTATTTATTAAAAAAAGATCGCGCCTACCTCATCACCTGGCCTGAAAAAAACATTGATACCGCATTGACTGATTGCTACCGGCAACTGGTCTCCCGTCGCCAGTCCGGTGAGCCAATTGCTTATATTACCGGTCAGAAGGAATTCTGGTCTCTGACTCTCAGGGTTAATCAACACACCCTGATTCCACGACCGGAAACGGAACTGCTAGTGGAATACCTGCTGGAACACTACCCCGCTGATCACACAATCAGACTGGTTGACCTGGGTACCGGCAGCGGAGCCATAGCACTGGCACTGGCCAGTGAACGACCACAATGGCACATCATAGCCACCGACGCATCGCCTGATGCGCTGAAAACCGCACAGTTCAATGCCGCACAGCTAAAACTCAACAACATTGAATTTCGGCAGGGCTCCTGGTTTCAACCACTGCCAGATGAAGCGTTTGATATTATTATTAGCAACCCACCCTATATTGCGGAACAGGATCCACACCTTACCCGGGGTGATGTCAGATTCGAGCCACCATCGGCACTCTCTTCTGGTCATGACGGCCTGGATGATATTCGTCAGATTGCCGATCAGGCACGTCAACATCTACATGCCAACGGATTATTAATTATTGAGCATGGACACGACCAGAAAGATGAAATCTTTAAAATTTTTAACTCGCTAGGCTACAAAAAGATTCAGCAACTGGAAGATATAGCAAAAAAACCACGAGCAACACTGGGTTATTTGACACTATAAATCAATAACTTAGGTCAATCATAAATAAAATATATGGTTTTTATCGGCAATTACCGGTAATCATTAATTATGACTTGATATTTTTTCTATTTTCCAATAATTTAGAAACATGAATGATCTAAATGAATTGATAAAAACAAGAGAAATTCGTTTCTGTCATCTGCACCCTGATACCAATCAGGCCAGAAATGCACTTCTTTTACTCAGCCATGCAGACGGTATCATTGATATCCAGTTTATCGATAAGCTGTGCATTTATATCAGCTATGACGTTAGACAACTTACCCTGCAGGCGATCGAAGGTGTCCTGATTCGCCTTGGTTATCATCTGGATAACCGGCTGATACATCGCATGAAACGTGCTTTATACGCCTATTCGGAAAATACCCAAAGAGACAACCTGGGTATAGAAGAGCAGAAAACCAGTAATACCACGAAAATTTTTGTTAAACGTTACGCCAATCACCAGCATAATTGCCGGGACAAACGTCCGGAACACTGGCGTAAATATCTATAAGACAAAACAGCCGCTTTTTTACGACGCTATAAAGTTTGGCGCATATATCTCTAACTCGCTGCTCCTTTTTATTCATCCGGCTTTAAGATATTTTTTCGTTAACCGGTAAAACTGTTAACATTCAGTTTATGAATGACGAACAACTCCTACGCTATAGCCGACAAATTTTACTGCCGCAATTTGGTATAGAAGGTCAGCAGGCTTTACTTGATGCCCATGTATTAATTATAGGACTCGGAGGACTCGGCTCTCCGGTTGCCATGTACCTGGCTGCAGCGGGTGTCGGCCAGCTGACACTGGTGGACCATGATGTTGTCGATCTATCCAATCTACAAAGACAGATCATTCATCGAACACACAATATTGGTCAGGCAAAAGTCGAATCTGCAAAACAGAATCTACAGCAAATTAATCCAGACATTACAATAAACTGCATTAACCACAAGCTTGAAGAAACCGACCTGAACAGACTCATTAGTCAGGTTGATGCTGTGGTTGATGCCACGGATAATTTTCCGACTCGATTTGCCATTAATAGAATATGTTATACAAATAAAAAACCGCTGATTTCCGGTGCGGCCATACGCATGGAAGGACAGGTCAGTATCTTTGATATGCGTAAAACAGATAGCCCCTGTTATCGTTGCCTGTATGATGAGCAGGGCACAATAACAGAAACCTGTAGTGAAAATGGTGTGCTGTCACCCATGGTCGGCATCATTGGCAGCATTCAGGCACTGGAAACCATTAAACTGTTAAGCAGTTTAGGTGAAACGCTCACTGGCAAACTTTTAATTACCGATGGTCTGCATCAGGAATGGCGCAGCATGAAACTACGTAAGGATCCTGACTGTCCTGTCTGCAGCCAAAAGTAACGAACATGAAATCCATAAAATTACCGCGCACAATTGTTAATCAACTACTCACTCAGGCACAGCGACATGCAGATGTAGAAGTCTGCGGCCTTATTAGCGCAAAAGAGGGAGAACCCGTCAGCATTTACCCCGTGGACAACATTGCAGCAGATAAGCAACATTTATTTGAAATGGATCCGGAAAAACAGATAAACGCCATGAGAACCATGCGTGAAAATGATGAACAACTGTTCGCCATCTATCATTCGCATCCTGATGCACCTGCCCTGCCTTCAGATAAAGACATAGAACAGTCGAGCTACCCTGAAACGCTGTATCTGATTATCTCTTTAAGCACCAAAGGCGTCCTTGAGATCAGCGGCTTTTATATACGCAACAATAATATCGAATCTGTAGACCTTATAATCTAATCCAGGATGATATTACTAATGACTCAATCAGAATGACATGCTGTGAAAAAAAGAACGAATTAGCCCGAAGTAACCATTTCCAGCTTACAAAACCGTTTAAACAGGTTAAAGACAGTCAGAGCATAAAACATGCTCTGACCGTAAAATAATACTACAGATGGAAAATCAAATTTATCTGTAGTGAATCAATATCATCACGAATAATATATTCACCACGTAAATCCATCTGCCTGTTTATACCAAAACTTACGCCGGCACCAAACATAATGCCACTATCATCACCCAGATCCAGGCCCAGTCTTGCCAACCAGCCAAAGTTGTTCTGAATTGCACCGTCAATGACACCAGTTACCCATAAACCACCTGAATCCCCCCTGGCAAACCCATAATCCATATAACCCAATTCAACCGAGCTATTCACGCCCTGCATTATATTTACCCGATTCAGATCATAGGCTGCAAAAAACTGAACGCCTGTTTCAGTAAAATCACCAAAAGGTGTATCAATTGAATTCCTGGCTATGCCACCACCAATAGAAATTTCACTTCTATCCAGCAATGGCTTACTGCTTTTTCCTTCCTGAGCGTGCGCCAGATTCAGTGTTAGCATTATTAAAGAAATACCTGTCACTATACGTTTCATTATGATTACCTTTTAATCTTTATGTTCAAAATAAATTATTTTTTCAGAATTCTGAATAAATGTATCTACATCCTCTGCTTTAACCCAACGACTAAATGGCGGTTTAATAACAGATGAATACTCTGGTTTAGAATTAAACTCTGACTGATTAGTAATAACAACAAACAGGCTTACACCTATCAGGCCCCATGAAAACAGGTTCGCCATTAACCACTGTCGCTTCCTGGGTAATGACAACGCCTTTTTCATATTAAAATACAATAACACGGCAAATAATAAACCACCCGAGATATAACTCAAACTTTCAATAACAAATACACTTTTAATATTATATGCCAGGTAACTAACCAGATTTTCGGTCACAATGGTCAGCAAAATATAAATGGAACTTACGATTAATTGAAAATAAAAAAACAGCTTGCGCTTGACAATATAAGTCAGCAGCGACCAGAAACCCGCCCAGACCAAAACCCCACCCATGACAGGCAAAGAACCCACGATTAATTTATCAGTCTGTATTTTTACCGATGTAGAGAAATAAAGTTCAATAAAATAACCCGCACCCAGTAAAACCAGAATAGTTGCAGTAATGGCCAGGCCAACAAAGAAACCGGCAATGTTATGTTTTTCATGTAAAGACTGTGTGGGCTTAACAGGATGATCGGGTTTAAACAGACGTATTCTTGTATGGCCTATTAACAGAGAATCTCCAGATTCTGGTCGAATAGTCGTAGCGTCATTATTTTCGATACCATTTTTAGAATCCAGATCACGTACTATCCAGCCTTGATCGTCCTTTTCAATAACAAGATGTTCAGGGCAAACGTAAGGATCAGAAATAATAACATCATTACCATAGCCACGACCTATTTTGACTGGAAAAGATTCAACCGGATAATAATATCGATTTCTTCTCGAATTATCCTGTATCTCTAATATCAATTCTGCCAATCTATATCCCCCATAAAACGCCGCACAAACTGAAATAACATATCTTTGGCTATACCTGAGGCATTTAAATTGATCACTATCCCACGGTCATATTCACTAACCAGCGCCATAGTGAGGGACAAATCATATAAACGGGTAAAGTCTTTATAATTTCTTGCACATAATGCAACTTTCCAGTCTTTATCCTGCAAACTTACGAAACCGGTATTGCATTTATAATTTGTGACATCTTCTTTTGTTGCACTATTGGTACTAAACGAACCTTCAAACTTACTGCTATAACGCGTATAAAATTGAAGCGTGTTTAATTTATCCGCATCAAACCAGTCATAACGAAAATCAATTTCACCGGTATCAAAATCCGAAGAAATATAAATTGAATCCGGGCTAGAGCATGCACTATAACTATGATTATAAAGCTGATCCTTGTTTTCATCAGTTTTACCCCAGCATTTAAAATAATCATCCAGTTCTGCCGGCAGAACCAGGCCTCCCAGATTCATACTACCCCATTCATTTTTCAGCAACTTACCCATATATTCCTGCTGATTATTGAATAACTGCTGTTCAACGCGTTCAGTAAAATCAACAGGCTCACTTGAATCTTTTAAATTCTGTAATAACTCAGATAAATAACGCGCCGGCACCAGGAAACTCAAATCATTCCCTGCCGTAGACACATTAACACCAATGACTTTTCCCTTATTATCCAGCGCAGGTCCACCACTCATTCCTGGGTTTAAAGCTCCGGAAAAAAGAATTTTTTCGTAAAGAGATTTTTCAAGCAAGCCATTATAAGTTCCCTCAATAATGGTCATACCAAGATCATGCGGGTTTCCCAGGGAATAAATATGGGCACCTTTGGACATCTTCTGTACCGATATTTCCAGTGGTGGTATATCGTCCAGATCACCGTGGACAATGGCCAGATCATGAACAATATCGATATCAACTAATTCCAGGTTACCTTTTCGCCCCTCGTAATCCAGGTATTCGATACGATATTTTTCGGGTGAATGTATAACACCCGATATAACATGATAATTAGTTGCTATCAGACCCTTTTCTGAAATCATAAATCCAGACCCGATAGATGACTTCTTGTCAGAAGCGACATCAATAACCTGTATCTGGTAAATACGGCTTTTCAAAGATCCATATAAATACTCGGCATCAACGGGCTTGGCACTGACAGATAGCGAAAGGAACAGAAGCAGAATAGAGATGAAGACAATTTCCGGCAGTTTTTTCATTTAATAAATCAAACATCCCTTGATATTTAGACATGCCATCATAACAACACCATAGACATGATCAAGCAGATTAGCAAAACCCCGCTGATCAGGAATCAATAACATAAAACTTATATCAATTTTAATAGTCTATGTTTGGTATATTATTCAATATTGTTAACTATTATTAATATCTGTGACCAACACAGTCTACAATTAACAGATTAGCCCACTACACCAACATATAAGTTATTGATTATTATGAAATTTGTTTATTTTCTCCTGGCTTTTACAATAGCTGTTTCAAGTCCATATCAGGCATTTTCTGCTCTATCAACAAATGAACTCAGCCCTTTAACCGAACATAGCAAAACAACTGCTGAGATTGTTAGCCGCCTGAAACACCAGCATTTTCAAAGAACGTCTATTTCGTTGAATGATGATTTGTCAGCCACCGTATTTGACCGTTATCTGCAGGAACTGGACAAGGACCGTAGTTACTTTCTGGCATCAGATATCGCTGAATTCGAAAAATACCGACTACTCCTCGATGACGCTCTAAAAACCGGCAATCTTCAGCCTGCATTTCATATTTTCAATCGCTACCACCAGAGACTCATAGAACGCCTCAACTTTTTGGTTTACACATTAGACAAAGGCATCAGCAAACTGGACTTCACCAAAGACGAGACCCTGTTAATTGATAGAAAAGATCAACCCTGGTTACAGTCTATGGATGAAATGAATCAATTATGGAATAAACGTTTAAAAAATGACGTCCTAAGCCTGAAGCTTTCCGGCAAAAAACCTGAAAAAATACAGGAAGTGCTTAGCAAACGTTACAACAATCAGTTAACACGTCTAAAACAAACCGAAAGTGAAGATGCTTATCGTATTTATATAAATGCTTTGACGCTAAGTTATGACCCGCATACACAATATTTTTCTCCCCGTGCAACAGAGAATTTCAATATTCAAATGAAACTGTCACTGGAAGGCATTGGCGCCATGTTACAAACGGAAGAAGAATATACCAAAGTAACACGTGTTATTCCCGCCGGTCCGGCAGACAAGGGAGGGCAACTGAAAGCCAATGATAAAATAATTGCTGTTGGCCAGGACAGCAAAGGTGAACTGGTTGATGTAATTGGCTGGCGTATTGATGATGTTGTCGACCTGATTCGTGGTCCAAAAGATTCCACTGTGCGTCTTGAAATTATTCCCGGAAATTCTGCCAATGATCAACAGACAAAAATTATTTCTATCATTCGAGATACCGTTAAACTGGAAGAACAAGCGGCAAGTAAAAAAATTATTGATCTTGAAAATGCAGGTCAAAAATATAAGCTAGGCGTTATTGATATCCCGAAATTTTATATCGACTTTGACGCGGCAAGCCGTGGTGATCCAGACTATAGAAGCACAACACGTGATGTTCATAAACTGATAAATGAACTCAATAAGGAAAATATTGATGGTTTAATCATCGATTTACGTGACAATGGTGGCGGCTCGTTAAGAGAAGTAAACGAACTCATTGGATTATTCATTACTGAAGGCCCTACGGTACAGGTGAAAAACACCAGCGGCAGGATTTATATCAATAATGACGAAGATGCCAGCATAGCCTACACAGGCCCTCTGGCGGTACTGGTAAACAGATTAAGTGCTTCTGCTTCAGAAATATTTGCCGGTGCCATCCAGGACTATCGTCGCGGTCTGGTGGTAGGCACACAGACCTATGGCAAAGGCACTGTACAGGCAATGATGCCGCTGAATCGAGGCCAGATCACATTGACCCAACAAAAGTTCTATCGTGTATCAGGCAACAGCACACAAAATCGCGGTGTCCTGCCAGATATTACATTACCATCATTGTATGACATCAATGAAATTGGAGAAAACACTCTGGATAGAGCTTTGCCCTGGGATTTTATTTCTCCTGCACGCTACCAGCAGTTAAATGATTTTTCTACGCTGCTCCCACAACTGCAACAGCTGCACGAACAAAGATCAAGTCACAATCCTGATTTCAGCTATTTAATTGAAACCAGTAAAATTATCGAACAACGCCGTCATATGAAAGAAGTGTCCCTGAATGAAAGCCGGCGCAAAAAAGAACGTGATGATTTAGAAAACAAACAACTTGTTCTGGAAAACAAACGCAGACTGGCCAAGGGTGAAAAAGCCATCACAAGCATTAAACAGCTTGATAAAGATGAAGATGAAAATGCAGCCGAAAACGATGAAGAGAATGACAAAACAGAGGCACTGCTAACAGAAACCGGATATATTTTAATAGACTACTTAACAATGAATCAGCCCAAAATAGCCAAACACTGATTGTTAATGTAACTGCTGGTTATAACCCAGAGAATTATAATGTCTGGCCACCACCTCTCGTACATGGTCTGGATATCCAATAATATCCATTTGCTGCATGGCTTCTGTAATAAAGCCATGAACATCAGCCGGGATATTCATCATTAACTGGGTATAAACTTTATCGATAAGCTTCACGTTATGACTGCGTGTTGCAACAATACCCCAGTTTAAATTTAATATCCTCCAGGGACGCATCGGGTTAGTAGCCTCAAGATCACGTTTTACGTCTTCTTCTATCGCTGGCATAATACTTTCAATAAAGTAACTTAATTGCTCAAGCATTTCTGGATTCGTTAACACATTGGCATAAGAAGCAATCGCATTTACAACTGTATCCAGCTGTAATATTTTTCCTTTATGACTAACAATCCAGCTGGAAACTGGCATAGCCAATCGAGTTAAATCAACTATTACCTTCTGCAAGCCTCGATTAGCCGCAATAACCACCAGTTGCGTAATTAAACTCAGCGCATAATCACCGATCTGATTTATATCAGCTTCAGCAAGCGTATCATTCCCGTTTGCCTGACAGTCTGAATCGACACGCTGCATGATATCAATATTGGATATTAATGCTTCTATCATCTGCATTGCCTGATTTGCAGACTCATCATTTTCAGCTCTGAGACTTAAAGACAAATCAGCTACCTGCTCATTAAACAGCTTTCTAAACTCAACCGCATCAAAGTTAATCATGTTCATCTTCTGCATTACAAAAATACCCATTAAAAATATTGCATAATTCTATATAATCATACAATACGATCTTCTATCCGTGCCCATAAATAATGAATGTTAATAGTCAGAACAGCAATTATCTCTATCCATGGCAATATGATAATCACTTCAGGCTACTGGTCGATGGACCTGTTTTCTTTCCGGCAATGCTCGATGCAATTCTACAGGCAAAACATTACATATTACTTGAAATGTACCTGATTCAATCAGGCAATGTAACACAAAAATTCATTCATGCCATACGCGACGCAGCTGACCGCGGGGTAGCGGTTTTTATATTACTGGATGATTTTGGTGCTCGCGAACTCGGCCCCGCTGACCGCAACATGCTCTCACATAACCATATTTTTTTGCATTACTACAACCCATTACACTTAAAAAAGCATACCTTGTTATTGTTCAGAGATCACCGAAAAATATTAATTATTGATGGAACCAAAGCATACATAGGAGGCACAGGCCTGACTGATGAGTTTGATTCTACCGAGCACCCCGAATTAAACTGGCGCGAAAATATGCTTGAAATCAGAGGGCCTAATGTGAATCAATGGCAAAATCTTTTCACTCGCAACTGGTCACACTGGTCTGATGTTGTAATACCTTTTCGAGAGCCTGAATCTCACCAGGGCTCTCATAAGGGGCGCGTTGCCATGACCGAAGGCCCTAATCTTCTCGAAATAAAACGCTCTGCCATCAATAGAATTCGCAATGCTAAACAGCAGGTCTGGTTTTGCACTGCATATTTTGTTCCCTCACGAAAAATACGACATGCGCTTAGAAATACAGCACGCCGTGGTGTTGATGTCAGATTACTGATACCTGGCCCAATTACCGATCATCCGATGACTCGTCATCTGGCTCAATATCACTACTCAAAATTACTCAAAGATAAGGTTCGAATTTTCGAATATCAGCCACGTTTCTTACATGCAAAGATTATAGTTTGTGATAACTGGGTATCCACAGGATCATGTAATATTGACCGCTGGAATCTGCGCTGGAATCTTGATGCCAATCAGGAAATTGAAGATTTTGATTTTACAGAGTCGGTCAAAGAAATATTTAACCAGGATTTTAGTCATTGCAAGGAAATCCTATATAATGACTGGCACAAAAGATCACTATTCAATAGACTCACCACCTGGTGCTGGGTTATGTACATTAGACTTGCAGACATAAGCCTGACGCGCCTGCGAATTATTAGACACTGGAAAAAGTTTAGAAACAAAAGAGGATAATATGCGCTTACTACATACCATGCTTAGAGTTGGCAACCTGGAAACCTCCATAAAATTTTATACCGAAGTGCTGGATATGAAATTAATCCGCCAAAAGGATTACCCTGATGGGAAATTCACTCTGGCTTTTGTTGGCTATGGAAATGAATCTGATAATACTGTTATTGAATTAACTCATAACTGGGAAACAGACCATTACGACATAGGCAATGGTTATGGTCATATCGCAATTGAAGTAGATGATGTATATGAAGCCGTTGAAAAAATAAAACAACGTAATGGAAAAATTATTCGTGATGCAGGCCCAATGAATGCCGGCACCACGATTATTGCTTTTGTTGAAGATCCGGATGGCTACCCTATCGAGTTACTCAACGCCAAATAAATCCAGTTACAAAAGATCTGTTGTCAGCTCTAAGCCTCTATACTTTTATTAAGCGAAAATATTTTACATATGAATTACACTTTTATTGAAACTTACGAACAACTGATAACATCCTGTGAACAATTAACTAACAGCCGGTTTATTTGTGTTGATACAGAATTTCATCGTGAAAAAACTTACTACCCTGAATTGGCCCTGTTACAGATTGCCAATGATTCCATTGCATTTTGTATCGACCCTTTAACAATAAAAGACTTACAACCTGTTCTGGAACTATTATCAAATCCTGCTATTACCAAGGTCTTTCATGCAGCTCAACAGGACATTGAAATATTCTTCCATCATCTTAACACCATGCCCTCACCCGTTTTTGATACTCAAATAGCAGCAACTTTACTTGGCTATGGTGAACAAATTGGTTATGCCGATCTGATTAAAGATGTTTTAAATATTGATGTCGATAAATCACAAACCCGAACGGACTGGATGATTCGCCCACTCAGTGAAAAACAACTGGATTATGCTGCGTCAGATGTTATATACCTCGCAGCAGCCTACCCGGTTATTCTTGATCGCCTGAAGAAACTTAAGCGATTTGAATGGCTAGAAGATGATTTAAAACAATTATCCAGAAAAGAACAATATCAGGTTGATATCAATACCATCTGGAAAAAAGTAAAAGGACACCAGCGCCTGAGCGGTCCGCAATTGGCCATACTACAATCGATAGCAGCCTGGCGTGAAGAAACAGCACAACAAAAAAACCGGCCAAGACGCAGAATATTATCTGATGACGCCTTAATCGACATTGCCCGCCAGAAAACCAGTTCATCAACAGCTATTTTAGCTTTACGCTCGATGAATCAGGCACGGCTATCAAAAGAAGATGCGGAAACACTGGCAATCCGTGTTACTGCCGGCCTTAATATGCCTAAAGACACATGGCCCTCGATACCCAAAAAGCAGAAACTCAATTTCAATGATGACGCACTCATTGATAGCCTGACAGCGATCCTTAAAATAATGGCACATAAACATAAAATTAATCACACTATTATGGCCTCAAGAAAACAACTGGAAGCACTGGTCAGAGGTGAACGGGATTTACCAATTTCAACCGGGTGGCGAAAACAACATGGTGGACAAATGCTGCTCGACTTCCTTGATGGTAAACTATCCCTGCACGTTGAATCAGGTGTATTTAAAATACAGAATTAATTATGACGCAAATTTCAGGTATCAGTGACTTTCTAACCCAGGCCGGGACACACTATAAAATTTTTGATCTTGGACGCCGCATCCAGGAATTAAGCAAACAAACTTTTCTGGCTTTTGATCAGGGTGAAGCCCCTTACCCTTACCCGCTACAGCAGCAGGCCTGGCTTGGCATTATGGTCTGGCATGAAAATCAGTCAGATGATCTGGTCATCTGGTTTGTTAAATTCCCCCTTGATGCCAGTGGTCGACTGACATCAGGTATTCGCGACGATTTTGTCTACCGGCTTATAAATAAAGATGCCAATGACTCCACAGAAGAAGCCAATCCTTATGGATTCAAGCCGAAACAGGAAAATATGGCCTGTTTTCATGCACGGGCATCATTTCTTCTGCAACAGCCCGCCTCAAAGTTTTATCAACATGCACAGGATTATTTCGCCGGTAAACCAGGCTACGATCAATGGGCTTTTGTCGGCTTCCAGGGTATTGCCGATATAGCAGCTCGACTGGATGAAGCTGATAATTGTTTAACTATTATTAATGCCTTGCCTCATTTACCCATTCAACCACTCGAAGCACTGTGCCAATGCCTGGAACATGAAAGCATTTCAACCGAACTGACGCGTGCCATTGGCCAACGACTGGAATCAGAACTCAAGCGTGACACTGCAAATAGCAATCTCATATCGCTATTAATCCGCGCCCTCTCCGGTTCACAAGATACAGGCCTGGGTGCCGAATATCTGCAAATGTTACTGGATACCGAATATGCTCGCCACCCAGAAGTCCTCGCCGCCATCTCTGGCCGATGCTGGGATTATCTGAAACAGGCCGGGATTATGTCTGCTTTTCTGGAAAACCTGGCTCAATGTGAAGCCGGTCAGGAGTTTTTTAATCTGGTCATCATTGATCTGGTTAATATCCCGGGTATCCAGACCACCTTGAATAGCGCCATTCGATCACCGGAAAGATCTGCTCCACTGTCTAAAGCTATTGGGGAATTATTCAGAAACTTTACCCAGT
>Ga0224496_10000970_pt1 | contig 18552 bp, 16 predicted proteins | sample SF_Jul11_sed_USG_2_FD_168127 | JGI IMG/M metagenome (GOLD analysis project Ga0224496, IMG submission 168127) | Sediment microbial communities from San Francisco Bay, California, United States - SF_Jul11_sed_USGS_8_1 | ecosystem: Environmental > Aquatic > Marine > Sediment | place: USA...
TATTACCCGGTAGCAAAGGGCGCGACCCTGCGGCTGAGACCACCCGGTGCGCTGGCAGAAAAAGAGTTCCTCGCCGCCTGTATAAAGTGCGGCCAATGTGTCCAGGTCTGTCCCGTAGAAGCGATCAAGCTGGCTGATATCCGTGATGGTTTTGGCATTGGCGTGCCCTATGTGGATGCAAGGCCACAGGCCTGTGACTTTTCATGTGATGGCCTGCAGTGTGTACTGGCCTGCCCCACTGGCGCGCTTACCCACGATTTAAATTATTCACATGAAACACGCATGGGTTTTGCACGCCTGGCGCGACCGGATAAATGCCTGGCCATGAAGGGGCAGGGTATTAAAGGCCTGGCACGTGGTGCCGAGTTTAAAGGCGTATTGCGCTACGATGATATCGATCGCTGGATTGCACAACCGGTTGCCGGCCATGAGTATGATCTGGAGTTGTGTGATCTCTGTATGCGCCAGTGCCCGATTGAAATCAGGCGCCTGCAATGTGATGCAGGCAAGCCACCATCGGGCGATCCTAACCAGTGCCCGCCAAAAAGAGCGATTGAACTGGTTGCCATAGATGAGCAAAGCGGTGAAGTAAAAATGAAGCCTGTGGTACTTGAAGGCTGTGTTGGCTGTGGTGTATGTGAAATGATCTGCCCGACTGATCCGGCTGCAATAGTGATTGATGCACGCAAAACGGCGGAGACGGTATGAGCCATATAAGTGAATCATTTCGCCAGTTATTAGGTGCCGCACCACGTAGGATAGAGAAAAAAGATATAAAACCTGCCGCGCAGGAAATACACTTTTATAAAAAAGCCAATCCTATATCCAAGGCCTTTGTTGAGGAGCTGCATAGTCATCCGCAATCACATAAGTGGCGTAACCGGCGCTGGCTGACCCTGCTGTTTATTAACCTGTTATTTGTATTGTCCTACCAGTTAGATATCCAGTTGCTTGAGGGCGCACTAACCGCATCACGATTTGCCGGATTCCATATGGCAGATTTAAATTCATCGTTGCAGGTGATGCTGGCCTTTAAGGAGGTTGTGCTCAACCTGATTATTGGCACTACGACAATCCTGATCATGTGGCTACTGTTAGGTGGGCGTACATTCTGTTCATGGGTCTGCCCCTATCACCTGGTCGCTGAATGGGCCGAGATGATCCACCTCTGGCTAGTCGATAAAAAAATCATCGAGAACAAAACATTCCATCGGGGTACGCGCACGGTATTTTATGTGTTATTTGCGCTGCTGGCATTGGTGACGGGCTATACCGTTTTTGAAACCATATCGCCTACGGGTATACTCAGTCGTGCACTGATTTATGGTGCAACAATATCGCTGGTATGGGTGGCCTTCCTGCTGCTATTTGAAATACTGGTATCGCGCAGGGCCTGGTGCCGATACGTGTGCCCGATTGGTGTAACCTATGGTGTGGTCGGTTTGGTGTCACCGATGCGGGTTACCTACCGTGTACAGGACTGTGCCCATGAGGGCGACTGTCGCAAGGTCTGCCTGGTGCCCCACGTGCTGGATGTCACCATAAAAAACAGGGCGAAAGATACACGTATGGACCTGGGTGCCGATTGTACACGCTGTGGGCTGTGCGTCGATTTATGTCCAACAGATTCTCTACGATTTGAATTTAAAATGCCGGATAAATAGTATGATTCAGTTTAATCAGGTCAGTAAGCAGTTTAAAAATGTACAGGTTCTAAAAAACATTCAGCTGGATATGAATGCGGGTGACCGTATTGCACTGGTGGGGTCAAATGGTGCCGGTAAGACAACGCTTATTCGGTGTTTGCTGGGCCAGTATAATCACCAGGGCAGTGTACGGGTACACGACCTGGTGCCACGAGAAAATCGTGAGCTCGTTTTAAGGCACGTAGGTTTTGTGCCCCAGTTGCCGCCACCACTAAAAATGCCGGTTGAGCAGTTAATCGATTTTTCAGCTAAAGTAAGTCATGCTGATTTTGACCGAATCGTTCATGTTGCAGAACGGCTGGGCTTAAATACAGCAGAATTACTTAAACGCCCCTTTGTTAAATTATCGGGCGGGCAAAAACAGAAGCTATTAATCAGCATTGCCCTGGGTCGGGATACGGATATCCTGATTATGGATGAGCCGGCGGCTAACCTGGACCCTGAGGCGAGACATATTTTTTTCCAGTTATTATCAGAAAAGCCAAAAGATACAATTATGTTAATCTCCAGTCACCGCCTGGATGAAGTTGCGGCACTGGTTAACAGGGTGATAGAAATGGATTGTGGTGAAGTCATCCTCGATGATCACGTAGAAGACCTGGTGGACATGACCAGCCAGTTGTTTTGCCGTATCGGCGTGTTAAAAGAGGAGCCCGCATTTGTAAAGGCCATCAGTGAATGGGGTTTTACAGAAACAGTTGATGCGAAAATATGGGAAGGCGTGGTTGCCGGTCCGGATCGGTTGCGTTTCCTGGGAATGATTTCTCGATACGCCGGTTTATTATCCAGTATTACAATGAACGATGGGGTTAAGTAAGTCGATGCGTACAGCAATATTGAGTGTTTTGGCGGCAGCCTTTCTAATAACCGGATGCAGTGAACAGGATACAGGGCCAGTAGAGGTAAAATGGGATCGTGATGTCTGTGAGCGCTGTCGTATGATGCTGAGTGACAGGGAGCATGCGGCACAGGTACGTGGTGGTGAGAAGAACAGGGTCTATAAGTTTGATGATATCGGTGGTGCTATACTCTGGCTCCAGGATAAAGACTGGAAAAATGATCCAGTTACAGAAGTGTGGGTTACCGATCATCGTAATGAACAATGGATTGATGCCAAAAAAGCCTGGTTTGTTAGCGGACATAATACACCCATGGAATTTGGGTTGGGCGCACAGTCGAGCCCGGTTGAGTCAGCAATGAATTTCGAGCAGGCGGTAGACTACATCATACAACGTGAAAATAAATATAATCAGTCGGGTGCTGATTTAAAGGAACAGGCTGATGAACACAAGCACCACGACCATTGACGCGAATATAAAAAAGATGGATGAGCAGGCCAAAGCAGGCAACATGGGGGTGATGAAACATCTCTGGTTAACTGCCAAGGCAGACATGATTGAATCCCTGCGTAGCCGATGGTTCATGGTCTACTCGGGTATCTTTGGCAGCATTATTATACTGCTGTTCGTGTTTGGCCTGACAGAATCACGGGTCATGGGGTTTACCGGTCTGTCGCGTTTACTGATTGCCTATATCCAGTTAACCATGGCCATCTTGCCTATCTTTGTATTGATAACGACGGTGCGTTCCGTGGCCGGTGATCGAGAGGCGGGCGTGTTTGAGTACATGCTGTCGCTACCTGTTTCACTATCGGCCTGGTACTGGGGAAAAATGAGTGGGCGCTTTGCTGTTATTTTCCTGCCCGTTATTACAGCGATGTTAATTGCTGTTGGTGTCGGTATTTTAAAAGGTTCGGATATGCCATGGGCAATGGTGAGTTACTACAGTGGTTTATTGCTCGCCTTATCCTGGTGTTTTCTTGGAATAGGAATGATGATTTCAAGCCTGGCGCGTTCATCAGATGTTGCAACGGGCGCAGCCTTCGTGAGCTGGCTAGTACTGATCATGTTTCTCGACCTGATATTACTGGGTGTTATGGTGCAGGAAGGCATGCCGATGGAAACGGCAGTGAGTTTATCGCTGGCTAATCCATTACAGGTTTTCAGGACGGCGGCAATGATCCTGTTTGATTCGCAGCTGGTATTACTGGGACCTACAGCCTATGTTATCCTGGATAATTTCAGTGTGAATGGTTATCTTGCCTTCGCACTGATCTACCCCGTTGTTATCGGTACGGTTGCCGCATCGATTGGTTACTGGAAGTTTAAAAATAGCGATCTGCCTTAACAGCAGTCATTAGTCGTAGGTCGTAAGTAAAAAGACAAGTCAAAAAAAGGGGCACAAAGTGCCCCTTTTTTGTGATTTAAGATTTATTATCAACCAAAGATATCATCGGTAATATTGTTAAACCATGAATGTGCATAGCCGACTTCACGTTTGCGCATAGCAGCCGAAGAATCAGCGGGTGTAAGCCCACCAGAACCTTCAATCTTCATGATTTTTCCATCCTTGCCCATACGGTAAACCATCGCCACCGAGATTGCATCGTCAGGCATGATGATGCTATAGCAGGTGTTAACGAGTGAAGGTTCAGGTGAATCCTTGCCGTTAAGTTTAGCAACGATAGCAGCCGCACAGACCTTGGCTTCGGAGTTGGCAGAATAACCGGATTTAGGTAATGGTGCAGCGACAGATGAGTCACCTATAACATAAATATCCTTGTGGTTAGATGATTCAAAGGTACGTTGATTCACCGGGCACCAGCCGCCTTCATTGACCAGGCCTGCAGTAAAGGCAATTTTACCGGCCTTTTGGGCAGGGATAATATTGATAACATCGGCCTTAAAGTCTGCAGCATCGGTAGACAGCGACATTTTCGCCACGTCAAGGCTGGCAACCTTTCCGCCCGCATCACCACTGACCCATTCAATCATGCTGTTGGATGAATTAAAGCCATAGTACTTTTCCCAGCCCGCTGTGAATAAACCCATTTTCGAAAATTTGGGTTTATTATCGAGAATAATAATTTTCGATTTAGGCTTGTGGTTTTTCAAATACCAGGCAATCTGGCTGGCACGTTCGTAGGGCCCGGGTGGGCAACGGAATGGGTTTGGCGGTGCGACAATGGCAACTGTGCCGCCGTCACGCATGGCCATAATCTGTTTCTTGAGTATGGCTGTCTGTGGTCCAGCCTTCCAGGCGTGAGGCACCTTATCGATAACTGCCTCACTGTGTCCTTCAATAGCTTCCCACCTGAAGTCGACCCCCGGTGAAACAATGCAGGCATCATAAGACATTGAGGAGCCCGACTTGATGCTGACCTTCCTGGCAACGGGATCAATACCGGTCACCAGGTCATGCACCACGTCAACGCCATGTTTCTTCAGGCCGGCATAACCGAACTTGATGGAGTCGAGGTCGCGACCGCCGCCCAGTACTTCGTTGCTCATAAAGCAGGTGTAGTAGTTTTTATTCGGTTCAATTAGCGTGACATTAATACTGGAATCGGCCATACGGATATATTTGGCTGCTGTTGCGCCACCAATACCACCACCGACTATAACAACACGTTTTGTGCCGGCAAGCGACAGCATGGGGAAACCCAGTGAGGTTGCGGCCAGGGCGCCACTAGTCAGGCTGAGGAAATTTCTACGATTGAGTTTTGACATGATAATCCTCCTTATTGCTGGCTGGCATAAAAGTTAATGAGCGCATCAAGACCATCGTTACCGTGATCTTTTTGCAGGGAATCAACTTTTTTCTTCATCTTCTTCTGCATTTCTCGATCACCACTGGTGTAGTCCTGCAAAGTGTTTTGAAGATAAGCGGCCCACTGTCCAGCAAGAATACCGGCATCATCATCTGATTTACGGCCGCCATCTTCATGGCATTTCTCACAGTATTTCTTGTGTAGCTTTTTCCCTAGAGCGGCTTTTTTAGAATCAAACTGCTGAGGTTTGCGTTTGAATTTCATGCCTGAAAAATGCCTGGCCATAAGCTTTATTTCATCCTCTGTATAACCCTTGGCTATGCGCGACATAATAGTAGAAGGAATTTCAGCTGCTTTGAATTGCTCCATAACTTCAATGAAGTAGTCATTTGATATACCAGCAATGGTCGGGGTTGCCGGTCCATTACTAATACCATTAGTGCCATGGCATCCGGCGCAGGTATCGGCAAGCATTGATGCGCTTGGCGTACCGGCAAGGGATACCCCGGATGCCATGCTAAAAACTAATAGCAGGCAGTTTTTAATAATATTTTTCTGTTTCATTGTCTCTCCTCACTTTGATTGAACGCATGTGTTTTTACTGTGTAGTATTATTAAAAAGATCAACAATATCGGTAAATCGTTTTGTTTTTGCCAGTTGTGGCGGGGTGGTACCTTTTTTATTTTTAATATTCATGTCGGCGCCGTGCTTAAGTAGTAGGCGAACGCTGCTGGCATGGTTGTTAAGCGTTGCTAAGAAAAGTGCAGTTTCATCATCCATGTTTTTGTGGTTGATTTCTGCGCCATTCGCTAGAAGTAATTCAATAATATTTGTATGTCCCTCCTCTGCAGCACAGAATAAAGCGGTTGATCCATCATCAGCAATGGCGTTGATGTGGGCGCTCTTGCTGAGCAGGTAACTCACGGATTCGGAATGACCATGGCAGGCAGCTAACATCATTGCGCTCATGCCATTTTTATCGCGCAGGTATATATCAGCATCGGATTCAATTAAGAGTTTTAATGCATCCAGATGATTGCGTCGGGCAGCTGACATCAAGGCAGTTTCACCATGTTTGTCGGCGGTATTCACATTGGCCTTATTACGAATGAGTGTCTGCATGACATCAATATAGCCCTGGCGAGTGGCGATGGACAGGGCATCCCAGCCGGCTCGAGTTTTGGGGTGTGTGGTAGCACCGTTTTTGAGAAAATTTTCAACGAGGTGAGAGTAGCCATTCTCGGCAGCAAAGGTGAGGGCTGTACAACCAGCTACACTACGGGCATTGATATTGGCGCCATGGTCAATTAAGTACTGCACAATTTCTTCATTGTCATTTTCGGTGGCGAACATTAAAGCAGATTTTCCAAATAAATTACCGGTATTGGGATCGCCGCCTTTTTCGACATAAGCACTAACGGTATCGATGTCACCGATAATGGCGGCCTGCATAAATGCTTTTTTATCATCAGCCTGACACAGTCCGCTAATTAGTAGACTGCAAAAAAGAAAAGCCTGTGATGCCTTAATAATTCTCATGATCTTTTATTCTGTGTTGGATATAACAGGTTCATCGTCTTGTGTCCCTGGCTCGATGATATCATTATCAGGCTCCATGGGTTCGGTATGGGTTATGCCTGTATGGCAATCGATACAGGTCTTGCCTTCAGTGGGTGCGCGAGTGTGTTTTTTTCGTGCCATACGGTCCTGGGCGCTGATGTCCATATTTGCATAATCGTGGCAGCTCCTGCATTCCCTTGAATCTGAGGCACGCATTTTGTCCCACACGGCATTGGCCATTTTCCAGCGCCGAGCATCAAATTTTTCTTTGGTATCGACTGTGCCCATAATTTCATGGTAGACATCTTTGGCAGCATAAATTTTCGCATAGAGCTTGGGAAAGAAATCTTTGGGCACATGGCAGTCGGCACAGGTTGCCTGTATGCCAGCAGAATTTTTATAATGCAGGGTTTGTTTGTATTCTTCGAAGTTTATCTGCATAGAATGGCAGGATACGCAGAATTCCATACGGTTGGTGTAATGGAAGAAGCCATTCAATGCAATAAGTGCAAAGGCACCGGCCAGGAAAATAACAAGACTGATACATACAGTTTTTTTAGATGGGCAATTTGGCATATTTTTGTTTACAGGCTATCCCTCGAGACAGGCCATAACTCTCACTATAAAGTAAAAAATTTTCAACAAAAACACCCGCAAAGTCGACATAAGTCAACTTAAACCCCGAGTTTGTACATAACTGCAAATGATTCAATAATTGTTAATATTATAATTAGTCATCAATTATTGATATGTAGGAAAATATGTTAATAAGTTCCTCTTTTGTAAACTCACTAAAGTAGTCTTCTTCTGGACTATCTTTATCGTGAATTCGCGTTTTCTTATTATACTTTATAATTTGCCTAAAAAGATAGTTTGTATATTGTCCCGCGAGCATGGGTATGTTTTGTGAGTCTTTACCCTCACCCATACGACCATGGCATGACTTACATTCTTTATTATACAATTTTTTTCCGGCCTCAAAATCACCGTCAAATTTTGCAATATTCAAAAACTTTTTTGTGAGTAGCATGCGTTCATAGGCATCAAAGTTTTTATCGTCTGTTATTGGCGGCAGTTTGGTCGTTAGCTTAATGAGACTGAGGTAGGCGGATATGTCAATAATGTCCTGGTCAGGCATCTGGCGCTCATCCATGTACTCGAGCATGGGGATGTTGGGGCGTTTCCTGTCACGGAACAAATGCAATTGCTCGGCAATGTAACCGGCAGGTTGACCCGCAATGCGAGGATACTCACCGTCTTTCCCACCTTCGCCGTATTCGCCATGGCAGCCGGCGCAAAGCTCGTTGATTTCTTCGCCATGGTCCATGTCAATATCCTGGGCTGCAGGACAGTTAAGGGAAATTAAATAGAGTGAGAGTATAAATAGTGATTTAACGATAGCGATCATTGTTGATATATGTCTTAATTCTGCCTGGGGGCGATTCTATACAGTGTTAATAAGAGGCTGATAATGATGCTTATCACCCTGTTTGTAATTGTTGTAGATCAAGACAGAGCAGTGTATAAAGTGGCGACTAAGTAATTGATTTTATATTGCTTATTGTTTAAGTTGATAGGCAGGAGCCTATCATAAGATTATTTAATGGATGGATTAGTGCTTTGTTGCGCTAGCTCAAAGAATATAAGTCTTTAATAATATATTAATAAGGTAAAGGTTCTCTGGATTGTCCGGTGAGCCATTTTATAAATCATTAAATTAGATGAGGAGAATTACCATGATGAAAGCAGTGGTTGGTTTCATAATTGGTATAGTGTTTGTCGGGGTAGTTGGCTGGAACATGGCTGATACGATGATGCTACGTGAGGTCGAAAGTCCTTACGGCGTAGAAGAGACAGCAGCGCGAATCCAGCGCAATATCCAGGGCCTGTCGGCCAATGGCTGGACCCTGTCTGGCCTGCGTAACCCATCAAAGGCCGTAGCAAAGTCAGGTACCAATGTACCCCCTGTGTTACTGGTTGAGGCCTGTAGTACCAAGTATTCAGGCCCCATACTGAAAGACGACGCAACACGTATACTGTCAATTTTAATGCCTTGCACCATTACCGTTTATAAGAAAGATGACGGCAAAACCTATATTGGTTTAATGAATGCGGGCCTCATGGGCAAGATGTTCGGTGTTGGTGACATCATGGCCGGAGTAGCTAAAGATCAGGAGATCTTTGTTACCTTTGATCCTAAAAAACCTGCGCCTCCATTAATCAGGGTTCAGCCTGGCGGCGGTGGTGCCGGTGGTAAAGCGGGTGACGGTTGTTAATCGCTTATCCAGTAAAAAGTTAGTGATCCCCATGAGGAGGCAATATGTTTAAATTTAATAGCAAAGGTCTTTCGCTTGCCATGACCTTTGTCATGAGCCTGGGTATGAGCTGGTCCGTAATGGCCAGTGATGCACCGGCGCCTGATAAAGTGCCTGAAAAGGTAGTAACTGCAGCCGCCGCTGATGTTTTCGGCGTTGCAGTTGAAGCAAAAGCAAAGAAATCCACAGCCGATCATTCCAAGTTCAAGGAACTGGATGTGAATTTCAAAGACGGCCCCGCCGTCACCAAGGCCTGTATTAGCTGCCATACCGAGGCATCTAAACAGATACACAAAACAACCCACTGGAGCTGGGATTACATTAATGCAGATACCAAACAGCATCTGGGTAAGAAAAATGTAATCAATAATTACTGTACTTCAGTGCCATCTAATTACAAATTCTGTACTGCCTGTCATGTGGGTTATGGCTGGGAAGATGAGAATTTTGATTTTAAATCTGAAGAAAACGTCGATTGTCTGGTTTGCCATGACACCACCGCCAGTTATAAAAAACTGCCCGGTCTTGCAGGGCACCCCAACTACAAGACTATTGAGTGGCCACCCCATTCAGGTAAGTTCAAAGCACCGGTTGACCTGAAAAAGGTCGCGCAGAACGTGGGTAAAACCAGTCGTGCAACCTGTGGTGCCTGTCACTTCCGTGGCGGTGGTGGCGATGCGGTTAAGCACGGTGATCTGGACAGCTCATTGACTAACCCTGATCGTTATCTCGATGTTCACATGGATGCCAAGGGCCTGGACTTCTCCTGTGCCAAGTGCCATACCAGTGATAGTCATGAAGTAGCCGGTAGCCGCTATGCGCCTACAGCCAAGGATGACAAGGGTACGCAGATTCGCGGTAGCCTGGAAGAGCGTAATGCGGCAACCTGTGTTGCCTGTCATGGCAATGTGCCCCATTCCGGTGAGTTTGCGAAGATGAATGAGCATACTGACAAGCTGGCTTGCCAGACATGTCACATCCCTGCCTACGCCCGTGGTGACCTGGTTACCAAGATGACCTGGGACTGGTCAACATTAGGCGACCTGGATGAAAATGGCCATCGTAAGCAAATCTATGGTAGTGAAGGCAAGGCCCTTTATGATAGTAAAAAAGGTCACTTTACTTATGAGCGTTACGTCATCCCTGAGTATCAGTGGTTCAATGGTGAGGTTGAATTCACCCTGGCCGATACTGTGTTCGATCCCAATCAGGTACTGAAGATCAACTCGTTCAAAGGCAGCGCCAATGATGGCAAGTCACGTGTCTGGCCTACCAAGGTATTCCGCGGTAAGCAGATGTATGACAAGGTTAAAAATACACTGGTTGTAACCAGCCTGTCTGATGACCCGGAAACTGCCCTGTGGAAGAACTACGACATCAACAAGGCCGTTGAATACGGTATGAAATATGCCGGTAAAGAGTTCAGTGGTGAAGTTGGCTGGATATCTACAGAAATGAGCTGGCCTATTACGCACATGGTTGCACCCAAGGAAGATGTTGTTGCATGTCATCAGTGTCATCGTGAAAACGGTCGACTGGCAGGTATCGAGGGTCTATATATCCCCGGTGCTAACAACACACCATGGATAGACAAGATAGGTTTTGCAATTGCATTCCTGACCTTAATCGGTGTGCTGTTACACGGCTTAATCCGTTTCGTTATGCATAAGAGAGGGGGCTAAGACAATGGCTGCTGAAAGAATCTATATATTCAAACTGTTCGAGCGATTCTGGCACTGGTCCCAGGCCCTGTTAATCATCACTATGTTGATTACAGGATTTGAGATACATGGATCATACGACTTACTGGGTTTCCATACAGCAACAGAAACACATACTGTAGCCGCGTGGACCCTGGTTGGCCTGTGGGTATTTGCCATCTTCTGGCACTTCACCACGGGTGAGTGGAAACAGTACATTCCCACCATGGAAAAGGTGGATGCAATGTTGAAGTTTTACCTGACCGGTATCTTCACCGATGCACCCCATCCATTCAAACAGACCACAGTACGTAAACATAATCCGCTACAAAGACTGGCGTACCTGTTTGTGCTGGCCTTTATTAACCCATTGATCTGGACAACAGGCTGGTTCTACCTGTTCTATGGCTCATGGGAAAACTGGGGCTTTGGCTGGTTGAGCCTGGAATACGTTGCCATGTTCCATGTAATTGCCGCATTTATGATGTTGATATTCTTTATCGCACATATCTACCTGGCAACAGCAGGTCATACCGTAACATCACATATCAAAGCGATGATTACAGGCTGGGAAGAAGTGGAAGATTAATGGAGTAAGCTATAATAATAAGGATATTACCAACCACGAAGGCAAGCTTGGGGTCTCACGTAAGTGAGGCCCCCTTGTTATCTGGAAACCTGTTGAATGAAAAGTATTAGAAACAGTTTATTCATAATTTGTTTGTTTACTATTAATAGTGTATTTGCGATTGAGGCAGATACGATTCCCCATGTAAATAAAAAAGCCATAGATAGTTTTAAATATGACTATAGCTATGCGAATTTTCATAAAGCCTTTGCCATAGCGCCCGGTGGTGCATGGTCATGGCAGGCTAATAAGCCAACAGTAGAAGAGGCCAGGGAGTCAGCCCTGGAGGCCTGTAGCAGTTATACGCAACAGCCCTGTGTATTGTTTGCGCTAGATGACCAGGTTGTATTTGATAATGCGGGCTGGACAAAATTATGGCGTCCCTACAAAACAAAGCTGCAGGCAAAACAGGCCGAAGACGGTGTGCTTGTTGGGCAGCGATTCCCCAATATTGAATATACTGATCCCAATGGCAGTAAGAAATCGATCCACGGATTGAAGGGTAAGGTGGCCTTTGTGCATTTCTGGGGTCACTGGTGTCCATCGTGTCGTTACGAGTTCCATGCGCTGATCGATATGTACCGGATTATCAATGACACCCTGCCAGGTGAAGTCGAGTTTGTTATTTTGCAGGCACGTGAGCCAATAGAAAAGTCCAGGCAATGGGCCAGTGAAAATAATCTCGATGCGTTACCCTTGTCTGACTCCGGTGTAAAAAGTACAGATGGAAAAATGCTAAATATAAAAGGCGGTAAAAAAATTGATGACAGGAAGCTGGCCAGTGTTTTTCCTGCCAGTTATGTTGTCGATAAAAATGGCGTCGTCGTCTTTTCACATATGGGCTCGGTAGATAACTGGACCGAGTATGTGAATTTTTTCAGGGATGTGGTGGAGCATTCGGGGAAGTGAGTTTTAAGCTGGAAGTGCTAACTTCCAGCTTAAAATTTAAAACGTCTATCAGGTTCTCACGGGTTTAAACATCGCCAGTAGCACAGGCAGCAAGGTCAGGTTAGCCAGTAACGCCATCATCATCGCAAAACCCGTTAATAAACCAAAATAGATCATGGGAATAAAGCTGGAGAGCGCGAGGATAGAAAAGCCCAGCGTTATAATCAGGCTGGTGTAGTACATGGCGCGACCGATACTGGCATGGCAGCGATTGATGCTGGCCCAGTAGTCGTGATCCCTTGCAAATTCAATCTCGAAGCGATGCACATAGTGTATGGTGTCATCCACGGCGATACCGATACAGATGGCAGCAATGGTAATCGTCATGATATCCAGTGGTATGCCAAGCAGACCCATAATGCCCAGCACCATCGATGCGGCAACCATGTTGGGGATAATCGCAAGCACCGCGATATAAAATGAACGGAAGAGCACGGCAAACATCGCCAGGATTGCCAGGAAGACAACGCCAATGGTCAGTATCTGTGACTTGAACAGGCTTTGCAGCATATTGTTATAGAGGACAACCATCCCCGACAGGTGTACCTGTTCTTTTTCCAGGCCCACTTCATTAACCAGGTGATCATTAATCTTTTCCAGCATGGCATTACGCTGTAGTGATTTGTCAGACTCAAAAATGCGCACGCTATAACGTATCTGGTTGCCATCGATAGCAAGGTAGGGATTGAATAAGGAGGTTTTGATAATATCGGGTACACGTTTATGGATAATGGCAAGGAAGAAATCATCCATGTCATCGTTGTCACGTAGTTGTTCCATCATATTAATCGTGGTGTAAATTGATAGCACCTTGCCTGTCTCGGGCAGGCTTTCTATATAATGATGAATCTGCTTGATCTGTTCCATCATGTTGTAGTTAAACCAGTAACTGGCGGTGATGCCCGCTTCTCCCTCGAGTTCTAATTCCAGTTCAAGATCCAGTTCATCAGGCGTACTATCAGTTTCTGTGGGTTCAGCAACGGCAAAAAAAGAGGACGGGGCATCGATAATTATATCCAGTGGCATGGTGCCACCCAGTTCCTTATCGATCAGTTCCATGCCACGATAAATTTCGGTGGAATCCTTGTAGTAATCAATAAAGCGGTTCTCTACCGTAAGGTTGAAAATGCCAATCGAGCTAATGACGGCAAATAAAACAAAGCCAAGTATGGTGGTCTTATTGAAGCGATGAATAAAGCTCGCAATATGATGCGTGATATTGCCGGTTATATCCTTGAGTTTCGATGGCTCGCCAGGCTTAAGCAGGACCAGCGCCGCAGGAAAAAAGGTAAAGGTTAGAACAAAGGCGATGCCTATACCGATGATCATTATCCAGCCGAAATCAATCACCGGGCGTATGCCACTGATAAGTAGTGAGCCAAAGGCGACCATGGTGGTGATGGCGGTATAAAAAGAGGGCAGGAACTTGGAGCGAACGGTTTCAAAGATTAAGGCGTGTTGATCGGCACCGGGATCGTTGGCATGGCATTCACGATAGCGGACGATCAGGTGGATGGTGAGGGATAGCGTAATGATCAGTAATAAGGAAATAAAATTAGATGAAACAACGGTCACGCGCCATTCCATCAGGCCAAGCAGGCCAAGCATCATCAGGCCACTTAAAAAACAGGTTAGCATAGGCAATAGAACCCAGCGTGCTTTTCTAAAGGCGATAAACAGGGTCACGATAATAAACAGTATGGCGCCAACACCAAAGGTCATTAAGTCGCTTTGGATAAAATCGACTGAGTCCGATGCAATCATGGGCACGCCGCCCAGAAATAATTTGGCCTTGTCACGATGCTGGTCCATCAGGGCGCGTACATTGATAATGAGCTGTTTATCCTGGTCCTGCAGGCTATGGCTATGTTCTTTGAATTCTGAACTGATGCGTTCAAGTTCAGCACTCTCGGTTTTACTAAGCGGTTGCTGGAGTTGCTTTTCCCTGAGCAGGTTGCGCTGGGTCAGTAGCTTGTGGTGAGTCTCGTCACGCTTAAGGTTGACCTGCAGCGCGGTGGTTTTAGCATCGGGGCTCATCAGCATATTCAGGTAGAGCGGACTCGTTAAGAATTCCTTGCGAGCCAGCCCGGTATCTATGCCTTCTGTTTCCAGGGTGCGAATGCCTTCGCTTAATTCAGACAGTGAAACAGGTGGGCTCTGAGTGAGTGGCACATCGAGGATGGTGTTGACCGAATCTACTCGATCCAGGGCGCGTAAATTATCCCTGAGCTGACGGATGTCCTCAAGCACGGCAGCGCTGAATAGGTCCTGCTGTGGGCTATAGGTGATAACTAGAAATTCATCTGAACCATAGCGCGCCTTAATCGAGCGGTAATACTTTAGTGCCTGGTCATTTTCCAGCACCAGTGAGTCTGCGGAGGCATCAAGTCTGAAATACTGGATCTGCCAGGCGAGAAACAGGCTAAGTAGAGCAGTAATAATTAAAGTGTAGATGGGTTGCTTGAGGATCAACCGGTTATAAAGCTGCACCAGTGCAGAAGCCATTTATATTCTCGCTAGTCATAAAAAACAGCCCCGAGTATGCAATACAAAGGGCTGTATATCCAGACTTAAGCGCCATATATGGGGACAGGTTCAGGTGAGGTGTAAACGATCGGTTAAATACGCCGGATGATGCTGTCATGGCTACTGACACAAGGGTGCATTGAGTGGCCAGGTCCCCGACGCATAGTAAGGTCAAGAAATGGACGCCTGTTTGCAGTGGTCCTGGTGGTAAGCAGGGTCCTGGACAAGATCAGTTGACCGCAAAAACGCGCGCGTACTTTTAGGTATGTTTGTAACATTTAGCTGACAGCTTATGATAATTCGTAGTTGATTATGGATGTGTGTCACTTATAATACACATTTATAACAACCAAGCTTAGAAAGGGGCCTGAATGAAATTCTTTGATTCTCCGGAAATGCGTCAAACCCTTAAGCGTTATTTGCGTGCCCAGATGAGTATTAAGAATATTGACTATCGATCCCTGTCGCAACGACTGGCAAAGCTGGGTGTGGAACAAACCGAGGGTACCCTGCGTAATAAGATAAACAAAGGAAATTTAGGTGCCCAGTTATTTATGTACCTGTTGCTGGCGCTGGATGTAAAAGCACTGGATCTGGCGCAGATCGAAGAACTACTCACTGATATAGAGCGGGAGATGCAGTAGCTAAAAACAGTATGTCATGCGCTCAGGCAGACAGCTGGTGATCGCGCACATAAGTAATATGCTTACGCGCAGGATGCAGATGTTATAAGATTGAATTGTTCAAAACATTGTAGATAAGGCAGGGATAGCAGATGGACACAGACGAACGTAAAAAAATGATCCAGCAGGGTTTCGATACGGTAGCCCAGGGTTATGATCATCCCGCACTGTCTTTTTTTCCGGAAACGGCAAAGCGCATGATGGGTCACCTGGCGCTGGCAGATGATAAAAAACTGCTCGATGTTTGTACCGGTACCGGTGTGGTGGCACTGGCTGCCGCAGGACAATTGGCAAACGGTAAGGTAACCGGCATCGATTTATCATCGGGTATGCTGGAGCAGGCCAGGAGTAAGGCCGAGCAGTACCAGTTAAATAATATTGAATTTAAGCAGATGGATCTCGATCATCTCGACTTTCCTGAAGCATTCTTCGACATAGCTACCAGCAGCTTTGGTCTGTTCTTCCTCGATGACATGAGCAGGGGTTTAAATAATATCGTAAAGGTTGTTAAGCCCGGTGGAAGGATTGCCATCAGTAGCTTTACCAATGATGCATTCTCACCCATGACCGATCTTTTTGTTACTCGTTATGAAAGTTTTGGCAGGGAAGTGCCGGGTCTTTCCTGGAAGCGACTGTCCACTCATGAATTAATCAAGGAACTTTTTGCGCAGGTTGGTATTGGCGATGTGGAAATACACCATGAGCCCCTGGGTTACTATATGACATCGCCACAAGAGTGGTGGGATGTGGTCTGGAATGCCGGTTATCGTGGCTTGTTGAACCAGCTATCAGAAGAAGAACGGGTTGAGTTTAAAGTGCAGCACCTGGAAGAAATTGAAGACTTAATAAATAAGGATAGAGTCTGGTTTAATACAGAAGTATTGATTGCAATAGGCCAGAAGTGACGGTATTAAGTTGATAATAATTTTAGACAGTTGAAACAGTTTAGATGTGGCATTTCCAGATGAGTGTAAGGATAAAAAATTGGGATCAAAGAATATGACTTCTTTGACCCCAGGTAGTTTATGGCGTAACGATAAGGTAGTCGCTGCTGGTGGTAGTGCCAACACCCGGAATGGTCACCGTGACCTGACCGGAAATACTGAAGTCTGGTGTTAGCTGGACAATGAGTAGTTCGTTAGAAATGGCGGCAACAATAAGTTGTCGATGACCATTGAAGTAGACTTCAGTTGTGCCGTCTGTAGTGAAACCGTCACCAAAGACAACGACGCTGGTAGTTACTCCCACCTTGATAGTGCCAGGAAAAATGCTTTTTATTTCCAGGTTGCTTATAGGTGTACCAAATAAATCGGAGCTAACTGCAGTGCCTGATGGAGTAGCAACAGTGACATTGCCGTATAAAGCCGGGTCAACCAGTACGCGTAAGATTAATAGCTCACTTGACATGGGTAAGACCATTAACTGGCGGACGCCATTAAGATAAACTTCAGTACTGCCATCTCGAGTAAAGTTTTTGCCAAAAACATAAACGGTAATGGTTTCGCCAGGCACGATATCCTGCGACCACAGTCCAGTAATTTCAGGTGTAGTGTTAGCCTCAACCGTAATCTGAATTGAAGATGTTGAGGTATTGCCGTCACTGTCGGTAATGCTCGCTGTAAGTGTATGTGTGCCTGGTTGTAACTGGGTAAGTAATATTTCTCCAGTCCCTAAGAATCCTGAGATACTGGAGGCCCACTGTGTATTTGTTGAAATTAAGCCATCTTCTGGATCATAGGCAGTGCCAACAAGTTTAATAGCCTGGCCCTGCAGATAAATTGCCCCATCCAGCGGTTCATTAATCTGGAGGGAAGGTGCAGAACCAATTACACAGCTCGAAGGCGACACTATAACTGTCGTAGATAGTGACTGTGTGAGTGCATTTAAATCTATGCATTTAATAGCATAGTTACCAGACAAGTCTAATTGTAACAGGTGGCTCATAGATATGAGCGGAATAATGTTAGCAAGATTATTGTTGGACAGGTTGATGTTCTGTAGTGTTGTGTATTGATCGATACCACTTATATCCAGAATGCCAGTATTGCCCAGGTCCAGTTCGACCAGTTGATAGGGTTGACCCGTATTCGGATTAAAGAAAGGTGGCAATGGCGCATTGATAGCAATGCCATTTAAGCCTATATGGGTTAGATTATTATTGCGATCGATAATTGGCAAGAGTTGTGTAGTGAAATTAATACCGCTATTGCCCGACAGGTTTAACGCAGTCAGTCCGGTAAAGCCATTGAGCGGATAGAGATCAGTAATCTGGTTGCCCGAGAGATCGAGTGACTGTAGTTGAGATAAAGTCTGTATCGGCCAGATGTCCAGCAGCCCGTTATTGGCCAAATTCAATGATCGCAGGGTTTGGTATTGTTCTATCCCATAGATATCAAGGATGCCGGTGTTGCCGAGATCCAGTTCGATTAGCACATAGGGTTTCGATGTCATTTGGTTGATAAAGACAGGAACAGGGCTATTTATCGCAATACTGTTTAAACCAATTCGGGTTAGATTATTATTGCGAGCGAGAATCGGGAAAATTTGCGAAGAAAAATAAAGACCGCTATTGCCCGACAGGTTTAACGCAGTCAGTCCGGTAAAGTTATTGAGTGGGAACAGGTCAACAATTTGGTTGCCCGATAGATCAAGTGAACGTAGTTGAGATAATGCCTGAATCGGCCAGAGATCCTGTAGCCCGTTGTTGGCCAGGTTCAGTGACTGCAGGCTTGGGTATTGCTCAATTCCAAAGATATCAAGAATACCCGTGTTACCGAGATCCAGTTCGACCAGTTGAAGGGGTCGTCCCAGATTATGATTAATGAAAAGTGGAAATGGTGCATTGATGGCAATGCTGTTCAAGCCAATGTGGGTA
>Ga0224496_10000972_pt1 | contig 18542 bp, 12 predicted proteins | sample SF_Jul11_sed_USG_2_FD_168127 | JGI IMG/M metagenome (GOLD analysis project Ga0224496, IMG submission 168127) | Sediment microbial communities from San Francisco Bay, California, United States - SF_Jul11_sed_USGS_8_1 | ecosystem: Environmental > Aquatic > Marine > Sediment | place: USA...
AATACCACTTCGGCTTCTCCCTGCCGGTCACCCTGTTGTGTGTACCGATCCAGCGCTGCCAAAAAGTGTTCACGAGCCTTTTCGTATCGCCCCAAACGTAAATACTGAATGCGACCCATCCGTCGATATTGAAAGGCTGTCTGACCCATCTCCCCAATTTCTTCGTACAGCGAAAACGACTCATGAAATTTTTCCAAGGCTTCAGCGTAGGACCCCATATTTTCTCGAACCACCCCGAGGGTCGCCACGCCTTCGGCTAAGCGATCTAACTCTCCGCTCTCATTCCAAAGACGAGTGGCTTCTTCTAACTGCTGTACGGCTTCGTCAAATCGCTCCATCCGGGAGTACAGAATGCCCAGGCGGTAGAGCACTTCCGCCCGATCATTGGTGGAGGTTTCCGGGGTTAACGTTTTGAGCAGTTTTTGCTGGAAGAAGAGGCCTTTTTCATAATTCCCAATTTCGAATGCGGTTTCAACCGCCAAGGTGGTTAGGGCCTTAAACTCTCCTTGCTTGCCGGCATAATCCATGAGGGCCAAAGTGTGTTCGATATGCGTGAGAGATTCTGGAAACCGCTGCGCTTCGAAAGCTTTGATCGCCTTGGCTTGCTCCTGGTCGTAGATGCGTGTGGCATATTCTTCTCGTTCGTCGGCTGCCATGCCGGCAAATCCGTAATGATGAAAGGCCGCGAAGCCTGCTTCCATACCCCAGAGATCTTGCGAGGCCGCGACCACCGCTTCATCAGGCGGGAGCTGTTGGAGATGCGAGAGGTAGCGATTCAACCATTTGGAGGCCTCCTCGGCATTGACGGGCTGTTGGCTCACAATGATATGAGGGAACCCTGCTTGTAAAAAGGCGGCGATGGCGATGTCGGGAGACGGTCCTTCTGGATCCAGGCCGCCGAACAAGATGAGGGAATGATGCTGCGTGCCAGCGAAATCCACGACGGAAACTGATTCCCGCACGTGTTGTGTTTGATTGACTTCGAATTTGACTCGATCAGGTGGATGAAGAAAGGCGGCAATATTCGAGGTCGCAGCCAAGGCACCGTCGTGGTCAGGCTTTCCGATAAAGTGTTCCAAGCCAAACGGAATTTCTCCACCTTCTTGCTCAAGACGAGGCTGAAATTTTTCAGGGGTCGTGAGGTGGGAAAAAAATAAACTACGGAGATGGAACCCGGTCAGAAAATCGTAGGCACTGCTGACACGGGTAATCGGTTTTGTTCCCAATGGTAAGGATGACAGCACCGACTCCAGTTCTGGCGAAATTGATACATAGGCCGAGGCGGCCTGATTCACGCGTTGATGAAATTCCTGGTCCCCAACCATCTTCCCATCCTTAAGGGTAATCGGGCTGTAATGGAGGCTTTCTCCGTTATGGACAAATCCATGGTAGCCCTGTTGCCCTTGAAGAATTTTCACATATGGATGTCCGCTATCGACCGTCAGAAAGATTAATTCGTTGGTCAGGGGATAGGGCCAGAACGCCGCGGTGGCCCATGGAATTTCTTCCGACAGCGCATACAGCAGTTCTTCAAGCACTGGGCTCAGTTGTTCAAGTGAGTTGCTGTCGCCGTTCAGCCGGGCCTGACGAATGTCCCCGAATAATGATTGGAGTTCTGGGCCATAATCTCCGAGGCCCTTCAGAAAAAAGTCTTCGCCTAACATGGCATAGACGGCGCTGGTTCGCTGCCGGAGACTTAATTGTTCGGAGATGGCAAAGGCCGATTCCGGTTTCCCATCTGCGACGAGGTGGTCGACGGATAACTGAATGAGCCGGTCGTAGGCGGGCCACAGCCCAGTAACTCCAGTGAGAGGATCGGTTTGGGCTGGAAACTGAAGCACGGCCTCCACCGCTTGAGTTAAGAATTCCTGGCGGCGTGAAATATCCTGCGTCTGTTCGGCTTGTAGGAGAGACCACAGCCAAGTCTGAGCCCCTTTCTGTTCCTTCGCCAGTGTGTATAACTCATCCTGAAGATGGTCGACTGTTGTTGAGGGTAGGGCGTTCTTCGCCAACTCGGCTTGATTCAGTTTGACAAGAAACATCAGCGGAGCACGCTGATCGTCGCGAAACAGAGAGGGTTTTTGAAGAAGCGATTCGGCTCGGGTGTAATATGACCAAGGGAGAGTGTCATACTGGAACTGGCGATGGATGTGTTGAACTGATTCTTCCAACGTGGCCTTCGCATGTTGTGGTTTCTCGGGCCGTCGGGACAAGAGCAGGGCCGTGTTCGTGAGCGTATAAAACAGCGCTGGATCTTCATAGCCCCTGGAATGGAGATCGTTGAGTCCCTCGATCAACAGTTCGAGTAGACTTTCTTCAGGAAGACGTCCTTTCTCAATCTCCTCAACCGCCAATTTTGAGAGATTATAGAGATTGACGCTTGTCCCGAATGGAATATTCAATGTGCGCGTATAATTCAATGATTGACGGAGAGATTCGGCGGCTTGCAACGGTTGACCGACCTGATGCGAGAGCACCCCAATACGATTGAGGACGATGGCCTTTTCCGTGAGTGCTGCAGCAGAGGGCTGCGCTGACGCGGCCTGATTCAGCAGCGCCAATTTCTTTTCGAAATAGTCTTTGGCCGGACCCGGTTCGGCTAATCGCTCATAGGTATTGGCGATATAGCTGAACATAAGCTTTTCTTCGCCTCGCTGGTCGAACCCGCTGGCCGCTTGCGAGGCGGTTTCGCTTAACCCAACCTCAAGATTGATCAAACCTGCTCCCGTTCCTTTGGTGTGCTTCTCCATCTTGGTGAGATGTTCAAGACTGGTGAAGTAACTGTCGAGAGCCTTCTTTAGATCTGCGCGGCCTCCTGCTTGATTATTCCCGCTGAGGTTGAACAGATTGACGCCAATATTGCGTTGCAGGAGGGCGACATTTTGTGCGTTCCCCAGTTCTCGATTGATGTCTAAGGCTTGGGTATACGTCTCAATGGCCTGAGCATGCTCTCCCAAATCTTGGTGTGCGAGTCCGAGCCGTTCCAATAATTGTGCCTTCAATGCGGGTTGATCCACCGGAACCCGCCGCAAGGCCAATTGATATTGGGCCACCGCTTCCGGACTGCGCCCGGATTTGAAGCAGGCTTCTCCGAAATTTTTGCGATAGAGCATTTCTGTTGCGCTATCACCGGTCGGCGTGAATTGGTCATCGCGTTGTCGGTAATGCCGATAGGCTTCTCGGAAATTGCCCAAAGCTAAATACGTATTGCCTAGGTTAAGAAGTAATTGTGATTCCACCTCTGGCAAACGGGCGGTGTCGTTGAGGTCAAGTGCCAGGCGGTATTCTCGTTCAGCCTGCTCGAGATTGCCGGACTGTCCGGTGACCCGCTCGGTTTGTTCATAGGCCCAACCCAGGGTTTGATGGATATAGGCAATAGAGGGATCCAGGTCCGCGGCTTTGCTGAGTCCATCGAGAACCAAGGGAAGGTTGGGTGGTTCTGCATATGAATAAGCTAACGCTTGCCCATACCGATAGACGGCATTCTGAGGTTCCGCCTTCACGATATTGGAATACCAGCGTTGCATGTCTTCGGTTTCTTTCAGCATGGCTTTGGTTTCAATATAGGCCCGATGAGCCTCGACCGATTGAGGGTATTGGTCAATCAAGTGTTTCAAGGATTTGGCGGCCACCCGGGTTTCTCCGATTTTGCGGTCCTTTAGCGCTTTTTTCACCAATTGCAGGACCAACATTTCTTGAGCGTCTTTGAGTCGGCCTTGTCCTTCTCCCGTAAATTGTCCAAGTGCGGCATAGGTGTCAGCCGCTTCCTGAAACCGTTCCGCCGCAGAAAGCAGTCGTGCTTTGTGCTGATAGGCCTGGATGGTCAGGTCACGGGGCACGTTGGTGGCGGTCAGAATAGATTCGAGTGATTCCAACGCCGGCCCTTGTTCCCCCAATGCATCATAAAGTGCTGCCACGCGCAGACGTGCGGTGTCGGATAAAACCGGGAGGTCAGCATGTTGAGCCATGAAATTATTTAAGGCTGTGATAGCCTCTTGAGGGGTTTGGTCTTGCTGGGATAAATCAAGGGCTCGACGGATCGCGCGTCTTCCCCAGGAGGAATCTTCGCCGAATAAATGAATCACATCGATAAAGACTTGTTGGACGTTCGTCGTATCACCAAGCGCTTGGTAGGCCTCCGCACGACTAAATAACGCTTGAGCACGGACGTCCTTATGTTGAAGGTTCTCCACCTTGATAAGGTAATCCAATGCTTTGAGTGGGTGGTGGGCAAAGAGGTGCAGGCGGCCAGCTGCAATGTACGCCTGGCCATAAATTTCCTCTTGGGCCTGGTGTTGATGGCCTATGTCGAGGAGGTCTTTGGTGGCTGTCGCGATGATGCGGTCACGTTCGGCAGCACTCACGGTGACCGCTCGCTCTTGGACGCCTAAGGTGATGTCGTAGATGGAGGCAAGCGTGCCAATTCGTTCGGGTTCTGTGTGGTGACGCCTTATGACCTGCCGTGCTGCGGCAAAATTGTGTTCCTGGACATAGGCTTCAGCCAGCGAAAAATCGAAGTCGGCTTGGGCTTCGGAACTGAGAGTACCCAGGAGATTGCGTGAAATGTTGGTCAGAACCAGGAGCGCCTGGTCAGGTTGCCTGGTGTCCTGATAGGACGTGGCTAACGCCCTCGCTTGCTCCAAATTGTCATAGTCTTTCAAAAACTCAGGGATGTTGATTCGAAAGAGATCGCCGAGCTTGAGGTCCGCATAATAAAGAAATGTTCCGGCTGTGGTCGGATAGGCATGGAACTGATGGGCAGGTGTGAGTTGAAAGCCGAGACTCTTGTTGCCTGGAGACCCGGGTAATGAAGCCATCCAGATCGACGATTCATCGTCGGTATCGAGTTGGCCATCGGCGTTGGTGTCCTGTTCATACCGCGTAAAAAAGACAAACGGCTCAGGGGTAGTCGAGGGCACAGGGGGAAGAATCGTGGGCCAGAGATCGAGAGTGGATGCGGCCGACTCCAACGTCGTCGTGTGTTTCGTGTGGAGGTCCATGATCGAAATGTGTGTATGATTGGTATAGACAATCATGCCGGCGGTTCCCACAGAAAAACTGGTGGCCTGTGGAATAATGAGTGCTTCTTGTTTGTCGGATAATGATTGTCGATAAATGGCAGACGTGCCTTCGAGTGGATGAGTTTTGAGATAAAAAAAGGCATCTTCCTCCGGATCCCATTGGGGGAAGGTATCGCCACTGCGAAGGTCGGTCAGTTGTTGCTCCTCTCCGGTAATCAGATCACGCAGGTAAATGTCCCCACGCGGGTCAGTTTTCTGTGAGACATACAAGAGTCGTGTCCCATCACGATTGATGCTGGGATTGTGATCACTGGCTGGATGGGTGGTCATTTGACGGGGAAGCGCCATCCCCGTGTTCCCAAGGGATTGAATCCAGATATCCTCGTTGCCTGACCGCGTGGAGACAAACGCGAGCACCTGGCTATCGGCTGAAACGGTCGGTTGATAATCAGCCGCCGGATGGGAGGTCAGCCGTTGAGGAGGCTCGCCAAAAGATGGTGTGGCGCCAAGAAACAGGAGGGCAAGGCTCAAAAGATATAGGCCACAAGGTCGAGTGATCGCACTGAGATGGTCGTCGGCCATCGTCAAACGTGATGTGGAATGTTTCATGGGCATCGTCAATTTCAAAGGCGAGAGTCCAATGGATACGAAGGGTGAGAGGGGGGCGTCTAGTTTAGGGTTTCATGAGGGTTGAGCTGGTTACTGGGTGCCTTTCTTTTGCACCCATTGTTCATTGTCGAGTTGAATCCATTCACCCTTCATCGCTTTGTCACGATTGAGGGCAGCAAACATAGTGTGCACTTTTGGCAAATCTTGAGGGGTCAGCGTTTCATTGGTTTCGACGACCCGGTTCATGACCACCAGGCGGTCTTCATTTTCTTCCTTCAAAAGATTGTCGAGAAAGGGCTTCTCCTCGACGGGAACCTTGTCCGGAGACAAGAGCGTGACGCCCCCTTTGGTATTTTCTCCCACCACACCCAGGGCTTTAAACCGGTTGAGGTCGTCTTTGTTGAATGAGATGCGTTGCAAGGCGCGGGCGACCTCTTTTTTCCCAGGAGGTAGTTCGGCGCTCTGTTTCAATTTGCCCTTGGGATCGATATACCGGACCGAGGCCACCAGCATGACTTCCTGGTTTAATTCTTGATAGGTCCCCAGGACTTGGTTTTCTAAGGCCGTGCGTTCATCCACCACCGTGACACCCACTAACGGTCCTCCGCATCCCATAAAGATTGTGAGCACGAAACTGCTTGCAAGAGTATGGATGGCTTTCCCAATAAACGAGTCTGATGGTTGGGGGCACATAATTAGTATCATATCAAATTTAAAACCTCTGTAGGAAAATGTTGTACATTTAGTCATCTTACCCTCTTAGCATTGCACAGGACAGGTTGGTTGAACGGTCTGCTCCCCCGCATTGTCCTCCTGAGCGGAGGGAATGATCTGAGCCTCATTCGATCGTCCCACCGCGTCGCGAGATGCTTCGCCGTTGGCTTAGCTTGACCATTATTTCAGCGCATGATCAATTCACCCTCAGGAGAAAAACTATAGGTCTCGGCCCCAATCATGTCTAATAAGGGAACGAGGTCTTTCCAGTTGGGAATGGCTGCGGTCAATGTTTCAATATGTTTCATCTTGGCGATGGGGATTCGATTGAGGGTAAAGGTTGGGATCAAACTTCCCTGAAATTCAATGACAAGATTTAATTGCCCTCTCGCGATGTCGATGTGTACGAGGGAGGGGTTGGCAAGTTGTAATTGGGCACGGGCGTTCGAGAGGGTCGGATTGCTGCCTTCGGGATCGAGAAAGACAAGGAGCCGATCTAACGCTTCCTTCCCAATGTGGGTAATGTTGACCTGACAAGACAAGCGGCTCAAATCGACCGCTCCTGTTTCGTCCTGAAGTGCGGCATCAAGGGCGATTGTCGCGGCAATGGTGCTATCGCCTGCAATTTTATTCTTCTGGGTCATGAGTTCATTGATATTGAGATTGGCGATTTCGAAATCGGCAGAAATGTTTAAGGGATGTTCAATAGCAATGGCCATATGGCCTCCGATCCCTCCACCTAACACGTTCATGGCTAAATTTTGGATTCTCAGAACCTGTTGCTGAAACCCGACATGAGTGGAAAAGTTCTGAACGGATAAGGGGCCGAATGTGAATTCATCGATAGAAATCTGTTGTCCTTTCCCTGACAACATTTTAAGCTGGGCGATACGGTCAGAGGGAAGAAATCGTTTTTGAGAGGGTGCTTTCTGTCCGTCGACATCCCAACGAAGGGTTTTTCTGAGCTGTAGCCCTCCGTTTATCTCTTTCAGCTCGGCCCCCTCTTGGGCAACCGTGAGCTTTTCTGCATCAAGGTTTATCGAAGCGTTCATATCCCCCTGTTCTCGCTTGTGCAGATGAAGCGCGACCTGCGCCTTTCCCTGTCCAGATACTCCATAGGTTTGCAAGGCCGTCTGGAATGGTTCAAGGTCTAAGCCAACCTGTGTGTGTAACTCCACAAAAAGCTTCGTGAGTTTGGCCCCTAGGGGAGTGGACGAAGAAGAGAGAAATTCCCGTAAGCCCACTAGGACGGCTTGAGTCGACAAGTCCACACCCTTGGCTGTGACATGGATCGGATCAAGATGTACCTCATTAAGATCTGGTGATGTCATGTTGAGTTGAAGCGCGGTGTCTGTCAGTTCGTGAAGGGGGAGTGTATTCGGTAGCCCAATGTAGTCAATGTGGAGCCCGGTGGTGAGTTGGGTTTGCGGTGAGGCGTCTGGAGCATATCCAAGCTCCAGTTTGCCATTTCCTCCTTGTACCTGATAACCGGCTACGGCTCCTGCAAGATCATGCAGCGTTACCGTGCTTTTGAGTCCGAACGGGAGGACGAGTTTTTCGAGATCCGTTTTTCCAGGAAGGCGACCGGCAGCTTGCATGGTCAGTTCAAGTCGACCCTTTGGATCGATGGTCTCCATCCCTGTCATCAGCGGCCCCGACAAATGGGGAAGCAGATTGCCAATATGGATGAGGGGGGCTTGCAGATCGACGCTGAATCGTTGAGTAGGTTGAGTGAACCGGCCCTGCATGGTGAGATTGAGAAGGTTGTCGCTCATGACTGCGAACCGTTCGATGACAAAATCCTTTTCAATGAGATCTTCTTTCGTGTTGAGTGCCAGTTTCAGGGACGGAAGCGTGGCTGTGAGAGATGGATCGGTCATTATGATGTTTTGAAAGGCCATTTGTAGTTGGTCGCGGGACCGGATCTTCTTCGGTTCAAACGTGGGAGAAAGATTGCCCTGAAACGACGATTTGAGGATAAGCTTCATGGCGTCAAGGGCCAGGTTCTCCTTGGCATGAAGTCCGGAAAGTTTGGTGGATACTCCAAGTGTTCCCTGAAACGCCCCTTCCTGTTGTTGGTATTTTGATGACAACAAAAACGTCAATTGCTCTAAGTTCCCACTGAGGCCCGCTGTATCCATCGCCGCTTTGATGGGCGAAAGTTTGAGTGCGGCGGTCGCCGTAGCCCATTGAGGATGAAAATCCTGCTGCAAAAGGCCTGTGGCTCGAATGAGTACGTTTTCAGGCTCTGCACTCGCCTGAAGCACCAAACCTTGAAGTTGGTCCTGTGGGAGAAGCGGGAGGAGTGCCTGAAGACGAGGCTGCACTCGTAATTCCAACGAGGCATCTATGTCTGAACTGGGCGACGTATGGGGGATCAGGTCTGCCTTGGCATGGAGAGACCCGTAAGAATCAAGGTCGAGGTCAATTTTGTTGAGGTGTACTTCGCGAGTGTGATGATTGCCCTTGGTATCAAGGCTGAGATCGAAGGGCAGTGTTAACGAGGTCCCAACCATCTCAGGAGGAATCACCGTTGAACCGCTGACGTGGAGGGTTCCTGAGAACGGGCCTGCTAGCTCACCAGCGCCATCTAGTCCCAAGTCGAGATGGGGCAGTGCGTAGGATTGGACGGTCAGGTCCTGGACCGTGGCTTTAGCCGATACGGTTCCTTTTATTGGCTTGTTGTGCTTCACACGAATGTCTTCAGCTCGAATATCAAGAGTGGTTGGGCCAAGATCGACTGCCAGCGAGGGGAGATAAACTTGGAGATTCTGGCCTTGGAGGCCCACCTGAATGGTTCCGAGAAACTGGCCGTCAGGCAGGGCGCCTTTGATAGAAAAAGTTGGAGACAGGGAGCCGTGAATCGTCGCTGATGACCATTCCGGTGGGATCAACTCTTGTGCCAATTTCATGATGGGTTCAAGATTGAATTGGGTATCTGTGAGGGAGAGATCGATGGTGTCCTGGGTGAAAAAATCACTGACCGTTCCAGAGAAGGTCATCCGCCAACCGGGGTTTGAGGCCAGCGTCAACTCCTCAAGGTTGAGGTGTTGCTTGGCAAGATCAACTTGCGTGTGAAAGGTGATCTCTAATGGCAATTGCACGTGTTTGCCTTGGAAGTCCAAGGCTAGCTGGGCAACGGTGAGCTGCCCTTTCAGATTGGCGTCCTCAGGTGAAACGGCTCCAGAGCTATGGAGGTTGAGCTTCGATAATTCCACGTCTAGGTCTGCGGAGACGGTCACCTGCACATGACTATCAATGATGGCCAAGGTATCCAGGTCAATGGATATGGGAAAAGAGGGAAGGCTTGCAGGTTCCGTAGATGGAGGAATATCAGGTGGTTCCGAAGGAGCCGCTTGTAAGAGTTCAGGCAAATTAAGCGAGATGTTGGCTTTGTCAATCGTGACCTCGTTAATCGTGAAGGTGCCTCGAAGTAATCCAAGAAGCGAATAATCCAGCATCAGTCGTTCCAACGTGAGAGGGGGTTGATCGGATTTGCGAAATTCCAAGTCTTGGACTTGTAGGCCCGTTAAGGCGTTGAACGACAGGGATCGAATCGTCACTGTGCCTTGCAGAATTTCAGAAAGTCGAACTTCTAATTTTTCCCGTACTAAATTAGAAGGAAACCAATAGGTCAATAAGAGGCCCATGACCAAAAGCAGACTCAGGATGCCAAGCCCCAGCCATAAGAGGCCCTTCTTTAATGTAGAGGATTGACGATGTCTGGTCTTCAAGGGAGTTGGAGGAGGTGAGGTTTCCGAAGTCATCGAAAGATTTATCGGTCGTGATGTGGTGAAGGAATAGGTTTAGGAACAGTCAAGCTGGACCGTCCGGCTGGCTCCTCTCAAGAGTCTAGTCAAACTGTATGAGGGAGTAAAGAAACCACGGCTGGTGTTGGCTGGTTGAGTGAAGGTGTAACAAAGGGGACAGAGCAAGAAGGTCATACGCTAGGATGTAGGTATGCCCGTGCAAGAAAATACGGGAACTATTCCTGGATATCGTTGAAACCTTTACGCCCCGCGAATTTTCCGGTATCCGAAGAGCAAGAGTAAGGCTCCGCCGACGGCAGTGGCCAGACTGCCCAGATCAAACCCTTCGATATCTCCATAGCCGAGCCATGTGCTAATCCCTCCGCCAATGACTCCGCCGGCAATGCCAATGAGGCTGGTGATGATCATACCGCCAGGATCCTTCCCCGGCATAATGAGCTTGGCAATAACACCGGCAATAAGACCGAACACAATCCAGGAAATGATGCCCATGGCGATGCTCCTCTCCCACGATATGGTGAGATTTATGATGGTTCTGTACTCATGGATGCAATGAAGGCATCCGCTTGCTTGATCGAGGATTCCATTTCCTTGATAAGGATGTGGATATTACTTTCCACGGACCCTAATTCGGTTTTTAATGAGGCGATGGTTTGCGCGTTAAGATTATGTTTTAGAAACAGGACTTGATCGTTGAATTTGGTCAAGACGGGAGGCATTTTACTTTCAGCCCGTTTCATCGCCTTGATCAATTGGGCATATTGCGTCCGTGTTTCTGTCAGCTTGGCTTGACTGCTTTTTCGTAAATTGGCACTGGAATATTCCTTGAGTTCGGCTTCCCACTCGGTAAAGAGCGCTTGTGAAACATCTTCAACGGAGGCAATGCGATCACGGACAGCTTGGGCCTTGGCCTCACTCCGTTCATATTCCGCGTTTAACGTATCGTATTTCTCTTGAAGCTCGCCCCCTTTGATATTTAGAACCGTGGTAAAGCGATCCAGGGCGGACTTGAATTGTTCTTTAGCTTCTTGCTGAGCATCACGGGCTTTCTCGACATCATTCACCATTAAGTCGCGTTTGTGGTAGCCCATTTTCTCCATCCCGGCGTAATACACACTTTGACAGCCGAGAAAAGACAGTGGGGTGAGTAACATCAGTCCAAAGAGCAGCCGTGAACAGGCATGACTGAATTGTGGTCGAGAAACCTGAGTATCCATTCTCATCATCCTTCGTAAGTTAGTCATGCGGGAACTGTTAAAGAAACCTGACAATATTCTTTTATTACGCAGAAGGATTCAGGGCCTTTTCTAAAAGGCCTTTGATCCCATCGCCGCCTTGATTTTGAACAAAGGACAAGACAATCGGGGCAAATTTTCCAACCATGTCAGAACTCAGCCCCAGTTGAGAAAATCCGCTCGCCAAACCGGCGAGATCTCCTAATCCTCCCAACTTGTCCCCTAATCCCCCAGCGCCTAGGGCAGAGGCGACGCCTCCTAGGGCTCCCATCATGCCGCCGCCGGCTGAGGCCGCAGTGGAGGGAGCGGGTGCCGCACCTAAGAGATCGCTCACTCCGGGAATCTTGTCGGCGATCTGTTGAAAATCCCCGGCACCGAGTTTTTCTTTGGCTAAATTAAACAAGAGTCCAGCACCGCCTTTGGCTTGCTGTTCGTTGACGCCTAAGCTGCTGACGAGTTGTTGAATGAGTTCCATCGTACTACCTCCGATGTTAGTGATGAATATATTCAGTGAAAAGGGAAATGCCAGATTCAGTAGATGCCATGAGGAGGGGGTCGTAGGCTTTGATTCGATGAACCTTCAAAGCGACGTTAGATTTAGGATACGAGATCAGCGCCTTGAAAGGAAAGTGGGTAGGGGGAAAGCATCGGCTTTTCCTCAGGAGTCCCTATTTCAAAAAACGGCAGATTGGTCATTCCCGTCAAAGCTTTCCCCCTCAAGAGGGAGAATTGGCATTGATCATCTCCGTCATTCGCGACATTTTTCATCGGGAATCTATCCTGGTTAGTTGCGATGGATGCCTGCCTCTGCGGGCATGACGATTGGATGAGCTCCTCATAAAAGGTGCGTATTCCCAAGGGCCTGTTACTCCCATGCAGGGGTTCGTTGGCCTTGTGTTTCTTGCCAAAACGGCACCCACCCTAATCCAAGTAAGGCTACGGTGATATTAGACTTTTTAGGGCGAATGGTGATGGTCTCCAGGGTTTCCGATTGGGCCTGAAATTGTGCGGCCAAGGCTTCCGTTTCTTTCGTGAACTCGGCTTCTAGGTCTGCCAGCTGTTGCTTGAGGGCTTCGACATTTTCCCCGGCCCGGTCAATATCCTGACTTTCTTTCATCGTGCGACTCATGCCACGGATCGTGCCGGTGGCTTTGGTGATAGAGCTACTGCTCACTGCCTTCCTGCCTAAAAATGCCGAAAGAACCGTGGCGCCTAAGGAAATCACCGTTTGGAATTTTTGTTGTTTGGCTTGCTCTTCTTCGCGGGCGACAGCCTGTTCAGCACGGCGGATACGGTCTTCAAGTGTCGCCATTTTTGCGGCATACTTTTTTCGCAAAGCTTCCGTTTCCGCGTCGCGGGTTTCACGGGAAAGTTGTTGCACACGAAGCCGAAAGTCTCGTTCGGACTCGCCCGGAGCAGAGGTGACTTTCAAGGCCGGGTTGCTCCAAATTTCAAGGGTATGGTTTTGATACACCCACGTGACGAAATCCTTTTCCCATTTCTTGTAATTTTTGGCCTGACTGGCTGGTGCCGCCAACTCCCCAAATGTGGATTTTGCTTGAGCGGTAGATTCCAAGTCATCTGGAGTAAGATCGGTGATGGCCACATCATCCCAGTCAACGGGGGCCGCGTCATCGGCGAGGGGAACAAGGACCGTGAGATCTCGAGACTCATCAATCTTGTTCCGACCATCCAGAAAATGGACACCTGCCGATGCTAAGAGACGGGGTTCATACACGAGGATTGAATCCGGAGGTGAGGAGTCTCGAAGTGGGACGAAAAATTGCGAAATCTCTGGAGGCAGGATCGGGGGATGGCTGGCCATGCCCGCAGTTGACCCTCGTGAGCTTTGCGGTGAAGCGGGTGCGTGAGAGGTTGCGGCAATTCCAGCCTGTGCACCCGCTTTCACCGGATCCATTAACGTCTTAATCTGGGTTCGCGTCAACGGTCCCCGTAAATAGGACAACACCCATCGAGTCTCAAATATTTCCGGGCCGTCGTCATGCACATTGTTCATGAGGAACACCCGGTTCCCCAGACCGGAAATTATCTGTTCCATCTTCTGCCGATTGAATGTACCGTCGCTGCTCGCGGCGGCGCCTTCCAACCCATCCAACACCCGCGCCATATCCCGGTCAGTTTGTAATCGACCAATAAACCAGGTTCCCGTGTTCCCGAGTCCCTTGTAATCCAGATCCACAGGATTTTGTGTGGCCAGCACCACGCCTAATCCATAGGCACGGGCTTGTTTCAGCATGGTCAACATGGGGGTTTTCGATGGCGGGTTTTTGGTCGGAGGGAAAAAGCCAAAGACTTCATCCATATAGAGGAGCGCACGAAGGCTGGTTGTTCCGGATTGCGCACGCATCCAACTCACCATTTGTGTGAGCAGCAAACTCACAAAAAACATACGCTCGGTGTCATTCAAATGTGCGATGGAGAAAATGGCGATTCGAGGTTTTCCGCTGGGAGAATACAAAATCTGATCGATGTCCATCGGCTGGCCTTCCAGCCATGCTGAAAACCCTGGAGCGCCCAATAAATTATTAAAGCGCATCGCCAAGGCAAAGCGATCCTTCGAAGAAAACACCGATTCCAAATCCATGACCCCTAATTTTGAAAATGGCGGCGATTGAATGGATTGAATTAAGGAAGACAGCGTCAAATCTTGGCCAGCCTCCCAGGAGGCCTTCAAGATATTGGCGAGCAGAATGTGTTCCGGGCTCTGCAAGGGATCGGCATCCACGCCAATGAGATTCAGCAAGCTCGTGGCTGTCGTGCCCACGCGTTCGCCGAGGAGTTCTGTGTCTTCAAGGATTTTGGGAGAAGGTACGGAAAACGATTGCAGAATGGAAACGGGGAGTCCGGCTGTGCTTCCAGGAGTATAGACCAAAAAGTCTGCGGCTTCTCGAAGCCGTGCGATTCTGGCCCCGTCTTGCCCCCAGGATTCCAGGCCGGCTTTCCACTTCGCGGCTTCCTTCTCGGCAAATGCTTCTGGCGTGAGGTCTTTTTTCTTCGCGTCATCCGGATTAATCCAGGGAAGGAAGTCTCTGCCGCGCAGTTCGGGAAACGTGAGTAAGAGATTGGCGATATCGCCCTTGGGATCAATGATAATAGCGGGAATATTGTCAATCGCCGCTTCTTCCAACAGGCCAATACACAAGCCGGTCTTGCCGCTACCGGTCATCCCCACACACACCGCATGCGTCACGAGGTCTTTCGAATCGTAGAGGAGCAAGCCCGGCTTGGCGGTTTTATTTGCCAGGTCATACGGCCGTCCTAAATAAAAAGTTCCTAATTTTTCAAATTCTGACATTGGTAGTCTCTCCTTGGGTGAGCTTGAAATGAAAATTGTCTTTTGAAGTTGATGAGAGAAATTTATTGAAAATAATTCCTTATTTCAGTAGGGGGGTATACTGTTTTCTGAATAAAGATCCCCGGAGCAAACTGACGCGGTGTTCAACGGTAAACATTATTCGCTGTTAAAAATGGGAACCTTCGTAGCAAGCTACTGAGAATCAGAAGTTAAAAATATTTAACGATACCAAAAAATTAAGGACATCTGCATCAAGGAAGCCGGTTGGAAATCATGAAAAGGTGTAGAATCTGCTCAAATGACATTTGAAATTTTACAAGAATTCCTGTGATTTGATTGAAGAAACGAGGAGAATGCTAAGTGAATTGGGTTCTTACTAGAAGGATGTGGTTCTAGGAATTTTTTTGACGGTTCTTTGTCTGAGGATACAAAACTTTCAGCCCCGTTTTTGACTGGGGGTTTCAATCAAATCAGGGAGGCGATCGCCTCCCGGCGTCTCTATGTGACATTCGTTGAGTATTATTGAGGCCGTGTTGGATCGTTGACGGGGATTGGGATCGATGAGTCTCATCAACCAATCGTTCCATTTGGGGTTGATGGTGGGATTAAGTGTTGTGGGTTGTTTCGGTGTTTTTTGGAAATAGGCTTCCTGAAAGAGCATAGGCTCGTGGTTCGGATAGTACGGATGGACTCCTGTTAAAATCCAATAAAAGGAAACCCCTAATGCAAAAAGATCGGTTGCCGGGTTGGCTTTAGTCTCTTCACCATCGGCCATGTGTTCGGGAGCAATGAAGGCTGGTGATAAGCCCTTAATCTTTTCCCCGCTTCTCGACCACACGCCGAAGTCACTGACCTTCAATGTCCTATCTTCGGCAATCAAAATATTATCCGGTTTTAGATCACAGTGAATGATCCCATGGTGGTGCAAGTATTGACATGTCTGCAATGATTGGAAAAAATAGTGAAAAATTTCATGCTCAGGACTTTCTTGTATAGCCTCCCATAATGGTTTTCCTTGAATATATTCCATCACGATAAAGTACGAGCCGGTGCTTTCATCAAAACCATAGTCTGCGGCCTTCACAATGTTTGGATGGCTCAATGAACTGAGAATTTGATATTCCTCACGAAAGAGCTGGTCATCCTCCTCGTCGAACCGGTTGTTTTGTCGTTTCAGCACAAAGGGGCATGAGAACTCATCCTGACACAGAAATAGAGTTCCATTTTGGGTTTGATGCAATCTTTTAAGGACCTTGTAAGGCTTCTGGTTGATACAAAGGAGAGTGGGGGAACTCTCCTTTGTAAAAAGAGCCGTTAAAAATTTTGGGGATCTCAACGTTCTTATCCTGGCAATTAATATGAGACTATTTTCTCTTACTTTCGGTCATAATTATTCGATCACGCAAGGCTTCGTTCATCATCATTAAACGCTTGGTACTCGTCAGAAGTGCCTTGGGATCCCTGGCGTCGTTGGCTTGTTTCGCTTCGTGAAATAACTGATCAAGAAAGCCATTTATTTGGGCATGAGTTTTATTCATGATGGTGGCTTTGAAACGAAGGACAGTGGTTAAGCCGGCAATGGTACTTTCATGCATCGTGGCATGGGCATAGTTTATGGGTAAGGGGATTCTAAATCCGCGGGACTGATCATTCATGTTCGTACCTGTCGGATTTTTCGGAGGGTCAACCTGCTCAGGTTGGACTCCAAACCATGTCAAAAATGACGCCATAATTGCCGTTAATACGCGCATAATTACCGTAGATCCTTTCTTTACAAGAGCCATGAGTCACCTCCTTAGAATTAGCAATGGACTGAATTGAAAGTGGAATAGTGTGACAAAAACGTTCAATAATGGCAACGACCGATACAGGTGCAAGTAATCTGGAAATCCCTCTCATCTTAAAACAATCTTTGGCAAGGGAAGTTCAATGACCATGACGAATAAGCAGTCAGGGACGAATGTGCATGAGATTGCTGATGGGATCTACCGCATCAACACGCCGGTGGTGATTGAAGGTGCCGGTGGGTTCTCGTTCAACCAATATCTCATCGTGGATGATGAACCATTGCTCTTCCACACCGGCCCGCGAAAAATGTTTCCATTGGTGCGTGAAGCGGTGGCGAGTGTCTTGCCGGTTGAGAAACTTCGATATATTTCGTTTTCTCATGTGGAAGCTGACGAATGTGGCTCACTGAACGAATGGCTTGTCGCCGCTCCGCAGTCTGTCCCCCTGTGTGGCACTGTTGCTGCCATGGTCTCGATCGGTGATCTTGCTGATCGGCCGCCTCACGCGCTGGTGGATGGAGAGCGACTGGCTTTGGGCAAGCATTCCGTGCGTTGGTTCGACACGCCGCATCTGCCGCATGCATGGGAATGCGGCCTACTGATGGAAGAGCGGACGTCGACGTTGTTCTGTGGCGATCTCTTTACGCAGGGAGGCGCTGATCTTCCTCCCATCACCGCGTTGGACATTCTTGGGCCGAGCGAGGCTTTCCGCCATCAAATGGATTACTTCTCTCACACGAAGAACGCACCTGCACTGCTTGAGAAGCTGGCCTCGACAAACCCAACAACACTCGCGTGTATGCACGGCAGCGCCTGGCGTGGCGATGGCGCGCAATTACTTCGCGCTTTGGGCGATGCGCTATCGGTGTAGGTAGTTCTTATTTTGACATGGGCCTGTTTGAAACCTGGACGTATGTGAAGATAGGTGGATGACGTGTTTGCTTTTAAGGACAGGGGCATCTGAATAATTGTCAACAGTACCGTAGAGGGAACGATTCAATAGCAGCGAAAAAATGATGCAGCCTATTTATGAACTTCATGATGACCAGATATCCACGCTTTGGCGTTTGTATCAAAATGAATGGTGGACTCAAGGTCGGACACTGGAAGAGACAAAACAATGCATAAAAGGGTCGCAAATTTGTATCGGCATCATCGACGGATCCGGGGAACTATGCGGATTTGCGCGAGTATTGACGGATTACATTTTTAAGGCGGTCATTCTTGATGTCATCGTTTCGCCGGTCTATCGAGGTGACGGCCTTGGTGACCAACTGATCGAGTTGATTGTAAGGCATGAAAAGCTGCACAACGTCAAACATTTCGAATTATATTGTCTCCCGGAGTTTCAGGCATTCTATGCGCGTCACGGATTTACTACCGATGTGGGCAATGTTGCCCTCATGAGATATGCGACTCCCTAGCGTTGTTTGGGGGTATGAATGAACCTGGATGAGTTAGCCGAAGCCATTCGCAAAGTCTCATCCGAGGAAGTCGTTCAAAAACTTTTCCGATCAATGGTTGAATGGAAAGTCAATGACGAAACCGCGGAGGTTTTGAAGGAAAGAATTGAACGGTATATCCGGAATACCTGGCTAGAAAGCAACGAAGATCACAAAAAAGTCTATCAATTGTAGACATCATTCAGAGACGAAGCCATATTGAGAAGCGTCGGGATAACCATGAACGAAAGACTATATCAATTCGGACTTTTTGAGCGGGGTGATGCCTGCTAAAATCAGGAAGCGCATTTGGCCATTTATGAAAAGGTGCAGGCAAAGCCTTAAAAAGTGAAGCAATCCGTTCTTGGTTGTATGACTGGACGCGAATGAAGGAAGTGGCCTTTATGCAAAATGTTCAACTGCTAAGGGCAAACAAATTCGCAGATGGACCAATCCGACTGCCGGGCGCCTGAACAGGCCTTTTTGTCTCTAGCGAGAACAGGCGAATCAAATTTTGTAGAGTTTTGTGAAAAGATTATGGCATTTAACGATCTTGAGCGGAAGAGAATCGAAAACACGGTCGGCGCATTTGTGGAAAAGCTGAGGCCTCCACCACATATTCGCCCCAAACTCGATTTTGGGTTTCGT
>Ga0224496_10000973_pt1 | contig 18536 bp, 14 predicted proteins | sample SF_Jul11_sed_USG_2_FD_168127 | JGI IMG/M metagenome (GOLD analysis project Ga0224496, IMG submission 168127) | Sediment microbial communities from San Francisco Bay, California, United States - SF_Jul11_sed_USGS_8_1 | ecosystem: Environmental > Aquatic > Marine > Sediment | place: USA...
ACCAACATCAGCTCGCGGCGGTTACCGAGGCCCGTCTTTCGCAGAATGTTCTTGACATGGGTCCGTGCCGTCGACGGGGCGATGAAGAGCGCCTCACCAAGTTCGGCGTCGGTGAGCAGACCGGAACCGATAGCGTCGAGTACCTCTCGTTCGCGTTCGGTCAGTTCGCCAAGAGCGACATCTTCCGGGACGACACGATCCGTAAGCACGGTGACCATTCGGTCAGCCCTTCCCAGGGGGCCCCACACTCGCGTGATTGCCCGGAGTGCCACACCGCCCAGGACCATCGCGAGAAGAGATTGAACCAACTGCCACTCGGACAGCACGAAATCCGAGACCCGATTCTCGATCCAGCCTGCGCGAGTCGCTTGGAGCATCATCCGCTGCGCAGCACCCATCACGAACGCCGATGCGGCGGCGGCCGCCACCCATCCGAGGGAGCGCATACGGGGAGACATCTCCAACCGGGTGCGTTTCACCGCGGTCACCGCCAGGGCACCGAACAGCAGCAGGTTCAACCCGCTAACTACGAACAGTAACTCTGGCATGTCGACTCCGAACCGCTAATCCGTCTGAGGCGCTCCCAGGGATCTGACTCCCTCAGCACCTTCCAATTATCGGCACGCAGCAACCCCAAGCTAAGGAAAACCGGCGGAGGCCTAGCGACTAGACAATCCGAACCGAGATCGGGTCAAGTGGGTCGAGCGCGAAGGTGTACTCACTTCCCGCTACTGCCGGGATAGGAGGAATCACCGAGCCGGTAATGATCACATCGCTGGCACCGAGTACGAGCCCATTGGCCGCCAACGTATCGGCCACCGTACGGACCACGGTCGGGTAACGGCCCGTAATCGCCTCGAGTTCGCCGGTTGCGCCCACCTCAGCGCCGTCAACGAAGATTCGCGCAAACAAGCCAGAGATGTCGAGGCCCGCCCGCGACAGATCAGGCTCTCCGAACACCACCGCGGTGTGAAAGATGTTGCCGGCAACGATGCCTCCGACTTGATCAGGCCCGACCGGCAAGCTGATATTGGCAACCTCAATCGATGCCCCAACGGCGCCAATAGCCGCGCTGGCTTCATCATCAGAGGCTCCGGGTCCGAGATCATGAGCCAAATAGACAGCCACCTCGAACTCGACGACGCCCCTTTGGTAGCCGGTCGAGTCCACCGATTCACCAGAACCGAACACCGTGGCGTCGGTCAAGAAGCCCATCAGCGGGGCCGTGATCTGCATGAGCTCCAACGAAGCCGGGGCACCGAATCCCACCTTCCAGCCGACGCTCCTCGATCCGGACCTGAGAGCACTGCTCCGCAGTTCGATTTGCTGTTCCAGTCCGGCGGCCACCCGCGGGTCTTCCCACGGGTTCATGACAGGGCCGCCTCGTCCGCTTCGTAACCGGAATCTTCGAGCGACCCGCATCCGCTCCATCCCCATACGAGAACGACATCTTCGTCACCGGTGTTGTCGAACCCGTGCCATTTGCCACGTGGCGTCCAGATCACGTCGCCCTTGCCGGCCGGAGCGGTCCCGTCGTCCGTGTAGATCCGTCCGGCACCAGCCAGGACGATGAAAAACTCGTCGGCGTTGCGGTGAAGATGCCGGTCGTGGCGGGCCTTCGGAGGCAGAACGGTCCACCCGAGCAGGAAATCATCGGTGCCGACGTTCGCCTTGTCGATCAGGAACTGAACCTGCATGTCGACCCAACCCTCATCCTCTCGGAGACCACCGACCAGGGGCACCTCGGACAGATTGGTGTGGAACCGCTGGGTCATCGGCCACCCGAGAGCATGTGATAGACGTCGAAAACCGTTACGAAGTCCCGATGGTCGATCCCGAGGCCACGGCAGGCGTTCAGCAGTTCATTGGCCACCGCCCCGAGCGGCGCCGCCGAACCCTGGCGCCGCGCCACTTCCAACGCCAACACCATGTCCTTCTGCTGCAGGGTGACGTCGGCGAGAGGCTTGTCAGGCATATCAAGGATGAACGGTCCCCGATAACCCATAACCGGGGAAGCCACCACACTCTTGAGCATCGCGTCAACGGCCACCGCCCGATCAACCCCGCCTTTCTCAGCGAGCGACACCGACTCGCAGAACACGATCATTTCGACAATGAGGGTCAGATTGATCGCCACCTTCATCTGCACGGCCGTCCCTGAAGGGCCGATGTAGCTGACCTTGGACCCGACGTCATACAACACCGGCTCGACCCGTTCGTATGCTGCCCGATCACCGCCGACCATCGTTGAGGCCGACCCGGCCGCGATTGTGATGGGGCTGCCGGACACCGGGGCGTCGAGCATCGTCAGTCCTCGCTCGGCAAAGGCGGCCGCGGTCTCCCGGCTCACCTGCGGATCGATCGTACTCATATCGAGATAGATCCCGCCCCGCGGCAATCCGGAGATCACTCCGTCGTCTCCAAGCGCGACCGCCGAGACAGCATTGGCGTCGGTGACCATCGAAAAAACAAACTCGGAGGCGGCCGCCACCTGCCGCGGGGTGTCGGCCCACACCATCCCTTGGGCGACCAGCTCATCGGCCTTCGATTTCGTCCTGTTCCACCCGGTGACTTCGTGGCCGGCGGCCAGGAGGCGAGGGATAATGACGTAACCCATATCCCCGAGTCCGATCCATCCAAGTTTCATTTTGTCTCTTTCGCTCAGGCAACTGCCCCGCAACCTAGCGACGTCCAACGTCGGACGGCCGCTCGCGCCGAACGATTTTCGCACCGCGGATTAACGGAACCTACGGGCGCCCCGGGCTTGGGGACCCGGGGCTACCCCGTAATCTGACCCAACCGTGAGGGCAGACCGCCCTCGGCCGGCTAGGCGACAGCCGCCGCCGGCTCCGGCGTCCCACCCGTGGGCGGACCGCCTGGCTTGGCGAACCGGAGATACAGGCTCGGCACGACGAACAGGTTGAGCAAGGTCGCCGTGATCAAACCGCCGAAGATGACTATGGCCATCGGATATTCGATCTCCTGGCCAGGAATCTCCCCGGTGATGATCAGGGGCACCAGCGCCAGGCCGGTGGTCAGCACCGTCATGATGATCGGTATCAATCGCTCACTGGCTCCCTGCAGAACGAGGCCAGGTCCGAACTCAACGCCTTCCTCTTTCTCGAGGTGTTGAAAATGACTTATCAACATGATGCCGTTTCTGGCCACAATGCCCAACACTGTGAAGAACCCGACCAACGACCCGAGAGATACGACGCCGCCAGTCATGTAGGCGGCCAGGACCCCACCGACCAGTGCGATCGGCAACGTCAGGAACGACAACAACGCCAGACGCCCGTTCGTATAAGATGCTTGAAGTAGCAAGAACACGCCGATCACTGCGACGATGGACAGCGCCGTGATCCGTCCAGTGGCTGCCTGCCGTTCGGTGAACTCACCCAGAAGCTCCGCCCGGTACTCCTGTGGGAAGTCGTAAGCAGCAAGCGCGTCTTCCAAATCGTCGACGACGGCTCCGAGGTCCCGACTCCCATCCAAGTTGGCGCCGACGTCGAGCGTGCGGAACAGATCGTGGTGAGCGATCTTGTTCGGAACCGGCGTGATCGCCACATCAGCGACCTCGGACAGCGTCACGTGCTCGCCACTAGGAGTATCCAACAAGAGGTTTTGGACGTCGGTAAGACTCCGACGTGTTTCGGGCGTGCTCCAAACCTGGACATCGTAGGCTTTGCCGTCGTAGAAAATATCGCCTGCTTCCTCGCCTGCGATGAGGCGAGCGGCCGCGCGACGCACATCACCCGGCTTGATACCGTATGCCTGCGCGGCTTCGAGATCGACTTCCACCCGGATCTGTGGAATGTCTTCCTGAAACTCGACGTGGTTCTCTTTGACGCCCGGAATGGCTCCCAATATCTCGTTGATGTCGGCGGCGGTTGATCGCAGCTCGGCGAGATCTGAACCGTAGACCCGGATCGTGATCGGCTCGCTACTGCCAGTGAGGACCTCACGAATCCGCTCTTTGAGATACGTCTGGACGTCTCGATAAAGACCCGGGTAACCATCGACCGTCGTCTGAATCGCTGCGAGCGTGTCGTCATAGTCCACGGCAGGATCGACACTCACCCAGTTCTCGCCGAAGTCGATACCCACGACCTCATCCATGAGGAGGGCTTGGCCAATGTGGGACCCGGCATTGCGCACGCCGGGAATCGTCAGGAGTTCACGATTGACCTCCTCGGTGATCCTGACCATCTCGACCTGCCCGGTACCCGGTTTCGTCAGCCAATGCATCAAGAAGTCCCGCTCCTTGAACTCAGGGAGCAACGATTGTCCGAGGAGAGGGGCGATGATGATGCCGGCGAGCGTCGCAGCCGTCACGACCGAATACGCACGCTTTGGGCGCCTCACGATCCGAGAAAGGATTGCAAGGTACGCCCGTTTCATAGCCGGGACGACCGGAGACTCCCGGTGGTTGAGTGAACCCGGCTTCCTGAAGAAGATCAGGCTAAGTGCAGGTGTCACCGTCAGCGCCACAACCATCGACGCCAGCAGCGCCAGGGCATACGCCGTAACCAGAGGCCTGAAGAACGCACCCGACAGTCCGGTCAACATGAAGATCGGGACCACCGCCACGATCTCAATGAGGGTGGCGTAAACAATGGCGCTTCGCACTTCGATCGAGGCTTCCAGGATGATGCGAGCCGTTGACCGGGTACTCCCGGCGGCGCGATGCTGCCTCAATCTTCGCACCACGTTCTCAATGTCAATGATGGCGTCATCGACAATATCCCCAAGGGCGATCACCATGCCCGCCAGGATCATCGTGTTGATTGTGGCTCCCATGAAGTGCAGCACAAGACCAGCTGCCACCAATGAAAGAGGAATCGCCACGACGCTAATCAGGGCGGTCCGCCATTCGTAGAGGAACAAACCCAACATGAAGATCATCAGCAGGGCACCCATCAGCATGGCTGTCGACAGGTTCCTGATGGATTCCTCAATGAACGTTGCGGGCCGGAAGATCTCCGCGTCAATCGTGATTCCAGTCAGGGCGGGGGCCAGTTCCGCCATCGCGGCTTCGACGCCTTCGGTGACCTCCAACGTATTCGCCCAAGGAAGTTTCTCGACGATGAGCATGAGACCGGGACCGTCATTGATTACGGCGTCGCCGTTCAGGAGCTGATGATCCCTGACGAGTTCGGCAACATCACCAAGCAACACCGATTCGCCAGTGGTGGTAGGGACGGGCAACTTGGCGAGATCCTCGGCACGGACGATGGGCGGCACATAGTTGATGCTCAGTCGCTCGCCATCTTCTTCCACCCAACCGCCGCGACCAATGACGTGGCCCTCGGAGAAACGGTACAGGCCCGCTTCGAGCGCGTCTGAGGTCGTCTGGGAAACGGCGTCGAGGGTCACATTGGCATCGCGCAGTTCCTCCGGGTCGACCTGGACCTGCAGCATTTCGAGACGTTCGCCCCAGATCGGAACATTGGCTACGCCCTCCACCTGTAGCAGTCGGGTACGGATGGTCCAGTACGAGATCATCGACATGTCGATCATGTCGATATCCGGATCATTGCTGATCAGACCGATCTTCATGACCCGGCTCGTCGACGACAGCGGCTGGATGATGACCGGTGGCGATGCCCAGGTAGGCAGGGTTGGACCCACCACAGCCAGGCGCTCATCGACCAACTGGCGCGCTTCAAGCAAGTCCGTGCCCCGATCAAAGATGAGCAATATCGAAGAAAGCTGCTCGACAGAATTCGAACGTAGCTCGTCAAGGCCGGGGATGCCGGCCATCGTCTGTTCGATCGGAATAGTGACGAGCGACTCAACCTCAGTGGCCGATAGCCCCAGTGCTGGAGTCTGAATCTCCACCCGTGGCGGGGCGAACTCGGGGAAAACGTCGACACTTGTGTCGGAGAGTTGGAGCACGCCGAAGAACATGAGTCCTCCGGCAAACGCCATCACGATGAACCGATACTTGAGACTTGAACCTACAAACCAGCGCAACAACATGTCAGCCCCCCTACTTCCCGATCCCGTATTCGGTGCCGTATAACTCCGGCACCCCGGCCACCACAACGGAGGTTCCAACCTCTGGTCCGTCCGCGAAGAACGCCTGCAAATCCTCCTCGACGACCGGCTTGATCTCATGGCGCCGATAGACCCGAGGTTCCGGGTTTGTATATACCCAGTAGTTGCCGTCCGTGGTGATGAGAACCGCCGCGCTGGGGACTACGAATCCGTCCCCGGCAGCCTCCACCGTGACTGTCTCAATGGCGAGACGTTCCACCGCATCTTCGGTCAAGGTGATGTTCGGAATGGCACCGTCCGGGACGTCTTCGACGACCGCCGGATTGATGAATTCAACCGTTGGCGACGACGAGCAGGCCGCCAGGAGCAGGGTTGCTCCGAGCGCCGCCGCCGCCGCCAGCCGCGACTGGGAAGGACGCATGATCATTCTCCTCCCGTCCCTAACTCCGTCAACTCCACATCAAGTAGGTCCGTCAAATCGTCGGCAACCGTGTCCGGTTCGGCGATGAAGCCCCATCTGAGGTAGAACGCGGGGAGAACCATCCCCAGGTAGAGCGCCGTAGTTATCGCACCACCGAGCAGGACCCAGGCCATGTCACCGACGATCTCCAGGCCGGCCCGTGAGCTGAAGAAACCGAACGAGAGCGACAAGCCCACGACCGCCGCCAGAGAAGTCACGACCGGCACCATCAGCTCGGAGCTGGTTTGTGCCACCAGATCGACCCCGAACTCTGCTCCGGCCCTTTCCTTCCGCTGGTACGTCTGAACCAGGTGAATGGCCGCCCGGCCGGCCAGGCCCAGCAGCGCCACCAGTGCCGCCACCGATCCAAGAGTGAAGTCCGTTCCCGTGAGAGCCAATGCCGCAAAGCCACCGGCAAGACCCATCGGAACGGTCAGGAACACTATGAATGCCAGCCGCCAGCTACTGAACGCTGCTTGCATCAGAATGAATACCGCGAAGACCGCCGCCAGGATCACGGAAGTCGAACCGAAGCCAGTGCTTACATTTGCATACGCTCCGATCACCTCGGCGTGATACTCGATCGGGAAGTTGACATTGGCGATGGCGGTGGCGACGTCGGCTTGCACCTCGGCAACCGGCCGGTTTCCCGGGTCGGCGATCACGTCGAGGTAGGTCGAGGCTGACTCATGGCGGATTACTGCAAGGTTCGGCACCACTTCAACGTTTGCCACATCCGACAACGCCACACTTCCGCCATCTGGTGTGGCGATGGGAAGCGCAAGGACATCGTCGACCGATTCGCGCAGCTCGGGCGTACCCCACACCACGACGTCAAATACCTTCTGGGACTCAAACAGATTGCCAACGACAATTCCCGACAGAAGCGTCGTCGCGTTCCGCCGAATGTCACCCGGCTTGAGACCAACCGCTTGTGCCCTGGCGAGGTCGACATCGACTTCGATGGTGGGTTCCTCGATCGGTAGATCGATCCTCACATCCTCCAGTCCCCGTACGGAAGCCAAGGAACTCTGTACTGTTCCGGCGACCGTCTCGAGTTGCTGGGGGTTATCGCCGTAGACCCGGACAATCAGCTCGTCGGTGGAACCGCCAAGGATTTGACTGACTCGTTGATCCGAGTACGTCGAAACACGTGCGGTCACGCCTTCCGGCGTCGTGATGGCCGCTTCAACGGCAGCTACCGCTGTGTCATAGTCGCCAGATTCGGAAAGCTTCACCCAGACCTCACCGGCATTCACGTTTACGACCTGATCGCTGGAGATGGCCCGGCCGACATGAGCCCCAACGTTCACGACTTCGTCGAGACTCGCCACAGCATCGACAACGTCGGCGGCCACCGCGTCCATCGTGGCGAGTGACGTACCGGCAGGAGCCGTGAGCTCAATCAGCAGATCCCGCTGTTTGAGGTCGGGGCGGAACGACTGATCGATGAACGGCAACGAGGCAAGCGCCAGGCCTAATGCGAGCACGAAGGCAATCCCAGCTCGCCCGAACTTCGTCGCCAACCCCGGCGCCGACTTGGTCCACCAACTCGTCAATCGCTTCGCCAATGGCGACGTCGAACCTGCCGACGGCGCATTCCGAATGATGATGGCTGCCAGCGCCGGCGCCACCGTCAGGCTGACGATAAGCGACACCCCTAGCGCCATCAGGAACGATGTCGCGATGTGGGGCAAGAACGCGCCTTGCACTCCGTCGAGGAAATAGAACGTGAACGCGGCGGCTGCGACGATGATGGCTGCATAGAAGGTTGCACTCCGAGTCTTCAAAGCAGCGTCGGCGACGCGACGCGCCAACCTGGGGCCCTCCTCTGTGGCCGATCTCTGAGGTGCCCTCTCAAACAGACCCTTCGCTCCGATGATGGCGTCATCGACAATGAGTATCAGGGCCAGGGTGATTCCGGCCAGGGTCATTGCGTTCATCGTCGCATCTGTCATATACAGCACCAACACTGCTGCCGCCAGTGACGTGGCGATCGTGAAGGCTCCGACCAGGACCACTCTCCAGTCGAACAGCAACGCAATCATGACGAGCGCCACGAGGGCCAAACCGATCCAAAGGGCAGTCCCTAGATTCCCGAACGAAGCGTCAATGAAGGTAGCCGGCTCGTAAATCGAGCTGTCGATCGTGATCCCCTCAAGGCCGGGCTGAAGCGCTCGGAGCGCTTCGTGGATGTTGTCAACAACCTCCGGCGTATTGCTACTGGGGAACTTCTCAATCACCAACAACACGCAGGGACCGCCGCAGTAGGCATCCCCGATGAGCGGCTGATGGTCAGTGACGATGGTTGAAACCTCGCCGAGCGTGAGTGGCTGGCCGTCCACAAAAACGGCTCCACCGTCGGGGTCTTCAACGGCAACCTGCGCAAGCTCTTCTGGTGTGGAAATGGCTTGTTCATGAAAGACGTGCAGGCGCTGATTGACGGTGTCGATGAACCCACCGGTACCCGGGCTGGAAGCCTCAAGGAACGTGAGCGGTGACACTTCGAGTGCATTACCGGCGGTGGAGATGACCTGTGACAGCGAGACTTCCTGTTCGGCCAACCGTGCTGGATCGACGAGCACCTGGAGCTGTCGGTCGCGGAATCCCCAGATTGACGCATTGGCGACGCCTTCAACGCCCAGCAGGCGAGGCACGATCACCCACCGCGCCAGAACCGATGTTTCGATTGGACTTAGTTCATCCGATGAAAGGGAAATCAGAGCGACTCGTCCGGTGGATGAGTATGGCTGGAGCATCTGAGGTCGGCCGGCGACCTGCGGTAGGCCGGCTGCTTGCACCAACCGCTCAGCCACAACCTGTCGGGCATTGAGCAGAGTCGTTCCAGGCTGGAATGTCATGACCACCGATGAGAGACCGGGAAGGGAGGCTGACTCAATCGACTCCAGGAACGCGACACCACTGAGAAGGTCCTGTTCAAGCGGCGTCGTGATCAACCGCTCCACCTCACTGGCGGAGAGTCCGAGCGCTTCCGTTTGGACCTCAACCTCGACCGGGCTGAACTCGGGAAGCACGTCGCGCTTCACGCTGTCGAGTTGAACGATTCCCAGTACGAGTATTCCGACTGCCGCCACAAGCACGATGCGCCTGAGGTTGACACTGATGTCGATGATTCGACGTAGCATGAAGATCCCCTTCTTTTAGCTCGGAGATCTCCCGCCTCCCAAGGCGACCATCCCCCCGAATGCCTGTAGTCCTAACGAATGCGCCTTTCTTGGTAGCGGGCGGCATTGCTTGTATGACCGGGTGGGTTGGAGCGGACTCTGGTGGCCGAGTGGCCACCGTTTCGTCCGTACGAAGATCGACGGACACGGCGCGATTGTGACGCTGCCGGCCGTTCGACCGCTAGAGAGACCGAGCCAGCTGGCGATTGAAGGAAACCGCACACGCGGATGTCTGTAGCTGCGTTTTCCTGCATGCTCTGGCACGGCACGATTGGAGCCCCCCGGATCTAATCGACTTTCGAAACATACCAAACGAAATCACGGTGTGTGAGAATTTTCTAAGAAATTCATAAATCTCAGACGCACAGCGAGGTAGTAATCGTCATGACATCAATCGGGACATCAATTGGACGGACATCGGCGGCGGTACTTCTGCTCGTCGGAGCCTGCACAACCGCCACGAGCGAACCGACCACCACCACTGACGCACCCGACATCACCGTTGTCAGCGTTTCGTCGACGACCGTCACCGACCCGACGACCACCGTCGCTTCGGTTCCTGCGCCGGAACACCGCATCCAGGTCCGGGTCATCGACGGGGCCGGCGAGTTCTATGACACCGCAACGATGAATGAGTTCGTACCGCGCGGCATGAACTACAACCGTTTCGTGCCCAGCGTCAGCGGCCCGATATTTGATAGCGTCCTGGCGACGACCCGCTACGAGCCCGCCACCGTCGATGCTGACTTCACCGAGATGCGCTCACTCGGATTCAACGTTGTACGCATCATGCTCGAAACCTGTGGTGTCTACGTAGACGGTTGCATCACCGGCTCAGATGGCCGTTTGAATCCCGAGTACATGGACAACGTCGTCGACTTCTTGAACCGCGCCAAAGCGCACGATCTTTTCGTGATGGTTGCGTCAAACACTCTGCCTGGCGACAGTTACTGGCTCCACGCAACGGCGGCTCTGACCGATGCACAGTTCGACAGCGCCAACAACGAGTTTCTCAATCCCAGAGCCGTTCCCATCTACGTCGACTACTGGGAGTCGGTAGTGCAGGCACTGGTCGAACGTGGCGCCCCGCTCGACGTCATTTGGGGGTATGAACTCCGGCAGGAGCATCACTTCCATGAGATATATGCACCCTTGAGTCTTACGGCAGGACTCATAACGACCGCCAACGGCGAGACGTACGATATGTCGAGCGACGACGACAAGAACCGCATGGTTGATGAGGGCTTGGTGTATTGGGCCGACACCATCCGTCGGGCGATTCGCGAGATTGATCCAACTGCGCTGGTGACCGTTGGGTTCTTCACTCCCAACGAACCGAACCCGGTGAATGGGCCGGACGAGACCCGACTCGTGAGGACCGCCTACTTCCTTCGCAACTCCGAGGTCGACTTCGCCGATCTCCACCACTACCGGGGCAACGGGGTCGATGATGCCGATATTTGGGAGAACTTCGGCATTGCGGGGGTGGACGAGATGCCGCTGGTGCTGGGCGAACACGGTGGATTCCGAAACTGGTACTCGAGTATCGACCGTGCCGCCACTGCAGTCATGGGACTGGAGGTCGACTCGTGCCGGCAAGGATTCGATGGCTGGCTGGTATGGGCTTGGCGCGGGGACGCGTCGCTCGATTTGTGGTGGGCCAACGAAGGGTCCGGCAATATCGCCCGGGTCGTGGCACCAATCAACCGACCGGATCCATGTGCCTATGCGGAGTTCGACTTCATCCGCTACAACGTCGCGTTGGAGTCGACCGTAACGGCATCGAGCGAGATCGAGGGGAACCCGGCCACCAACGTAAATGACGGAACGCCGAAGCACTGGAATGCATCAGCGCTCGCTCCACAATGGGTCGAGTTGGCACTCGCCAATCCAACTGATCTGACCGAGATCGTCCTGACCGTCGCCCAGGACCCTCCCGGACGAAGCGTCCACGAGTTATGGGTGAGAAAGGCCGGTGCGGATCTCAGGCTGATCGAGACGTTTGATGGTGTCACCGCCGAGAACGACCGACTCGTGTTCAGCCCCGGCGAACCACTGCTGGGAATCGACCTCGTGCGGGTCGTGTCAACCTCGGTGGGCGACCTGTGGCCCGCCTGGCATGAGATCGAATTGCTTACGGCTGATCCGCCGCCCTAGGCAGCCGACCCGTGGACGGAGGCAAGAACGTTCACTGGTATCGACTCGGCTCCGGCGCGGTTGCGCAGGATAATCATCCAGTCGTCGTGAGAGACTTCGATACCGAGATACTCACCGGTGGCGGTGCGACCCGATCGGGTCGTCGCCTGGTATGTGGCACCTACTCGTAGGTGGTTTATGTCAATCGTCGCAGCGTTCTGCGACTCGTCTTGTGCCTGCATGGCACTCCTTTCGAGGACCCTGAGGGATCCATTTCATTGAACTGTTTTCGATGCACTGTGCGTGTCATCGATGCTCAGAGGTGCGATCCAGTAACGGGCGCGCGGCTAGCCGTAGGTCAGTGAGCGGAGAGGCCGTCAGGCCGGAACTGCTAACTCACGGAACTTGAGAAGGAAGGTCCGCAGCTACGAGACCGAATCGGTCGAGCAACAAGAACCCTAACAGATCCCCGGGCAAACCCGGCTTTCGCACGGAACGTTATGACTCCGTGGCCTCAAAGTGCCTTTCGAGGCTGTGCCAGACGCTCGGATAGTCGTCTTGAAGGGCCGGGATCGATCCGGCATAGGCCGTCGGAATCAGCGGGTAGCGCGTCTCGAACATGAACGACATCGTGTTCGACAACTTCTCGGGTCTGAGATCCGAGGTGGTCGCCTTCATCCAGGCGTCATGATCAGGTCCATGCGGGAAGTACATGTTGTGCAGGCTCATCCCACCAGGCTCGAAGCCCTCTTCTTTGGCGTCGTAGACCCCATACAGGATCCCCATGAACTCGCTCATGATGTTCCGGTGGTACCACGGTGGCCGGAACGTATGCTCCCCCACCAGCCATCGGTCGGCGAAGACCGCAAAGTCGATATTTGCCACTCCTTCATCTGGTGATGGCGACGTCAAGACCGTGAAGATCGACGGATCGGGATGATCGAAGCTGATCGACCCGATGACGTTGAATCGGCGCAGATCGTACTTGTAGGGAACATGATTCCCATGCCAGCCGACCACGTCGAGCGGCGAGTAGTCCGTCTCGACGACGAAGAGTCGGCCGTCGAACTTAACGAATAGCTCACCCGATTGTTCGATGTCCTCGAACGAGGCCGTCGGGTGCAAGAAGTCCCGGGGATTGGCGAGTCCGTTCGCCCCGATCGGCCCCCGCTCCGGCAGTTCCAGATAGGTCCCGTAGTTTTCACAGATATACCCACGGGACGGTCCATCGAGCAGTTCGACCCGAAACATCATCCCGCGAGGCATCACGGCGATTTCTCCAGGAGCGACGACCAGGACTCCACATTCCGTTACGAATCGCAAGGCACCGTCCTGAGGAACGACCAGGAGTTCGCCGTCGGCATTGAAGAAGTAGGTATCGGTCATCGACTCGGTGGCAAGATAAATGTGGGCGGCCATGCCGGTTTGGGTATGGGCGTCACCGTTCGTGGCGATGGTGTGCATACCCGTCAAAAACGTCGTCGGGCCTTCGGGGAACGGCGGCGGGTTCCAACGCAGCTGTCCGATCGGCGGGTTCGTTTCGCGACACGGAGCCGTTCGAATCAAATGATTGGTGGTTTCCGTGAAGTTCCAGGCATGGCGAACCGACGGGCGGATTCGATATAACCAGGTGCGCCGGTTGCGGGCATTGGGAACGGTGAACGCGGTACCAGAGAGCTGCTCCGTATACAGGCCGAGTGGGGGCTTCTGAGGATTGTTCTGTCCTTGCGGAACGGAGCCTGGTATGGCCTCTGACACAAACTCGTTTCCGAACCCGGACTGATACATCGGTTGGGCTAGTTCGCTCATGCTGGACCTCCCGCTAATGCCGACCGGGTTGGATGACACCCGAAACCGGCCCCAAGGGTATGTCGCCATGTTCGGTGACTGCCTTGCCGAATAGGATTATTTCATCCCCGTCATTGAGAAAAGTCCGGTCTTGTCCTCCCACCTGGAACGGTTGCGTACCCCCCATGGATAACTCGATGAGACTCCCTGCCTGCTCCGGCTCAGGGCCCGAGATCGTGCCGGTTCCGAACAGATCACCCTCCCGAATCGACGCTCCATTGACCGTCAGATGGGCCAGTTGTTGGGCCGCATTCCAATAGAGTCCCTCGACCGATGAGACCGCAGCGATTTTGGTGGCTTCTTCCGTTCCTGCCGGTCGCATCCAAACCTCCAGCTGTAACTCAAGGTGCCAGGGGGTGTCGCTCTGGAGATAGTCCTTCGGCACCGGGTCGGTCTGCTCCACCCCGGCAACCCGAACACTCTCCAGCGCCTGCAGTGGCAACACCCAGGCGGACACCGAAGTGGCAAACGACTTGCCGAGGAACGGCCCGAGGGGCTGGTACTCCCACGCCTGGATATCCCTGGCGCTCCAATCATTGAGCATGACCACGCCGAACAGATGATCGGCCGCGTCACCGATCTGGACGGGTGATCCGGCGACGGTGGGACCGCCCAAAACAAACCCGATCTCAAGTTCGATGTCAAGTCGATTGGTCGGACCGAAAACGATCGTCCCGTCCACGGCGTGTTGACCGCTCGGGCGGACAACCGGTGTGCCATCGACTACGACGGTGCCCGCTCGACCGTGATAGCCGACTGGCATGTGTAGCCAGTTCGGCATGAGCGGCTTGGCATTGGGTCGAAACAAACGACCGAGGTTCTCCGCATGATGCCGCGACGAGTAGAAATCGACATAGTCAGCGACCTCCCATGCCAGGTGCATATTCACGCCGGATTGCTCCCTCCCATCGCCTAGCTCGCCGGTCGGAACCTTCGCAAGCAACTCCGACCGCAAGGCTTCCCAGGTCGGTCGTCCGGCCGCAAGTAGCTCGTTCAAGCGCCCGGTCGTCAGGAGCGACGGGTCGACCGAGGTGAGCCGACCCGTGGTAGCTGCTTGATCGAGGTCGATAATGCGGGTACCAACTCCTACCCCCAGCCGGGGACGTCGGTGTTCCTGTGAAAACACTCCGTAGGGAAGGGCAGCAGTTGGGAAGTCAACAATCATGGTCCGACTCTATCCACATCGTCGGCCATCCCACCAACAAAGGTCGATATTGAGCCTCATCGTTTGCGGATGAGCGCTCAGTCAGAGAGCCGAAAGTAGCTGATCAGCCATCGCCAAGAGCGTTCCTGGCTCAACCTCGTGTTTGATTCGCGACGAGGCAACCAGCTCGGTCGATACTCGCACCGAGGTACTGCTCCAACAGGCGATGACGCCACTTCGCTCGGATCGGACGAGTTTCGTGATTGCTCACCGCCTGTCGACCATCCGCGATGCTGATCTGATCCTGGTGATGGAAGAGGGTCGAATCGTCGAACGGGGCACCCACAGCGAGCTGATGGCCAAAGATGGCGCCTACGCGGCGCTGCACAACTCGGGATTCAGCGAAGAAAAACCCAAGTCGTTTGGCATCGATACGGAACCGCTGCCCAACTAGGCATAACGTTTCGATCCTGGTCGTTAGTCTCCCGACCATGGCACTGACGGTCGTGATCGCCGAGGACAGTCTTCTCATGCGTGAGGGTGTCAAGTCCGTGCTGGCGCTCGACGACGAGATCGAGATAGCCGGTGTGTGCGGGGACTACGACGGCCTGATCGCTGCGGTCTATGCCAACGAGCCCGATGCGGTTATCACCGACATCCGAATGCCCCCCACCCAAACCGACGAAGGTATCCGAGCAGCCAACCTCATACACGCCAGTCATCCGAACGTAGGCGTGGTCGTCCTTAGTCAATACGTTGAGCCACGGTACGCTCTCAGCCTCTTCGAAACCGGGACGAGCGGCCGCGCCTACCTTCTCAAGGAACGAGTAGCCGATCCCGGAGAGTTGGCAGCAGCAGTCCGCCAGGTCGTATCAGGAGGATCCGTCGTCGATCCTCGGGTGGTCGATGCTCTCGTAACCGGCCGCACGGCCGACCGCCAGTCACCGCTACATCGACTGACCGAACGGGAAATGGAAGTTCTTGCCGAGATGGCAACCGGAGCCAACAATGCCGCTATCGGCGAAGCGCTCTTCATTTCCGCTCGCTCGGTCGAAAAGCATATCAACGCCATCTTCACCAAGCTGGATCTTTCACACACCGAAGACATCCATCGCCGGGTTCGCGCCGTGCTCCTTTATCTCGGCGGTCAGCCATAACTCGTGCCAGCACTACCTGACCTGTCGCGATTGCCCGATAGGCAGGCATACCGTTAGGCGCGAAGATGTCGCCATGACGCCTGACATTCGGGTTCTGATAGTCGATGATCAACTTCCCTTCCGGCAGGCTTCCCGCATGGTCGTCGAGCTCACCGACGGCTTCGAGCTGGCGGGAGAAGCCACCAATGGTGCCGAAGCCATCGAACTGGCAGAGCGCCTTCGTCCCGATTTGGTGCTGATGGACGTCCAGATGCCGGGCATCGACGGGATCGAGACCACTCGCCGGATCCGGGCGTTCGAGAATCCGCCGATCGTCATCGTGATGTCGACGCACGAATCGGGCGACTACGAGGCCGTAGCGGAAGCCGCAGGAGCGATCGGATTCGTTCCCAAGTCTCAGTTCGGCATGGACACCCTTGCCGAGATGTGGAACCTCGCCCAGCGCAGCTAAACGCCAGCCCGATCCTTCACGGGTACCGACCCACTTACCACTGTCCCTTCACCGGGACTCGAATAGATCCACCATGAGCCTCCGACCGTATCGATCCGGTCAGCGATTCCATTGAGTCCCGCTCCTGGCTGGACCAAGCTCTCATCAAAACCCTGCCCATCGTCTCTCACCTGAAACGTCAGATTCCCGTTACTCTCACGCAAGGTCACCTCAGCCGAGTTCGCTGTCGCATACTTGGCCGTGTTCTGAAGGGCCTCGAGCACAGCGAAGTAAACAGCTGCCTCGATATCACGCGGATAACGGCCGATTCCCTCGGCGTCGACCAAAACAGGCAGCGCTGCCCGCCGAGCCTGTTGGCCGAGGGCGACTCCCAGTCCTTCGGCGCCAAGCAACGGTGGATAGATCCCGGCAGCGAAGTCTCTAACGGCCTGGATGGCATCACCGGCCTGAGCTTCGATATCCGCGAGCAAGGCGGCGGTCTTTTCGGCGCCAGCCTGTTGAGCCAGCAACCGTGTCGGTCCCAGCCTCACCTTCACGGCGACCAGATGCTGTTGAGGTCCGCTGTCAAGATCACGCTCCAAGGACCTTCTCGCCTGGTCAGCCGCACTCACGATGCGGTCGCGAGATCGCGTGAGATCTTTTACCTTTTGTCTGAGCTGCGATGTCAGCGCGGAATTCCGTAGGGCCAAGCCCAGGCCGCCGGCCAGATTGGAAAGCATCTCCTCATCAATAGGCGATATTGCGTCACCACGGGCCTTTTTCAGCGAGATCCCTCCGAGTAGTTCTCGATCATGGAACACCGGGAGGGAATAGTCGGCCTCGGGATCAACAAATTCGGCCGAAGATTGGAGCGAATATCTGCTGATGTCGTTTGGCCACGACGAGGCCACCCGGAACCCGCCATCGGAGCGGACCCAAAGCGAGGCTTCCAGAGCTCCTGTACCGTCAACGATGAGATGGGGGATCCGATCCAACAGCTCGCTGTCGGATTCCTCGGCAGATCGACGTGAGAACTGAGCGAGGACCTCATAGGGCGTCGCCCGCTGACCGTAGACAAGCCGGTTCGCCAACCGTTCTACCCGTAATCGCATTGGCTGGAATGCCAAAGCGACGACACTGGTCGCCGCGATCGACAGACCGACGTTACCTCGCTGGCCAATCGATTCGCCGAGGCCAACCACGATCCCGATGTAGACCACCCCGATAAATGCGGCAAGCGCACCGTACGTGAGCGACCGGCGGATGATGACATCGATATCGAAGAGTTGGTACTTGAGGATCGCAATACTGATCGATGCAGGAATGCCGGCTGTAGCAATACTGAGCAAGATTCCAGCGAACCACGATTGGCTTTCCCACGAACTGAACATCACCGATATCCCGTAGACAACCCCGAAGAAGGCCACGCCCAGCAGTACGAGCTTGATCTGGTTCCTCTCAACACTCGAAGCCCTCCGGTATCGCAGGACCATGGCCACGACACCACCTGCGGCGAGCACAAACAAGGAAGCGGACCACGGAATCAGGATCCGATTGATCGCATTCAGGGGAATGAAGCCGACCGGGTTCGGCACGAACCAGGCCTCGTTGAACGGCCCGATCTGGGAGCTAAAGGCGCTCCCCCCGAGCATGATCGTCACCATCACGATCATTACGCGTGGTGCCCACATCCACCGGGGCGATGGAAGCTTGCCGGTCGGGAACAGGTAGAGAAGCAGGAAGATCGGAAAGATTGCGGCAACCCAAGACCAGTTGTTGACCCACAGCCTGGCGAACAGCAAGGGGGTGAGATTGACCGGTTGGACGGTAAGGTCGAGCGCTCCCCCGTTGATGATGTCGAGAACTCCCCCGATGATGACCTCGCTCGCCAACCCGCTGCCGATAAGCAGCAACAGTTGGCCGATCCGGTTCCCTGGTTGTTTGGACATGATCACTAGACCGAGTACCGCAAACAACGGGGCGAGCCCGATCCAACTCACCTCGCTGAACACGCCAGCCGTCGAATTCCCGGACAGCGCCTGCCAAGCCGCGCGGCCACTACCGAGCGAGATGACAACTAGCAGCAACCAGGGCCACAGACTTCGGTGCGTCACCTTCATGCTGTCTCCAGAACTTCCCCGGCAGTCGGAAAAACGGCGGAAACGAAGCCTGCCTG
>Ga0224496_10000974_pt1 | contig 18503 bp, 22 predicted proteins | sample SF_Jul11_sed_USG_2_FD_168127 | JGI IMG/M metagenome (GOLD analysis project Ga0224496, IMG submission 168127) | Sediment microbial communities from San Francisco Bay, California, United States - SF_Jul11_sed_USGS_8_1 | ecosystem: Environmental > Aquatic > Marine > Sediment | place: USA...
GGTTAGCACAGCGTGTTCTGCCTGCGCTACTTGCAGCCGCACCTTCGCGGCTTCGAGTTCGTTTTTGGTTTCTGCCATTAATTCGGTCAAAGCCTGGGTGTTTTCCTGCAGGATTTCTTCATTAATGAACGGGTTATCTTTTGAAAAGTCTGGCGCGATCTTTGCAACATCATCGCGCGAGATTGCGTTATTGCCTGCAATTGCCCGGACCGCGACCATCTTTGCCGTGCCATCAGCGTTCCACTGGTTTTCGTCCAGCGGATTCATTTTTTTTAATGCCTCTTTCAAGTCCATATTTATTCAGCCCTTTTTGCTACTAGTTACAAATTATCTACGTCGGTTTCTCCACCCAAAACCGCTGCGTTTGTTTGTTTTAAATATTCAAACATTGCGCCGGTATCCGATGCCTTGGTGATGGTATGTGTGCCCGTGCCAGCGTCGCCTACGATTGCGTGGACGGGAGCATTTTTTCGGGTAGACAAAGAAATGGTGTTAGCGGTTGGGATTGCGCTTATCCAGTAGTACGTGGCTAAACTGAGTCCCGCCGGGAGTGTAGTTGTGGTTGTCAATAAGAATGGACCATCGCCAACGGCTTTGCCGTGGGTTGTCCAGGTGATTACTGGGTCGACGCCCTGGGTTGTGGGCGAAGCAACACTGAAAGTTACCGCAACGGCGTCAGCCGTGTTGGCAGTGTAAACAAAATCACCGCCGACGATGTCGGTTCTATCTTCGTTTGCGTTTGCTGTAAATGTGACAGTGCCATCACCATTGCCAACAGCAGTCCAAGTTCCGGTCCCTGCTGCGTTATATTGCGTTGCAAAGTCGTCCGCGATTGCGGTTGGGGTTGCCGATGGATTTGTTACTGTGACTGTTACGCCGTCAAACGCTATCGTGCTGTCTGCTGTATCAACATTGCCTGCTGTGACAGTCATCACGAATACTTCGGCTGCTGCGTTGGCCGTAAAGTTTGCCGCCGCGCCGGTTGCATCGAGCGTGGTTTGAACCCCTGAAATAAAGCCGCCCATGTCCCGGCCATACCGCCGCCGATTTTGGTCGATGTATCTCGCGTGCCTGCTATAAATCTGCGCCATGATTACGCCCTCCAAATAATGAAATGCCAAGTGCCCCTTCCACCCGTTACGCTTCCGCGCGCCAAGTAGTTGGGGCGGGGCTGAAACTTAAAATTCGGTCGTAATCAGTCTTGCGATTTTGATCTGGTTGCGTTCAGGAAACACGCGCAGCCAAGAACCAGCGGCTGCTAGGTTATTGGCGGTTGCTGCGTTGGTTGGTCCACCATTCGGCGCTGTACCTACATAAGCGTTGCCTGCTGGATGGATAAGCCACTGAGTGCGGTTGTATAAGATTTCCTGCCCTTGACCGTTACCGGCGCTTGGCTTTGATTCAATTTCGGTTGGTACTTTTGGCGCACCTGTGCCAAGTCGAAGCGCACCTGGACCAAACAGCCAAGTATTGAAATCGCCTGTGCTATTTGGCATAGCAGAATCCACAATGACGCGGTATTGCCCTTGGAAAGTGGCGATACGTGCAGCAGCTGGGTTTTCTGAATCAGGAATAAAGTCGATCAGGTTGTTTTTGCGCATACGTGCATAAACCACCGCGTGGACAACCATCAAAGCAAGATCATCAGCGGAGTCGCCCATTGTGGCGGCTGCGTCAATTAGTGCGGCTGTGCTGAAGTTGGTTACGCCGTCGGAGAATACACCGCTAATGTCGTGCGTCATATCATTTTGCACGTGCTCGGAACCGGCTGGTGCGGCTGCGTTATCGGCGAACAAACCAGTCACGGTTGCGATTGTTGCGGCTTGCAAACGACGCATCCAATAAGAGGATACCCGCTGCGCGATGGATTCAGCCGGGTCAGCACCGGCCAACTCGCTTGCCAAGTGCATGGTGGACCATGATTGGTTACGGGTTAAACGGACCTGGATTTCTGTGCTTGTGCCGGTTTTTACTGGCGTTGAATCAACCGCTGGATCATCCGAGCCGATGTTGTCAGCGTCGTTGTCCAAATCCTTAAAGCTTGGCGAATTGAAGGTCAACCCCCCACCTGCAAGATTCGCGCTCATTTGCGGGTCGAGCGTCATTGCCCCCGATGCCACAAACGCCGATTTTTCGGTTGTTAGTTGTTGGGTGTATCCTGAGAATACTTCTGGTACGACAATATCGGCGATTCTTGTATCACCTGCAGCCATGTTTTGGCCCTCCCATAATTAAATAAGAATGGCCCCATGACCCACGATTTTGAAAAGTTAATCACCCATGTGATTGAATCCCGACACCATACAACATAAAAAAAACAAATTCAATTAAGTTAAAAGGTTACGCATTTTTACTTTGGTTTAGCGCCTGAAAGTGTCGTGCCTGCGCTTTTTGCCATTTGTTCTGCTTTCTGCGGGTCTTCACGATAAACCCTACCCTGCTCGGTTTTGTTCCAATCTTTGGCGGTCCAGGGATTGGTTCCAAAACTGCTGCCGCCTTGCGACCCTCTTGCCCCACCACCAAACGAAGGTCCGCGCCAATGGGGTTTGCGTGGCAAGATTTCAGCCAACCAAGATGCCGGGTCAATCCCCGGCGTCACGCCGACGCCGTCTTTGGTTTGTACTTGTCCGTCGATTACTTCGAATATCCGGTCGGCATTGAGCAAAACGTCCTCGTCCACTTCTATCGGTAGCTTGGCTTTTCTGACTTCCTTGATTACGCTGTCATGAATAGAGCGCGAAAGCTTTTCCTGGGTCAATTGCTGGAGTTGCATTTCGAGTTCTGCTTTGGTTTTTTTGGTTGTATTCAATTCCCGTTCGAGCGGGGCTTTGATTGCGTTCAGTTTCGCATCAACCAGCGCCTGGATTTTTTCCGGGTCACTTGCCCCTTGTGCAGCCGCCTCCAATTCTGGAAACTTGTCCAACATGGCTAAAATTTCGGACGGGTCTTGGTCTATCAATGGCGCAAACTTATCGCGGATTTCTTTGTGCGCATTTCTTTCTTTGCTCAGTGAACTTTGCAAGCGGTCAATGTCTGCCTGCGTCTTTATGCCGTCCACCCCATCAAAGTGGTACTTCCCGTCCCGCAACACATACAAATCACGAAACGGCTCGTCCAGTGTATTGATGTCTTCTATTGTTGATTGTAGTTTCATTTTGGTTTCTGCCCCTTTTTACAAAAAATCTGCTGGATCAAGGCCAGCCGATAAAAATGCATCGCTGTCCCTGGTTGCTATTTCGGCAAGTGTCAACTCGTCGCCGGTCCGATGGACGAACCGCTTGAGCGGTAAATTGCCATTGATAAAAAGCTTCGATTTTGTCTTTCCGAGCGTGTCTTCCACAAACTCCCGTGACTGACTTCTCAAAAATATTTCGTAATTTGTAACGGCTGGCACGGGTCCGATTAACTGCCGGGTCCGTTTCCTTGCCCACGCATCGAACTTGCCTTTGTGCCCTTTCGGCAATAATTTACGCGAGCCGGTAATTTTCAAATCGTTTTCGCGCGTGTATTGCCTGACCAACATTTGGTCGGTTACCTGCTTGGCTGGTCTATGTCCCAATACTTCATCGCTGAAAATCTGGCGGCGAATTGACCGGCATTGAAAATGGATCGGCGGGTATGGTCCCACCCCGACTTTGTAGATGTTGCCGTCCAGACTCATACAAACCAGCGTGGTCCTGCTGTCCAACGTCGCCGTGTATCGTTCCCGTGGCGCGATGTCCGCATTCAGTAGCGCAAACTCACGCCGCGCCTGATTCGCTACATGCTGCACCGCTGTGCGGGTAATGGCGTTTATTTGGTTGCGGGTAATATTAACAACCCCATCGGTTCCCTCTGCTTGTAACGTGCCAAACACCCGGCGTGTTATGGTCTGCATGGATTCGCCATTTACCATGCCCAACTGCACTTGGTTGCGGATTCGCGCCAAGTCGGCTGACTCCATTGTCTCTGCCCATTCTTTGAGCACCTTGCCCTGGAATGGCCGTGACTTCACAATGGATTGTAATGTCTGCGTCGTTGGGATTTTGTTATTGATAACCACCGGCGAAACCGTGCGGTTTATGTTGTCTATGGTCACAGGTTCCGATTTAGCGAGCACCACCATTGCCTCGTCTAACTCACCCATTGATTCTTTGAAGGCTTTGCTTCGTATCGCGGCTATTTCGGCTTGTAAATTCTCAAGACGCCGATGGAAGGCGGGGGAAATAATCCCGCCGCTCCCGCCACTGTTATCATATGCGCGCAATATCCCGGAGATTTCCTCTTGCGATTGATCGAGCAGCGCGTTTATCCGTTTCGCTTCGCCCTTTGCCCCTCTCAACAAATGAATCTGGTGACGAAGGTATGCGTCGCTGAGTTCACGGTTGGCTGTGGTTGTTGCCAGCTTCGCGCCTGCGTTAGTTACATATTCTCCCAACATTGCCTGCAGAGTGCGTTGGTCTGTTATATCTGCGGACCCTACCCAACTTTGCCCGCTAAACGCTTTTTTATAGTTTCTGAATTCATCCGACAAAACAAACTCGCGCAATTCGTCCGCGTTCTTTCCAAGAAAAGCGCCCTTTTGCTCAGTTGTCAAATGCTTACTTTCAAAGACAATCCGCCGCAGCTTCTTGTGGTAAAACTCTTCATCAGGGAAGAATCCCGCGCGGAGCCAAGCATACCCGCCACGATCCAACGCGGCGTCGACCACGACTTTTTTCCCGCCAATGTTTTGCAATGCATCAACGCTACCTCGCAAAAAAATACGCGACAGCCCTTGATTCTGCATTTTTGGATTGATTGCCAAAAAACTGGCTTGCAGCTCGGGAGCCTTTTCCTTTAAGTTATAGAAATCGACTGTGAAATTTATTATTTCATCGCCTTCTATATCAAAGGCATACAAGTTGACTTCCGTTGCTTCAATAGGAAGCAAGGTATCGCGTGCCGGGATTTCGACTTGAGTAATTGACCACTCGAAAGCAAACTCATCATCACCCAACCGCTCGGTTAGTTCGGCAGCCATCTTTCTTACTGCGCGAACAATCCCCTCCCCTTTTGGCGTCGTGTTTACATTATCAAGAACGTAGAAACTAGTCGGCAACGTCCATGCCCCTTATTTTGTCACCGTCAACAACCACCCCGAAAGTCGAAAAGGGAAGGCCGCTTTTTTTGACTTTTTCGGCAAGAATCTTCCTTGCTTTTTCTGCGCGCGCGAGCCTTCGCTTGAATTCCTCCGGGTCTTCACTTGCCAGCGTGACTTTGATCACGGATTCGCCTTTTCTTCTTCAATCGTTTGCATTTCGGTTTCGAAGTCCATCTCGGTCATGTCTTGCTGTACCATTTTGCGATGGATTGATTGCTTGGAGATTGGCGCGCCGATTGAGTTTGCTGTTGCCAAGTCGAGCAGCGTCTTGCCTTCCATTTCTTCGTTTGTGAAGTCCAAGTTTGGCGTGACTTTCACGAGTTCAGGATTTGCCCCTGACCACTCCGCAACGATCTTCAGCATGGCTTCCAATCCTGCCGCCGCCGTGTTGGCAACATCCGTCAAGGTCACTGACTGAGAACCCACGCGAATGTGCAACGCTTCCGCAGATTCAACACCGCCCTTCTTGGCCGTAATTGCTTGGCCACTTTTATGTTCTGCCCTGGTCCGGTCCGATTCAATTGCTTGACGTTGCTCTGCGAGTCCTTTGGAATCCACCCCGATGTACTTTGCGTCGCCTTCGGGTTCGATGGTAATTCTCGCCCCCGCACCCGTCCGTAGCGCGCCTTCCTCTTTGTCTTTCTTGTTGGTCTTAACAACCAGGGTATCTTGCCCCTGCATGAAAAGGTTCTGGCGATAATCTGCCTCGCCCCGGTAAATGGTCAAAGCAACATCGCTCAACCCCAGTAGCGGGGGTTTATCGACACCCGGCTCCAAATCTTTTGAATTAATAAAGACAAACGGGATTTTATTCAGTTGGTTGCCGAAAAGCGTCGGCGTGATGAACTTGCTTTCGTCAATGTCTTTGCCGTCTTCCAGGTCAAATTGTGCCTGCTCATAAGTGCCATCCATTACCCGGAGCATCCGATACTGCTCTTTTATTTTCCACTCAAGGTCTTCGCCAACTTCTCGGTGCGTTTCGTCCAGCATCACAAAGTCAAGCATCCGCCCTTCGTCCCAATTGATTATGCTTTCGGCAAAATATAAGCATATGTTTGCCCGGACATTTTGCGCATTCGGCACTTCCTCAAGATCGGCAAACAACCCAGCCCGACCGGCGATTAATTGCTGCTCGGTAATCTGCCGGTAAAAGATATCCAAAGGAACACCTGACCCGGTTGCGTCTTCCCTTAACGATTCCATGCTTTCAGGCAACTCAATGACCGGCGGGTTTTGGTGTAACTTGCCCATCGCAACCAGCACGGCGTCTTCCACATAATCAGGAAAAACGGCGCGCTTTCGGTAAGCGTCGTAGATTTTTTTCCCGCGCTGCCCTTCGTTCATGCCGTCTTTGATCATGCCGTCCGTTGCTGGCAGATAGGTTACTCCCGCCGCTTTGACTTGCTTGGTCCCTTTGTAAGCGTCGCGGCATTGCTTAATTGAGTCGATGTTTTCTTGGTATTCCGGGTGTAGTGAATCTATTGCCATTTGCTCACCTTGAGATATTTGCGGACAGCTATTTCAACTTGCCTGGAAACAGGTAAGTCGTGGTTTTTTAATCTTTCTAAAATATCAGGGGGGAGAGTAACTGTTATTGGCCGTCTTTTCAATTTGTCCGACAAACATTTACGACCCGCCCCTGGTCTGAATCCACCGCGCCCTATCCCTTCGGTTGCTTTCTTGTTTGTGACTTCCTTTTCATTCATGGCTTTGCCTTTTGAATTAAACGGCTTATTATATCATTTGGATTTCTTTTTCATCGTTAGTCTAATAGTTGCCATCGGTTGTGCCACTGCTCAATACCCGGCCAGAATCGAGAATCCGGTAGCGTGCCTCGTCGCCGATGTGGTCTTCGGCATCCGTGTCTACATCGTCCGGGTCTTTGTCATCCCTGGGAAGCGTTGGTACTAAATCGATGAAGTGTTTGCAACTACTGAAAACATACAAACCTGGACCGCTTCTCGGCGTGTAAATCGTGGTGCCATCATTCAACTTGAGCTCGCCGGGTTTTGCGTTCTTTAAATATTGGCGTAGCTTTTGCCAGCCCACTTTGCGGCTGCCGGTCTTTTTGTCAGATCGGGTCCAACTCACGCCAGAAACCACAATGCCGTCCACATTCACGGGTGATTCCATTTCGTTGGCGATGTTGTTGCCGTTGAAACTATCAAAAATGCTGTTGTCGGCAGGTCCGGGTTCAACAACATCCGCAATGCCAAGCAACCGCTCTCGGATGATGATGCCTTTTGCAATGTCGGGGGCTAGCATGTTGATACCCTGGTTGGTTTTGCCTGAAGAGCCATACCATTCGCCAATGCGGTAAAGGTCGCCCCGGATGGTACTTATGGTTTCGCCGCTGGGCAGTTTCAAGTCGGAGCCGTCCGATTCAGCCCACCACCCAACCGAGAAGGGCTTGCTCGCCCCCCAATCGAAAGTGCGGTCGATTTTCCAGCTTTTCGGGATCGGGAATTTCTCCACCACATGGACCTGCTTTTCCCACAAGTCGTCAAACATGCCGCCGCTGGTAACATCCCAGGAACCTTTCAGCCACGCTTTGCGCTTATTAGGGTCTTCGATTGACTCAAGTTCGACAATATAGGCGGGTGATAAAAATTCGTTTTCTTTGTAGGAACCAAAAATGTGGCATTGCGTCCGGGTGAATACTTCCTCTTTCTTGGAGCGGGGGTTGAATACTTTGACGGACCTGCGCAGAATCTCGCCCGGTCTGGTTTGGTTGATGAATCGTTTTTTTATCCAATTATGGCCGACGCCATAAGGATTCGCCGTGGCGATCACTTCGAGCGGGATTTCTGGTTTTCCATATTTCGGAATATAGCTGGATCGATTGCAACTCATCATGGCGTCAAATAGTTCCGGGTCGGGATACTTGCCCAGCTCATTCCAGCCCACGAACGGAAACTCCGCACCGTGATATGCCCAATAATCTTTTGGCTTGCTGATTGCTCGAAACAGCAACTCTTCCCCGCTTGGCCATTTCCACTTGTAATCACCGGCTGAACGTAAGAAACGCGACTGCGGGTTGATTTCTGGAAACCACCGCTCTGACTTGGCAATCAAGTCATCCAGGTTCTTGTATTCACGGTCAAAGATAACCCCGCGCCAAAACTTACCGTAACCTTGACCCACACGGGAAAAAAAGCGCATCAACTGTGCGTCCGTGTTATGTGTCACGATGAAATCTTCACAAACAAACTGGTGCGATGGATGCGCAACCGCAAAACAGGTCGCTGGCGCGTCCTTGACTTGTTTTATGCTTACGATTCTTCGCCGGGTTCCGTGCTGCTTTGGGTTCAATCTTTCAATATGCCGACCCAGCCGAAACGGCACAAACTTGCCTGCGTGGGTTATTTTTACCCGGTAAATGTGGTCGCGGCTTCCGAATCCCCTATCAACGGCGATTGCTTGCCGATGCACGGTTGCTTTGCCGCCTAATGAACGTGCCAAATATTGCACGTCCGTGGCTAGCTGTTTTGAAACTGACTTGAATTCGCAGCGCCCATCTTTGTCGCAATGCCCGTCCGAATCCATCAACCCTTGCAACAATGCCAGCCGCGTGTCCGGGTCAGCCATTAATAATTTTTTAGGGATGTATTTCTTGTCGCCTTTTTCAATTGGCGCGCCGATTTGCTTTTTTGCTTTTTCACCACCCAGCAATGAAAGCTGATAAACGGATCGGTACGGATATTTATAACAACGCCAACCCGCTTTAACCAAGTAGCCTTTGATGAATTCTTCCGGGTTGTAGATGGTTGGTTGTTTGCCTTTCATCGTGCCGTCGCCGATCATAAGGCCGATAATATACGGATCGTAGCCTGTCCACTTTGGTCCCGGCGCTGGGTTGCTGATTAAAGGAATATGCGTGTAGCTTTTGGACGCCCGGATTTCGTTCGTGGTTTTGGTATGCCATTTCTGATTCTTGTCGTCATACACGCGCCAACGATGATCGCCGTCGCAGTCAATATGACAACCGTCATCGAAGGTCATGCGATACATCACCCCTGCCGCTTGCGGGTATATCCCCAGGATTTTTGTATATGTGCCATCGGGGGCAACCAACTGATCGCCAAAGCCAACATCGCCCACTCGCTTCCAGCCTGCGCGAGTTAGCAGTTTTGCCTTATTAATCAAGCACTTCCCAGGCCCCCTGGTCCCGTGGAACAGGATAATGTCCGCTGGGCAAGCCATGAAGAAAGTCTGGCTGCCCTCTAAAGGCCGCCAAATAACTTTCGCCACTAGGTATTGGCGATTAGTTCACTTTGCCCTTCGATTGCTGCTTTTTCCCAGTTTTCGATTTCTTCGCGGTCAATCTTCGGCACGACCATTACGTGGTTGTGGTTGATGTTAGCTTCGAGCGTCATTTTTTCGGACCAACCGCACTGCGTTCTTAGGTAGAACATGGTCGCCCGGACGTCATTGGCGCGTATCTGTGCCATTAATGTGTTGGCAACAAATAGGTCGGATTTTGCTTTTCCCATCCTATAGCGTCGTTCAATTTCCGGGTTGCGTTTCAATAAACCGTAGAATGTGCCGCGATGGATGCCGAAAAAATCGGCGATTTGTCTGGCGTTCAAAACCGCCGCTAATGCCTCAACCTGGATGATTTGCTCGTCGGTTAATTCTTTGTAGGTCATTCCCATAAATGTGCCCTTTGTGCTGTGTTTTCCACCATTGGAAAATCAATCATATAAAAATATTAAAACTTTCGCTATTCATCATTTGCCCCTTCGATTTGCGAAATAATTGCCACCGCTTTGGGGTCTTTGCTGTAATACTTGCGAACAATCGTCTCGACGATCTGCTTGTCGTCCTGCCATACCACGCCGTTGAGCGCATCCCCGAAAATCTTGAGCACGTTATCTATATCAGGTTTAGTCGTTGGCCGTTCCATTAAAGCAAGGGCTGAGTTCTGTCTTTTTCTCGGCCATGACTCAGGGATTTCAAAATATAAATTAAGCTGCAGACTGATTGGACCGACCAACACCCCCCGCCCCCGCATTTCAGGAAACGCGCAAAGCTTGACCAATCTTTCGTAGTCCTCTGTTCTTTGTGGGGTATAGTGCCCAATGCCACCGCTGCTGCCCTTGATAAAAGATCGGGGTCGCCCCTTTGCCACCGGGTTCCCCGGTACTGAGAAGCTAATCACGCTTTCCGTTCTGATTGCGTTATTCAATGGTAGTGCATCTCGTCAACGTCGCGCTCTGGACAGTGCACGGGGCAATCACTCGAATACCAGTACAAATGATTTCCATTCTCATCTTTGCCCAAGCCCTTGCCATAACCGTTATCAATGATAGGACACAAGCAACCCATCATAATAGCGTCCTCGCAACCGGGGGGCGGTAATTGCTCTGGCGCAACTGCGTCTTCGTTGTCCGGTAATTTCCCATCTTGATCCGGTAATTTCCGTTTGTCTGTCATTACTGCTTACTCCAAAAAAAATGGCGGGGGAAACCTACTCGACCCTTGGCGCGTCAGCAACCGCTTGATCTTCACAAGACCCCCACCACAACCTCGAAGAAATCGTCAAAAATTGTCGGCGATGTACTTTAGTATTACTTCCCTTTTTGGCGCTACCTCGCATTTACTGATTGCAGCAAACATTGCCTCTTGATGCTCACGTCTTGGTCTTGCTGAGACAACCAGCCGCGCGCAGCAACACAAACATCCAAGATCATATATACCGTGAAATGGGATACTTGCCGCTGCCTCGCATTCTTTGCATGTTTCGCCATTCTCGCCCGGTCTTTTATTCGTGTTCGTCTGGGTCAACCCCTAAAGCATCATCTGGAAATGGTTCCCCGGTTGATTCTAGCACGGCCTTTTTCTTTGTATGGTTTTGCCAGCGCCGCACCATGACGTCGCAATAGTTGGGCGATAATTCCATCGTGAAACACCTGCGCCCAGTTACTTCTGCACCCATCAAAGTAGAACCGCTACCCCCGAATGGTTCAAGGCATAAAGCGCCGGGAGGCAGGCTTGACTTCATCACGCGCTGCATCATCTTAACGGGCTTTGGGGTTGCGTGTCCGTGTCTTTCCTCACCCACCACCCGCTCAAACTCCCAAATGTCTCGCATTATGTCATGCGCATTATCAAAGTAAGAACGACCGACCCCCTGGACCGAATTGTGATGGCTTCGTGCGTTGCCTTTTATCGCGTCGTATTCTTTGCGCAAATCTTCGTACGGTCTTGTAAAGCAACCTGGATAAGCCTCGGCCAATTTCTGGTAATGGTCGCGCGCAATCATGGACCATTGGCTGGTTGAGAACCAATGCGAATACATCTGCACGCCGGTTGCCGCTTTTGACTTTGCTGGCGTCAAGCCACAAGCGTCAGCCTGCGCTTTGAGGTATAACCGAATTGGGTCCCAGCCTTCGAAGTAATCGCACGAGTTCAGGTTGCCAATAAACTGCTGGCCACATTTGAAAAACAGGCAATGCTCGGTCGTGGTTGGGTATTCAAGAAGCCCCTCGGATTTCATGCCTGGGACCGTCTTCTTATCCCATACAATCTGGTTGCAAAAATAAAGGTTTTCGCTTTTCTCAAGCCTGGAATACCACAAACGCCAAAGCTCCGGCGCATTGCCCCAAATATAAGTGCTTGAATTGTCATGAACAAAGGTCCGGCACGCCCCCCACCATTCCATTTGGAAGTCATCCAGTTTGTGTTTGTAAAGGTTGTCATTTTCTACGCCGTCCTTTTCCTTGCCCATCCCATAAGGCGGGTCGGCGTGAAGTAATTGCGCCTTTTCGCCATTCATCAAACCGTCAAGGTCGGTCACGCTGGTTGAGTCGCCGTTCATAACGCGATGCGAACCAAGCAACCAAACATCGCCGCGCTGGGTAATCGCATCCTCCACCGCCCCCACTTCGGGTATTTCGTCTTCCTCAAACTCGGTCGGGATTATCTCCGGGTGTAGCAATTCGATTTCGTGCGCATCGAAGCCGGTCAAGTCCAGGTCGAAGTCTTGATTGGCTAAAAAATCCAGCTCGGCTAATAGCTTGGTGGTATCCCACCCGGCATTCAGCGCGAGTTTGTTGTCTGCGATGATATACGCGCGCTTCTCGTCTTCGCTCAAGTGTGACAAGTCGACCGTGGGTATTTCGGTATAGCCAAGCTCAAGCAAGGCGGTAAACCGTGCGTGGCCGTAGACGATCTGCCCGGTATGCAGGCCAATGGGGGTACACATACCGAAGGCTTCAATCGAGTTTTTTAGCTGCTGAATCTGCGCGTCGCTGTGCGTGCGTGAATTCTCCGGGTATGGCGTTATTTCTTCCGGTTTCTTGTAAATGATTTCGAGTTTCGTCATGGCGTTTATTTTTCCAGCTCGCAACTTTCGAGCAAATGTTTCAGCATGGATTCAAAAGACGTCCCGCTTGCCTCTTCCGCGACCCACCAGTATTTGGTTTCAACATCACAAATCACATAGCCTGTGTCCTCTTCCGTGATCGTGCTGATCGTCAACGGCGCGGTCGCAAAGAATAGCTCGTCCGCGACACTGGTTCGTGCTACCCGGCAAGCAAAAGCAACAATCGGGTCATAGACCACGGCGTGGCTTCCGTCTTCCTCTTCAAGCAAGCTCGCCACCATGAGATTCTTGTTCATATTTGGGACTACATGCACTTGGTCTGTGTTTGGTTTCATTTGCTGAATATCTCCACGGCTTCGTTGGTTGTGTGTGCGTCATACGCTTCTTTTGAAACTGACCAATCGCCACACCGCTCGCACCTTTCCTGGTATAGCTCGGTTGTTGGGGTAAGAATAAAAACCCGCTTTTTGCATTCCTTGCAAAGCATATAACCGGCGTCAAAATCTAACTTTTTGAATTCTGGCATTATTTCTTTGGGGTCACTTGAATCAGGTTATTTTCCCATAAGTATTCCTGGGTTTTGACGAAAGCCCGGAGAAAAGCAAAAAACTGCTCGTCCCGCTCGAAAGTATCAAGCATTCGATGCGCTTCGTTGCATAAACTCGCAAACGCAAAGTCGTGCGATTTGTGCCCATGTCCACGCCCAAACATTTGACTGTCGCTGTGCGCCGGGTCGCAACCTAGATAGGCGTAACACTTGTGCGGATAATCCGCGAAGCATGGCATATCGTGTGCTAGGTCCAGCAGTTTTCGGTTTCTAACTGTCATGGCTGAAGGTTGGGGGGTTGGGGGGTTGGGGGTTAGGGGGTTGTCATCTTAGAAGGTATGGCATGTCGCTCGGCTCATGAAAGCGCACGCCCTTGTCTGCGCCGAAAGCGTGAATCAATTCGATTAAATCGCGCATTTGCGTCACTGTCATTTTGCTTGTTTGTTGACCAAGAACCACAATGCCGCCATCAATCCCAGGCACGGTATCCATTTGCATCAATGAAGCCGTAAAAACGTGCTTCCAATCTTCTGCGCTGAGTCTGCGCCCGTACCATTCCACTTGGCTTGATACTTCGCCAAGCATCGCCCAAAGCTTTGCATTTTGATCGAGCGTGCGGGTTCTGCGTTTGATTTCGCAATAGTGGTCGTCCGGGGCGTTATCTATGCAGGCTTTTGCATATGCTCTGGATTGCCGGGTTGATAAATAGATTATTTCGCGCTTGCTCAAGCACGGAATTATAAATGAGGCGGGGGGGTTGGTTGCTGGTTATTTCGGATTACGTTTCCGAATTTACCAGCGATTCAATTCATCATCGTAAGCGGCTTCGGCGGCTTCTTCGGCGGCTGCTCGATAACTTCGATAAAGTTCACGTATTTCGCGGTTGTATTCTGCCAGGGTTATTTCGCCGCTGCTTAATTGCGCGCTGAGGTATTCTTCTTCTTGCTCGATTTGTTTCTCGAAGTGGGGGTTCATTTCCGATACAAGCCGCCGGTTGGGTTGCCAGCAAGAACCCGCGCTGCAGCTGCTTTGAGCTCGGACGTGTCTTTCGCTTTTTCACTGACTTCCATGTAGCCGCAAACATCGACCTTGCTGTCTCGGTGATCCGGGTTGTTTTTGAGCCTGGATATTTTGAGCATTGCCTGCATCGCGCAAACGTCGGTTACGTTTAATTTCACGCCGGTATATTCCGACCAAAGCCCCGCAACCAACCTCATATAGACCCCGGCGTCGCCGTATGCGTCAGCGCGGTCGCCGTAGACTTTTTCGCGCGCTTCTTCGGTGATCGATTTCATTTAAAAGAAGCAGGGCTCGCGTTTTTGGAAAATGTCTTTCACTTTTGAGTTTTGTGGCCGTGTGATCTTTGCGCCGTCAAAGTCAAGGAAGCGGGTAACCGTACCATCCCAGCGGCATTGAATATCACCCACGCCGCCATTCCGGTTCTTACGGCAAATTATCTCGGCAATCCCGGTCAAGTCTGTCCCTTGTTGGTACATGTCTTCACGGTAGACAAACAGAATGGCATCGGCGTCTTGCTCAATCTCTCCGCTGTCGCGTAAATCTGACATTAGTGGCCGCTTGTCCATGCGCTCTTCACATTTCCTGCTCAATTGGGAAAGCGCAATAACAGGCACGTCGAATTCTTTTGCGATGCCTTTCAAGCCACGGCTCAGAAAGCCGATTTCCTGGTTGCGGTTATCACCTTCCCCGATCATTAGTTGCAAGTAATCAACCACCACCAAAGACAAGCCGTGCTGGTGTTGCATTTTTCTGCACTGACTTCTTATGTGATTGATCGAAAGGCCGCCCCGGTCATTTATGAACAATTGAAGGTTGCTAAGATGCCGCACCGCTTCGGACCTGCCAACAACCGACTCGTGGTATCTCAAACCACGGGTCGCCAACTCTCTGCAGCTCATTTCTAACGAAAAAACCAGCACCGGGTCTTCCTGTGCAATGTGCTCGGCGATCTGCATTGCGAGACTGCTTTTGCCGCTGCTCGGTCTGCCTGCGATGATCACCAGATTGCCATCAACCAAACCGCTCATCATCCGGTCCAAATCACGCAGCCCGGTTCTTATGTGCTTTCGATCTAAGTCTTCCCAATCCACCGCTGTCGCAATCGCTGTCGCCATTGCCGTGGTTTCGTTTTGGCTGGTTGTGTTTAGTATCTCGATCATTCGCTTGTCAACTGTCTCGGCTATTGTCTCAAGTTTAGTCCCGGTTTGAATTAAATGATTCATATCAACGCTAATCGCCGCCATTTTACGCAGCTTTGCCGCCGTTTGTATCGTGTCTGCCCAGATTCTTATATTTTTTGTGGTGTTTACGCATTCTTTTGCATCAACCAGAAATTTTATGCCGCCGATTCTTTCGAAGGTTTCAGAATGTCGAACCGACAAATCATCGAACAACGTCGCAATGTCGGCCAACTCGCCAGCCGCGATTTTTGTTCTGATTTCTCCAAAAATGAAACGGTTATCAAATCGGTAAAAGTCGTCGGCATCCAAGTCTTCAATGTTTTGAAAACAATCGTTATCAATGAGTAAAGACCCGATGACGGTTGTTTCGCATAAGTGGAGTCGCTTTTGTGTTTCTTCATTGATTTCATAGGTTCCGACCATCTTTGTCCCGTTTTTGAATTGTGAATGATAAAGGCGTGCTGGCTTTGTGTCAAAAAAATATGATTTTTATTCGTCCCGATACTCTGCTGAGTATTTCTCGTTCAGGATGTTTTCAATATTCTCCCCGGAAAAAAACCAATTAAAATCAGGCATAAACGGCGTAGGATGTTTTTTATTCTTTTTCCCTTTGCCCGTCAAAAATGGAATTTTATTGCAAAGCGTGAAAAATTCATTCCAAGATTTTAACCCGTCCTCGACCGTGCTGTATTCAAAAAATTTTAGATGTCCAGCCGCGCCCAAATCCCACCACATTCTCATTTCTGCTTTCCTTTTTTCAGTCAAGACCATAACGCTCGGATTGTTGACCATGACCCGGTTGAAAATATTTTTTATTTCCTCATACGGACAAGGAATCCCGGAGCCATTGTTGCCAGTGTTTGCCCCGCTATTTTTATTCCCTGGATATGCTTTTGACCGTGGCTCAAGATCGACGACCCCGGTTTTCTCTTTCAAAAGTTCGTAATCATCGACAACCCTTCCAACGGAAGGCGGGGTGGGGGGGTCATGCCTTTCCACCGCTTGCAAAACATCCTGCAGCGATGAAGGAGCCGGGGCTTTTTCTTTTCTGTACTCTGGATCGTTGTATATCGAAACAACGGTCGACGGCGTTTCCTCTTTTTTTTCCGATTGGGGGGAATGGGGGGTAGGGGGGTAAAGGGGGGTATGGGAAGTGGGGAAAGCGCCTTTCCCCGCTTCCTTTTTTGGTTTTTGGTTTTTGGTTTCTTGGTTATTGGTTATTGGTTTATTGGTTGGGTATGCGCTCGCATCGTTTTTTTGGATGTTCGTACACGAGTCGCATGAATTTTCGATCTGTTCTGGTACGGTTCGTATGCGTTTCGTATGCGATTCGTATGCGGTTGGTACTTTTTCTTTCTTTGCTTCTTTCCACCTGTTGACGGCTATTTTTTTATTTGTTTTCGCTTTTTCCCTGTATTTGCTTATTTCTTCCTCAACACGTTTTTGGACATAGACTTTTCTTTTCTTTTCATCCTCTTGAAGAACAAAGAATTTACCCAAAACAAAATCAACCGCCGCCACCTCTTCAGCGGTCCTAGCCCAACACCAATCGACCGCCTCATCCCTTGTTGGAAATTCTTCGCGGTCATAACAGGCATGAATCAGAAGTGTATAAGCCCCATGTTCAAGCATTGAAAGCCTTCCCGCTTTCTTTGCGTAGTCACCTATGTTCATATTAAAATAATGCATCAGCCCCCCCTTTCCATTCTTTTCTCCATCCCTTACAATAGCCCGGTAATCTTTCTCTACTGGGGCTTCGTCACAAAGCCCCACCCTTTTTTCCCCAAGTTTTCCCTGGGTTTTCCACAAGTTATCAACAGGATCACGGGCTTTTTTCATAAGGCACGTGAATTCCTGCGGGCTAAATATAGCCTAAAAACCGGCAAGCTGGACGTGCTTTACGCGTGATTTTTATAAGTGCGGAGAAGTAAAGGAAAACCCCGCCGCCCCCTCTTTTCTTATCTCAGATTTCTCTCTTTTTTCGTCCGATTTGTGTTGACAAATACCCCTGTTCGAGTTATGATTATTCTATGGTATTAATCAACACAAAAGGAGAAACCCATGAAACTGACACCACAAAGCCTAGCCCTTTTCTTAAGCCTTGCTGAGCAAGCCGATAGCTGGAGCGGGACGCCATTGCTGGAAATAACAAGCGAAGAGCGCGGCAACTTGACCCAACTGAAAAAAGCCGGACTACTTTCAACTTTCGAACATGATGGCGATGATTGGGTAAGATTCAGCGAAGAAGGAAAAGCCTACGCATCGCACCACCACGGCATTGAAATTGTTGACGACGAATACTAACCAACCCGCCCCCTCCGGGGGGCAACACCGGAGAAGCAAATGACAACCGAACAGCAAACCCAGTTTTTTAATATTGAAGACCTGAATATCCCGAAAGATTACGCCTTCAAATGTATCAGCCAAGCGAACCGGGGCGACCTGTATCTGACCCCCGACGGCGTAATGACTTGGATGAACATATCGAACTCTGAGGCCTACTTGGTTATTCTCAAGCCATTGAACCCCCAAGGGGAATATGTGCCAACCGGCGAAGTCCGCAGGGCGCATTTTAACGAATACTACAAAAGCTTCGCTGGCAGGATCGAATTGTGCAAACGACACATAACGAACGACGAGTACGAGATTTACAAACAAAAGTAACGAAGCGAAAAGGGGGTGGGTTTGGTAAATAAAAACAACGGATAACGGTCGGTTTGTGTTGACAAAACACCCCCTTCGAGTTATCATTAATGTATTGGATAAATCAAACGAAGGAGAACGAAAATGAGAGCCACTATTTCAACATTCAACCAAGACAGCGGAGCCTTAAGAACCATCTACCTGCATGATTGTGGAAGCGTCCCGCGTTTCTTCGCGCTACTGAAAGAACACTACGGAAACCAAAACGCGGTCGACGTGCTGATTGATCTAGGCGACCTGTCTTCGATTGGTCCAAAGTTGACCCCGACCAAAGGTTCAGGCCATTCATTCAACAAACCGGAGCCAGATGTGACCGTTGCTTATCACCGGGACCGGGACGAAAAGTTACACATTCAACGATCTGCAGATTGGGTTGGGTACGTTGATTTCATTAACGATAGCAACGTGAACGTGATTTTTGACGGCGAACGTTGGAAGCTTTACTTTCACCAAGCATTGATCGAAGTATAAACACCGCCCCCCCCACCGGGGGGGGGCAAGCAAGGAAAGGAAAATACAATGCCCTCATTCATGGAAGCTTCCACACGAATCACCGCCGAACAGTTGACCACGTTTTTCAGGCTAACCGGGAAAAATGCGGAT
>Ga0224496_10000975_pt1 | contig 18496 bp, 20 predicted proteins | sample SF_Jul11_sed_USG_2_FD_168127 | JGI IMG/M metagenome (GOLD analysis project Ga0224496, IMG submission 168127) | Sediment microbial communities from San Francisco Bay, California, United States - SF_Jul11_sed_USGS_8_1 | ecosystem: Environmental > Aquatic > Marine > Sediment | place: USA...
AACCAGCCAAGCGCTGGTGAGGCGCGGGGTCTGAAAGGGCCCGGAGTCACGGCTTTGACACTAGAAACCGGACGATCTAGCCCTGGGCAGGGCGAAGTCAGGCGAAAGCCTGGTGGAGGCCCGAAGGAGTGCTGACGTGCAATTCGCTTCTCAGACCTGGGGCTAGGGGCGAAAGACCAATCTAGTCCGGTGATAGCTAGTTCCCTCCGAAGTGGGTCGCAGCCCAGCCCCGAGCGAGGTAGCCGATGGGGTAGAGCACTGATTGGGAAGTAAGGGGTCGAAAGACCTCCCTTTTCTTTCAAACTCCGAATCCATCGGCGCCGTAGACCTTGGGAGACGGGATCTGGGGGGTAAGCCCCCAGTCCGAGAGGGGGACAACCCAGACTGAGGTTAAGGCCCCAAAGTGCTGGCTAAGTGTCAAACTGAAAGGCGTCATCAGCCCCAGACAGCGGGGAGGTAGGCTTAGAAGCAGCTATCCTTTAAAGAAAGCGTAACAGCTCACCCGCCGAGGCTGATGGCCCTGAAAATGGACGGGGCTAAGCCAGCCGCCGATACCCCAGAGTGCAGCCTAGCGCTGCAATCCGGTAGGAGGGCGTCCCGACTGGGCGGAAGCCGGGCCGTAAGGTCCGGTGGACCGGTTCGGGATTGCATATCCCGGTGGTAGTAACAGCAAAGAGAAGTGAGAATCTTCTCCGCCGAAAGGGCAAGGGTTCCCCAGCAACGCGTCGTCAGCTGGGGGTAAGTCGGTCCTAAGGCCGATCTTAACTGAGGAGGCCGAAAGGGAAGCCGGTTAAGATTCCGGCACCACGGAGGTACACGCGGCGACGCAAGCCCAACATCTGACGCTTCGGGATAGGCTGAGCAAGGCTGTCGCCTTGTTTAACCGTATAAGCCTGGGGAGTGCCGTAATGGCGAGAACCAGGTGAAAGCGGGAATAGCCGCCCGTTTTAGGGCGGTTCAGCTGATTTCTGGAGCCCTTGAAAAGGATGTTGGGAAGGATCCTCTGTGACCGTACCCAGATCCGACACAGGTGCCCCTAGGCGAGGAACCTAAGGCGTGTCGGGTGCACACCAAGCGAGGGAACTCGGCAAATTAGCCCCGTAACTTCGGGATAAGGGGTGCCTGCGGTTTTGGCTTCGGCTGGGACTGCAGGTCGCAGTGACAAAGGGGTCTCGACTGTTTAATAAAAACACAGGAAGCCGCAAGCCCGAAAGGGTGTGAACGGCTTCTGAATCCTGTCCAGTACAGGTACCTGAAATCTGGGTTCAACCGGACCAAGGGCCTGCAAACGACGGGAGTAACTCTGACTCTCTTAAGGTAGCCAAATGCCTTGTCGGGTAAGTTCCGACGCGCATGAATGGAGCAACGAGGACCCCGCTGTCCCCGCTTGGTACCCGGTGAACCCACGTAACGTGGACGAACAGTCCACGGACTCCCAGCGGGAAAAGAAGACCCCGTGGAGTTTTACTGCAGCCTGTCGCTGGGATATGGCTGCGGATGCAGAGTGTAGGCGGGAGCCGTTAATCTCAGTCTCTCTGGGGACTGGGGGAGGCGCCAATGGAACACCGCCCTTTCGTGTCCGTGTCTCTTACCGGCGCTTCGGCGCTGGGACAACGGTTGGTGGGCAGTTTGGCTGGGGCGGCACCCCCTTGAAAAAATATCGAGGGGGCCCAAAGGTCGGCTCAGGCGGGACAGAAACCCGCCGCAGAGTGCAAAGGCAAAAGCCGGCCTGACTGGATCCTCCAAAGCAAGGGATCCAGAGGCGAAAGTCTGGCTTAGCGAACATCCAGATCCTCTTTGGTGGGGGTTGGATATGTCAGAAAAATTACCCCGGGGATAACAGGCTCGTCGCGGGCGAGAGTTCACATCGACCCCGCGGCTTGGTACCTCGATGTCGGCTCTTCCTATCCTGGTCCTGCATAAGGGGCCAAGGGTGAGGCTGCTCGCCTATTAAAAGGGAACGTGAGCTGGGTTTAGACCGTCGTGAGACAGGTCGGACTTTATCTGCTGGGAGTGCTGGTCGCCTGAGGGGAAAGGGTTCCCAGTACGAGAGGAACGGAACGTTGTAGCCAATAGTCTACCGGTTGTCCGACAGGGCACTGCCGGGCAGCCACGCTGTCGCGGATAAGAGCTGAAAGCATCTAAGCTCGAAGCCGCTCCCGAAAATAGGCGGCCATTCCATGACACGAGACTTGGCGACAGGCCTCAGTCATGGACGAGGGCCCCCATAGAAGATGGGGTTGATGGAGCCGGGGTGTACGCATCAAGGCTTCGGCCGAGGTGTTTAGCCCGTGGCCCCCAACAGCCCGAGGTGTCGGGCTGAAAAAGTTTCTGGTGTCTGGGCGATTTGGGAACGTGTATGTTGTGGTCTGTGTTTGGTTTGATCTTTATGCTTTTTTTCTACGGCTGTGAGTTTTCTGAAAAATTGTTGTTTTCAACATTCTGTTGTTATTAGGCTCCGAATATAATGTGATTGTTGAAAGGGAGATAGGGGGCCTAGCGAGGGTGCATGTATTCTTGCTCCAACTGTAGGTTTTAAGTATTCCAACCCTAAACCTTAGGGTTCTGGAGGAACGAAAATTATTGATGGTAACATGGAAAGGGAGGAACAAGTGAATGTATGAATTGAAATTCAATGAAAAGGTATGCGCAACATGTCCAACCTATGATTGTCTCGTTAGGTGCCAGTATATGGACATAGACAAAGACACGGCGAAAGTGGAAATGGAAAAAATGATCAACGGCCAAGACTCCTTCGTTCTACATCAATGTGCAACGTGCTACGCATGCGAAGAATACTGCAAAAGAGGAAACCATCCCTTCTATTTGATCACAGACCTTCAGGAAAAAAAGGGTGTACTTCGGATGCCTAAACCTCTTGTCACGCAGTCAGTCAACCTCGCTATTCCAACAAGAAGGGACATCCAAGAATTCTACGGTGCCACCGAACCAGCAATCTCCCTCTGCCTTTTCCCCGCATATATAGATTCAATACTGGGGAAGCTATTCGAGGATGTCTCCATTATCTTGGGAAGACACTTCTTCTGTCAACTTATGTATCTGCATTTTGGAAACCCTTCCTTAATAAGAGAGAGGCTCCCGGGAATAATAGAGAATATCGCTAGGCACAATTTTAAAGAGGTCATATTCTTCCACGACGAATGCTATTCAACTCTTACTTCATACGCACCAGCTTACGGCATCAAAGTCCCATTCAAACCCATCCATCTCTTCGAGTATCTCTACAACAAGCTAAAAGAACACGAAGATGAGATAAAGCCGCTGAACATAAAGGTAGCATACCAACGCAATTGTTCGTCTCGGCTTGCTCCGAAGAAAGAGCACTTCGTAGACGACATCTTCAGCCTGATAGGAGCGGAGAGAGTTGCAAGAAGATACGACAGGGAAAATGCCCTGTGCTGTGCAGGCGTCATCAGAGGTCAGCAAAGATACGAGCTGTTCGTTGACGTGCAAAAGAGAAACGTAGAAGACATGATGAATGCTGGAGCCGAATACTGCGTGTTCAACTGTCCAGCATGTTTCGATTCTCTATCCGAGGCTGTTGCCAAAAAAGGCATAAAGCCCATCATGATGCACAACCTTTGCAAACTCGCTTTGGGCGAGAAACCAGCAGGATGGAAGTGACTGATATGATTAGGATACACAAATCTCTGGCTGAAATAGTGGGCGAACAGTACGTTTCGAACAGGAAAGAAGAGCTCTACATCTATTCTCAAGATCCAGGGATGATGGAACCCCACGAACCAGACTACGTGGTCATGCCGAAGACAGCAGAGGAGGTACAAAAAATAGTCAAGCTTGCGAACGAGGAGAAAATACCAATAGTTCCAGTGGGGGGCTCATTGAGCTTATCTGGCTTAATCATCCCTCATCGGGGCGGTATTGCGCTGGACCTGAAAAGAATGGACAGAGTGCTGGAGGTAAACGAAAAGAGTAGATACGTTGTTCTAGAAGCCGGTGTCACGACAGGCAAGCTGAAAGCTTACCTAGAGAGAAATCATCCTAGCCTAAGATTCTCAATTCCCGATGCACCACCCTCAGCAACAGTCGTCGGAAATATAGTAATACATGGTCAGGGTCGCTTAACTCAACAATATGGCTTCAATTCTGGCATGGTTACCGGATTAGAAGTTGTATTGCCAACAGGGGAAGTATGCAAAATTGGTTCGTGTTCAGTGGGTCCCTACTGGTTTTCAGTGGCGCCGTTGCCCTATCTAGCTGGGCTCTTTTTAGGATGGTTCGGCACAACAGGAATCATTACAAAGTTGGGTCTTAGCCTTTATCCAAGGAAAAAGATGCGAGACATTGAGATGTTTTTGGTGGAAGATCCAAACCTAGTTCCAGATGTAATACACAGAGTTACCCACACAGAGATGACAGAAGACATATTCATTGGTGCTCAACCGTACCCCCCCGTGTTCAAAGACATCATAATGATAGGGATTTGTATTACTGGAGATTCCGAAGAGGAACTCGAGTTCAAGAGGAGAATGATTTGGGATGCAGTCCGCACTCATATCGATAGCAGAGAAGGCGGGTTTATGATGCTGACACCAGATATAAAGCTGCCTCTTTTGGAGATGCCTACGACTGGCACAACAAGATTCGCCGATGTAATGAAGGGCGGCGGATTTGAATATTGCGGACCCATCATTCCAGTTGAAAAATTCCCAGAAGCTTTCAAGAGACTCCTTGAATTATCTTCCAAATACGGGATCACTTATGGTATGACGGGGCGAGTTATCGGAAGAAGCCACTGCATGATGTTCGCCTTCGGATATCCATTCAATCGCGCAGACCCAGATAACATAGAGACAACGAAGAAAGCATTACACGACTCAAACGTAGCTAGCTTGGATATAGGAGGAGTTCCTTGGAAACCTGAAGTCCCTGCACAGAAAATGGTTATGGAGAGAATGGACAAGAATACGCTTGAGCTTATGAAGCGCATAAAAAAGCTTCTGGACCCCAATGGAATCATGAATCCTGGAAACTGGGAGGCGGAATGATGCAAGCCTACGCTAAGCAAATACACAGGTGCTTTAGATGCGGCTACTGCAAGTTCCCAAGCGATTTCACAGACTTTAACTGCCCGTCTTACAGTAGATTCCGACTTGAAACATATTCCACAGGTGGGAGATTGTGGCTCATATGGGCATGGCTAAAGAAAGAAATCGAATGGTCAGAACATTTTGCAGAAATTGTATTTTCGTGTGCAACATGCAGAAACTGCGTTGAGCAATGTCCAATGGGATTTAGCGATGACATCGTTGACTGGATCGTATCGGCAAGGAGCGATATGGTTGAGAAAGGCTTGGCACTACCACATATCAGAGACTTCCTGAACAATATCAGCAAACATGGAAACCCGTGGGGAACAGCGAGAAGTAAGAGAGATGCATGGGCAGAAGGAATAAGGCGATACAAACCAGGCGACGAATACTTTCTCTATGTAGGATGCGTTGGATCCTACGAAGAACGGGGACAGAGAATGGCTAGGAGCTTCGCTGAGTTATTAGACGAGGCAGAAGTGTCCTTTGGAATCCTCGGCGCCGAAGAAGATTGCGATGGAAACGAAGCATATATGCTTGGTGAAATGGGGCTGTTCCAAGAATTAGCTAAGAAGAACGTCCAGAAATTCAAAGAACTTGAAGTGAAAAAGGTAGTTACCCTTTCACCCCATGCATACAACTCCATGAAAAACAAGTATCCCAGATTTGGAGATTTTGAAGTATTTCATTACACACAACTTCTATCGGAAATGATTCAACAAGGCAAGATAGAGCTATCCGAACTCAAGGCCAAGGTTACCTACCACGATCCCTGTTTTCTCGGCAGATACAACGGCATCTACGATATCCCCAGAGAGATTCTGAAAAGCATCCCGGGAATCAAACTCACAGAAATGGAAAGAACCAAAGAAAATTCTTTCTGCTGCGGCGGCGGAAGCGGAAACTTTGTTACAGACCTCCTGGGAGGATCAGAGGAAAATCCCAGCAGAATTAGAGTTAGAGAGGCCCACGAAACTGGCGCCGAGATCTTGGTTGTGGCTTGCCCAAGCTGCATGATGATGCTAGATGATGCAGTAAAAGACGAAGGGTTAGAAGGTGAATTAAGCGTTAAAGGCATCGCTGAACTCGTGAAAGAATCCTCAAAATAGAAGTAGGTCAAGAAACAAATACTTTGATACATTTCAAACACATGCACATAAAATACTTTTTAATTTAGTACAAACTCGTAAGGAAAAACATTTAGAACATAGTCTGTCACGTCGTTGGCTTGTGCGCTTATCCCCCTCCAGCCGGCCTGCGCTGACATAGGAGGTGATCCGGCCGCAGGTTCCCCTACGGCCACCTTGTTACGACTTCTCCCTCCTCGCGGAACCTAGATTCGACGCGGCCAACAAGACCACGCCTCACCCAAACCCCACTTGGATGGAGCGACGGGCGGTGTGTGCAAGGAGCGGGGACGTATTCACCGCGCGATGATGACGCGCGATTACTAGGCATTCCATGTTCACGAGGGCGGGTTGCAGCCCTCGATCCCAACTGAGGCAGGGTTTGGGGATTGCCTCCCTTTTTCAAGGTGGGAACCCATTGTCCCTGCCATTGCAGCTCGCGTGTGGCCCGGGGGATTCGGGGCATACTGACCTGCCGTGGCCCGCTCCTTCCTCCGCCTTGTCGGCGGCAGTCCCCTTAGAGTGCCCCTTGGAAAACTTCCTCGGTAGCAACTAAGGGTGCGGGTCTCGATCGTTGCCTGACTTAACAGGACACCTCACGGCACGAACTGGCGACGGCCATGCACCTCCTCTCAGCTTGTCCGGCAAGACCTTCAATCTGGCCTTCATTCTGCTGTCGCCCCCGGTAAGGTTCCCGGCGTTGACTCCAATTGAACCGCAAGCTTCACGCCTTGTGGTGCTCCCCCGCCAATTCCTTTAAGTTTCAGCCTTGCGGCCGTACTCCCCAGGCGGCGGGCTTAACGGCTTCCCTGCGGCACTGAAGTGGCTCGTAGCCACCCCAACACCTAGCCCGCATCGTTTACAGCTGGGACTACCCGGGTATCTAATCCGGTTTGCTCCCCCAGCTTTCGTCCCTCACCGTCGAGCGCGTGCTAGCCGACAGCCTTCGCCACTGGTGGTCCTCTCGGGATTATAGGATTTCACCCCTACCCCGAGAATACCGTCGACCTCTCCCGCCTCCTAGCCTAGTAGTATCTCCCGCGGCTCAACGATTAGGTCGCTGAATTTAACAGGAGACTTGCTAAGCCGGCTACGGACGCTTTAAGCCCAATAATCATCCCTACCACTCGGAGAGCTGGTATTACCGCGGCGGCTGACACCAGACTTGCCCTCTCCTTATTCCCCCGGCTCATTACACCGGGGAAAAGCCATCCTCAGCGGACGGCACTCGGGGTAGCCCCGTCACGCTTTCGCGCATTGCGGAGTTTTCGCGACTGCTGCGCCCCGTAGGGCCTGGGCCCTTGTCTCAGTGCCCATCTCCGGGCTCCCGCTCTCACGGCCCGTACCGGTTATAGGCTTGGTGAGCCGTTGCCCCACCAACAACCTGATCGGGCGCGGCCCCATCCTTAGGCGACGTCGAAAAGCATGGTTTCAACGCCTTTTCGACTAGGAACCATTCCAGGCCTCCTCACCTATCGGATATTAGCCCCAGTTTCCCGGGGTTGTCCCCGTCCTAAGGGTAGGTTAGCCACGTGTTACTGAGCCGTATGCCGCGTCTCTACCATAGCTTAGAGACGCACAACTTGCATGTCTTAGTCCCACCCCGATAGCAGTAGGGTCCGGCAGGATCAACCGGATTTACTGTTTGGAGTTTTAGCCGCAAAACCGGCTGGAATTGGGGATTAGCGCCAAGCCCATCTCGGACCTAAAAGGGTTCAGGTCCTCATCTTTGTCGCCGCAACCGGAGGTCGAACCCATCATTCAGGGGCGTTAGACGCCTTAAACGTCGGGGTTGAAGCCGCCGAGGTTACGGCTTTTGCAATTCATATCGCCAAAATGACACTTGCGGCGATCTTGCAAATATAAGTGTTTCTCCCGAACCTAATTAAGCTTTCTGAAGTGCCAAGAAAAGACAAACACTCATGGTTTTGTTTTTTTCTTAAGATTTCGAGGTGGCGCATGTTTGGCGATAATGTTGTAAATGGAGGGAAAATGTCTATGCTCGATATAGATTTGTGGGTCATAAAGTATAATGGGCGAAGACTTTGGTAAGTTAAAATGCAGGTGAGGGATGTTGAACGAGGTTCTTCTCTTGGCGTGCAAAGAACTGCTCGACGACGCCAAGCTTGGATGCGCAGACTTGGTTTTCAAAGACGTATGCCTAGAAATTCTAGCAAAGGCAAAGCAAGTTCTAACCCATGAACAATTCGAGGAACTATCCTTTTATGCGGCTGAAATAATGAAAGAGAAAATTATCCGCAATCCAAGGAAAAAAGTGGAGATCCAATAGAAGATCTTTCATGTTTCAGAAGCATTCACTTTTCAGTTACATCATGAATTATTCAACGAGTGTGTAGAGGACCCTGATTCCGAAGACAAGGTTCTCCACTGATGTGCAGTCGCCGAATGCCATAAGTGATTTTCAACATTTCGTCCATAGATCCTTTGGTTTTAAAAGGCTGGAACCCATAGCATACGCAGCCTCACTGCGCGCGCAAACGTTAAAAAAGCTAAGTCTCAGTAGGAAACAAAGGAAATGAGAGGATGCACGTTGATTTCACTAGAGTCTGAAATTAATCTTCTTTCCAAGATGGTTGAAATCGACACCGAATCAGTTTCAAAGAAAGGATACAAAAAATGTGCATCGCTAATTGTTGAAGAAGCAGAACGAAACTTTCTAGATGTAGAAATAGTCGATGGCGAAAAAGGTGCCAAAGATGGGCTTTCGCGTCCCAACGTTATCGTAACCCTAGATGCAGGTTCAGACATAACTTTGCTTCTTGAATCACATTTCGACGTTGTTCCGCCTGGACCTAATTGGACGTATCCCCCATTCAAGCTGACAGTTGAAGACGGAAAAGCCTACGGAAGGGGCACCGCAGACAACAAATCAGGTATCGTAGCCGCCATTGGAGCCATGCGACAACTAAGAAAAGAAAAGCTAGACATAAACCTCAAACTTATCGCAGGAGTAGATGAAGAAATCGGCGGAAGATATGGCGCAGACTATGTGCTAAGCGACTACGGATTAAGAGGCGACGCAGCACTAGTCGTTGACACTGGTCCAGAAAGACTTTACCTGGGAGCAAGCGGCATCATCTGGGGAAAAATAACCGTTGAGGGAAAACAAGGACACGCGGGATCCCCTTTCAAAGCAAAAAACGCCATAGAAGAAGCCATGAAAATGCTCGCCGCCCTTGAACCCTACAAGAAAACAGTTGAGAAAAAAGAATCAATTCTGCATGCACCGCCTGATGCTCCGAGACAATTCGTTTGGGGGAGATATACGGTAACAATGATCAAAGCAGGAGAAAAAGAAAACGTAATACCGGGAACATGCGAGGTTCGCTTTGACCGAAGACTTCTACCCGAAGAGCCCATAGAACAAGCTGAAAAGGAATTGAGAGACTTCTTCCAGGAGGCAGTTGAGAAAACCGGTTGTAAGGCATCACTCGAGATCACCAACAAACAACAGGGTTACCAAACATCAAAGGATTTGGTCTTTGTGCAAACAGTTTTGGAAAACATAGAGAAAACAATAGGCCAAAGTCCACCTTTCGCTGCAGAACTGGGAGGAAACGATGGAAGCTTTTTTGCTAAGAATGGGATTCCAGTGGTATGTTACGGAACGATTAGAGCTGATACGTGTTATCATGGTGTGGACGAATTCGTATATCTTGAGGACATAAGAAACACACGAGATTTGCTGGTCAATCTGGGAAAAGTAGCAAGGGAGAAAATAGCATAGTACCCAATATTGAGTGACGTGCGCAAGGAGATACGGACTACTACTGCACGATTTCTGACAGTTGCTTAGTTAACTTAAGAACAGCACATTCGTCTTCCAACCACCACATACATGCGTTCTTGGCAACTTATCGAAACACCTCCCCGTGTTATGAGGGGGGCACCTCTTGCGTAAGCGTCTCATGGGATCAAAGTACACGTCGATCACCATCTTCATTCGCCTCGGCGTCTCTTTCAAGGGAAACTCCTCAAGCCATTCGGTCACTTCTGGGGAGCGAATGAGGTCTGTCAAGCTAATCAAACCTACGAGGCTTCCATTTTCAACTAAGGAAAGATTTTTGATTTTATGTTTGAACATCGGTTTTACAGCGTCTTCAATCTCTTTTTTTTAGATTCCATAAACAAGAGAGGCTTCGACATGATTTCTCCAACTTCTGCCGCTGTTGGTCTCTGCCTGCAACCAAAACTCGTTTCAGCATGTCTCTTTCGGTGACGATTCCAGTAGGCTTTTCTTACGGTTGCGTTGGCTTCTATCGTTATGACTTCTCCGACCATAATGTCCTTAACTTTTAGCGTCACAAGCCACACCAGTTGAATTGTTCTCATCCGATTCCGAGTATGATTTGACTTTCAAAATAAGTTATGAATTTGAAATAGCAATTCGAGAATCCTGGGCACGCGTTTTAGCAGGTTAAATGGAGAGCTGCCACAACTTTTCTAGACTTAACGAGGTGGTTGAAGGTTTCACAAGCTTCTGTTGTCTTCTGGGCTATGAATTCGATTCCCTCAGATTCAACATATCTTCTAGTCTCAGGCGGAACCCTCATTAGTCCTGAGTAGCCGGTACCCACCACAAGCACTTCTGGCTTAACTTCCAAAACGTCTTTTAAATCTTCAACATGGAGTCGGTGGCCTTCCTTCCTCCACCAACCATCCGTAACCTTGTCAGAAAAAACTATCAAGTCAGTGTTGTAACGTTTCCCGTTGATGACGATTCGACCAAAATCGTAGGAGTCAATCATTTCAAAGTTCTCATAAAACTTATGGGACTGACCATTTTTTAGCCTTTCGTGAACTAATAACTTGAAGGATGGATATCGATATATCAAAGATTAGCGTTTTTCTATCTGAGGACTGAAATTTGGCAAGAAGGGTTAGGAGACCCAGACCCTTCGACAGGGCAGAGTGCAAAACCTGCCACCTGAAAGGAAGCGCCTATTGTTGGAGACAGTGTCCCTACAACGCTTGGCGCCAAAGACAAATCGAATGAGAGTGCAAAAATTATCAAAGTTTAACAGAGACTAAACTTCCAAATTTTCATGTGACTTTTCTTCTTCTTCTTCCGTACAAAAAACCAAGGAAAAAACTTACACCAACAATCAATCCAACGGGGAAAAAGGCGCTTACATCGATAACTATTCTAATCCCAGAATAGGGCGACAGGAAAGGAAGTAATATGTAATTGCCAAGAAAAAACGTTACCAAGTTTAAGAAGAGAGCTAAAGTGATGGATTGAATGAGCTTAGTCTTTAGATTCAAATTTTGGATTTTTAGTAAATACCAAAGACCAACCCCCTCAATTACGAAGGTAAATGCAAATACGACTGGGATAACGTAGACATCCATAGGAGAAGTGGGGATAGGATTGTTTGTGGGTGGGAATCTCATGATTTTCCCATATTCCTCCGGTTACCGATGTTTATAATGCTATACTTTAGAACACTGACTGGTAGACGTGGAAAAATAGGCTGCAGGTTACATTTTGTGATTAATAGTAAACAGTATCTTTCACTTTCACCTTTGTCTCTCCGCTTTATGGGTTGTCGTTGCGTCGAGGGTTTTAAATGCGCTTCCATCTGAACTATCTAAAAGGTTAGAGATTTCATGAAACTCCTCGCGCGTCCAAATAGGTCAATTGAAAAATGTAGAAACCCCTGGAACGGAGAATGCAGAAGCACAGACATTGAGGTCTACATCTACTTTAGGGGCAGACGTCTCCCGATCTGCAGAGACTGCTGGACCGACATCGCAGAAAAGGACTTTGAATGGTGAAAAGAATAGATACGCTGAAAATGCCACAGAAGTTATTTTTGCTTCTTTTCTTGGATTTCCCTTTTTTCGATGGCTCTTGAACGAGCTCTCCAAACGTCTTCTTCACCCTTTTCTTTTTTCCAAATTCTGAAGTGACAGGTGTCGTCTCCCATTGGAATTAGCTTTGTGACTTCTATGTTGTAGTCTTTTGCGTTAAAGCTGTCCAAGATTCCCTCCACGATGTACCTTTGAATTCGACAGTCTCTCGCCGTGTAAATGTCCTGATGAGGACACCAGAGGATGTCGAAGGTACACTCTCTATCGCTGATAATCTTAGGGACGTCTGGTGAAGCGTAGGCATTTCGGTTTACCCATGAAGCTAGGAAGGAGATTTTCTCAATTTCCGAGAGTCCCTCAGGTATGGTGGCTGCCTCAAGAATGTCTTTACCAATCTGCCTTCCCACATTTACCAAGGTTTCAAAACAGACCTTCTGTCCTTCGTCGCCAAAGCGTCTCTCCACGGCTTTAACCACTTCTAAAAGGGAGATTGCCATCATCTGTCCCCACCTGAGAACGGAGCGAGGATCATAACCACCCTTGTTCAAGGCTCTTCTGGTGAAACCCTTTTCCGGTTGAGATAAAGGATTATCTTCTTTCATCCTTCCAAATCTCTCCTTCAATCGTTTTTGATTTTTAACCTTGTATTATCAGTTTACCCAGCTTTCAGTTTAACTATTTCATAAGCAAGGCGAGCTGGAAGAGAGGAAGCCACTTTTATTTTGCCGCTTCTGGCATCTCTTATCATGGCCGGCAAATCGTAACCATACTCGTCTCGGCACTTGCTGACCAGTTCCGTCGCTAGCTTGATTCCGTACGAAAAGAAGAGCTTCAATCCGTATTGGGTGACCTTGCCTTTTATGGTCATGCGAGAATAGTCTTCAATCAAGGCAGGAGCCCAGTTCAGATTGTGCTCCCAACATTTCAAATAAAGCTCATAATGCTTGTTCGTCATGTTCTCCAGCGTGAAAGACTTAGCCTTGTTTTTCAGTCCTCCCATGGAAACAAGGAAAAGGGGAACGATTAGGCTTTTGAAGGGCTTCAAATCCTCCACAAGCCTGATTGTGAGCTCAACGTCCTTATCAGTTTCTCCCGGTAAACCTAGAATCAGAGTGCCACAAGGAAGCCAATTATTCCTAGACAAAATTTCGAAGGAATTGACGACCACTTGGGGCCAGTCTTCCGGTTTGAAGGGTTTACATTTTCCAGCCATATGTTTCTTGATCAGTTTGGGACTGCCAGTTTCGATGCCGGTCTGGGCGGCGGTCCAAGGAGCCTTCTCGCCCAAACCTAAAATGTTTGAGATTTCTTCAACAACCTCCGGGGCGTCCAAAACCGAGGAAAGCGCGATGTGGCTTAGGCTTGTCATTCTGACGCCTGGATGATTTTGCACGGTTCTGAAAAGGTTGATCACATTCTCCTTGTTAACTCTAAAACCTTTTGCTTTGTACCTCAACACGTCCTCGGCGTGTAGCAATGGTTGTCTGCCAGCCCTAAGGTTTACTTCAACTTCCTTCAAAATGTGCTCAAGGGAAAGGCAACGATATACTTGAAGCGTTGGGACGCAAAAGGCGCATCCCCTTCCACATCCTCGAGCGATTTCAACCAACCCACATATTGTCGGACCCTTAATAATCGATATTTCTTCTTCGGGAACTACTTCTCCATGCACAGTCTCTGGCAGTTTTTCACCGTTCACGGCCTTCTCGAAGATGGATCCTACAACTCTTTCTCCTTCTCCCACGATAACGCAGTCTATCCCGAGTTCTTTTCGGGTTTCTGCACTTTCAAGTTGCCACGCGCCTGGTCCGCCAACCACGATTTTTGGCTTGTACCTCTTTATGGCAGGGTGGCATAGAAGTTCCCTAAACTTGATTGCCATGTATGCCTCTCCACCCAACAGCGCCGTGAAGGAGGAAGTGGCAGGGGCTACACCCAATGGGTCGTTTTCCGCGATTCCAAAGACTTTTGTGTTGGGTCCCACGACCTTGTCCATGTGCTCCGGGTGGGCAACGATCACCTCTTCCCTCTTGAAACCATGATTCAGCAACGTAGCCTCTATTTTCCTTATTCCGCATGAAGCAAACTTAACAGACCCATCTCTGTTCACGTCTACAGAGGGACAGAGCAGAGAAAAGTAGAGTCTATCCGGAATCAGCCCCTTAGGCACGCAGGCGCTGAATCCGAGAAAAAGGCCACCATGGTACTCACTCATCAAGGTGCGATCGGCGGTGAGGACGATTTTGTAGCCATTGTTCGTCATTTGAGTCTCCCGACGGCGATTATGTTGTTATATTACTAATCAAGTAACCTTTAAGATTTTAAATTCAAATGAATCAGGTCATTGCAAACCAAACGGTTAATAGCTATGAATTTGGAAAGGGATCGTAATCACGGCCTTTGAGAAGGAGCCGATTCATGTCTAGGTTCAAGTACGGGAACATTCTATCTTTCAAATTTCTTTCTGGAGCATTAAATAGGGATTTGAAACTGCTTTTCGTCGCAACCTTCGTAGGCGCCTTTGGGGACGGTCTCTACTTTTACATATTGCCGCTTTACGTCCGAGAGCTTGGAGCCAACCCGGTTGAGGTAGGAGCATTCTTCTCTGTAATGTTATTGGCTGCTGCATTCACGCCCCTTCTCGGAGGGTACTTGGCGGATAAATATAATCTAAAGAAGGCTATGATTGCTGGTTGGCTGGTATGGATGCCCGTTCCGATAATTTTTTCTTTAGCAGAAAACTGGGTTCAACTGTTGCCAGGGTCGGTTTTGTATGGGTTTTGGATAGGCCAGCCAGCTTTTAGCGCATACATCGCGTCTTCGGCGGAGAAGGAAAAAATGACGTTAACCTTTACTATTCTTTCGTCTTCTTGGTCGCTTGGATACATCTTCTCCCCGGCCCTAGGAGCGTACCTCTCCGACGCCGTTGGAATACGATGGGTGTTCTACTTGACCTTCATTTTATACGGCACGTGTACAAGCATTCTTTTCTTAATAAGCAGTCAAGGCGTAGCAACACAAACTTCTCAACTTTCATCAACTGCTACTTCGTTCGGGAGGAAGAAATTACTTGTTTGGTCCGCCTTCTTTGCAGTGATTGTGTTTTTTGTGCTTTTGGTTAGGCCTCTTGTTCCTCAAATTCTGAAAGACGAGTTTCATCTCACTGATTCTCTCGTGGGGATTTTAGGGTCCATAACCTTCCTCGGATCAGGAGTGTTGGGGATATGCTTGGGAAGAATAGGGGACAAATGGAAGAAAGCGGGCGCCATTTCTGTCTGCATGATTTTATGCTCTGTTTCGGCCATAATACTCGTCTTATTCAACAACTTCTTCGCCTTGTCCTTAGCATCCTTCTTGATGGGAGCTTCGTATAATATTTTGTCGCTCATAGGAGCAGTGATTAGTCCCATCGCGCCGGAAACATCAAGGGCAAGGTGGATTTCCGTTCCACTTTCGGCAAGCATGTTCGCCGCGTTTCTAGCCCCATATCTAGGAGGCTTGGTATACGCCTCTTCGCCCTTCAACCCCTTCCTAGTCTTCATCGTGGCAACTGCGCTACTATCGGTTTTGGCTCTCACAAAACTGTTTGATGAAGAAACCGAGGAGAACTAGTGTTTAAGTTTCGGTGCCATGCATAGGACGCATGTTGTCAGATCGCCATAGAAGTTTTGTCATTTCTTCTTCTTTTCAAAATCTTCAGCACAACGTACACAACAAAAAACGTATTCCTTTCCATCAATGACCCTTTTGTGAGTTGCAAACACACACCTGTCCACAGGAATCTCCGCGTCACACATTTCACATTTTACGAAGGTTTTCATTTGTTTGCCTCTTTTCTCTTCACATAATCTTTTATGGCTGCGTGCAAGGCGTCGGCGGCTAGATTAGAGCAGTGCATTTTGATTGGGGGGAGACCGCCCAGGCTGTCTGCTACATCGCCCCTAGTGATTCTTAAAGCTTCTTCAATGGTTTTTCCCTTTGCAAGTTCGGTGATCATGCTGCTTGTGGCTATGGCTGCTCCGCAACCAAAGGTTTTGAACTTGACATCCTCCAACCTGTTGTCTTTAACTTTGATGTACACGGTCATGAGGTCGCCGCAAACGGGATTACCAACGGTTCCAACTCCGTCTGCGTCTGGAATTTCACCTACGTTTCGGGGGTTCATGAAATGGTCCATAACTTTTTCGCTGTACATTCATGTCACCTCAACATTTCTTTTGGAGTCAAGGGAGACATTGCCCTCAGTCTCCTTACCACGCCCGGCAACACTTCTAGCACATATTTCACATCTTCCTCTGAATTTTGTTTGCCCATGGTGAAGACTAAAGAACCATGAGCCTCTTCGTGGGCTAAGCCTATGGCGAGCAATACGTGGGAAGGTTCCAAAGTTTTTGAAGTACATGCCGAACCCGAAGACACTTGAATGCCGAGCATGTCTAGACCTAAGATGAGGGATTCTCCCTCTATATAACTGAATCTGAGGTTGGCATTGTTGGGAAGTCTTTTAGTTGGGTGTCCATTCAGGTAGGAACGCGCAATCTTGTTCAAAGCGCCCTTTATGAGTTTGTCGCGTAGCTGGCTTAATCGTCTGCCTTCGGTCTCCATTTCTTCTTGGGCGATTTCAGCCGCCTTACCCGTGCCAACTATGCCGGGTATGTTTTCTGTTCCAGAACGCAGTCCCCTTTCCTGACCGCCGCCCTGCATAACGGGTTGAATTCTTGTTCCCTTTTTGATGTAGAGGGCTCCCATGCCTTTTGGTCCATACATGTCGTTGGAAGAAATTGACAACAGGTCTATGTTTTCTTCTCCAACGTTAATGGGTACCTTTCCTACTGCGGCTACGGCGTCTACGTGAAAATAGATTTGGTTCTCGTGGGCTATTTTCCCTATTTCCCTTATTGGTTGAATTGTTCCGATTTCGCCATTTGCGTACATGACGGATATGAGGATGGTTTTGTCGGTTATTGCATCCTTGAGTTTCTCAGGGTCAACCATGCCTTGTTTGTCCACTGGTATGTAGGTGATTTCGAAGTCCTGTTTTTGAAGATGTTTGCAGATGTTTATCACCGATATGTGTTCGATGGTGGTTGCGATTATGTGGTTTCCCTTGTCCTTGTTTCGGTAGGCAACCCCCTTTATTGCCAGATTGTTGGATTCTGTGCCTCCTGAAGTAAAAATAACTTCTTCTGGTTTCTCTGCTCCTATTAGTCGAGCAACTTTTTCTCTCGACTCCATCAAGGCGTTCTTGGCACTTGCTCCAAAGGAATAGGAAGACGAAGGATTTCCATAGTTCTCCACAAAATACGGTTTCATCGCTTCGAAGACTCTGGGATCTACGGGCATTCCAGCCGCGTGGTCCATATACACTTTTCTCAATTCCTCACCAACTTCCTACTTCACTTTTTTGATAAAAAAATGGAACCGATCCTTCTCTTTGCGTAACTCGAGGAGTTGATGCCCAAGTCTCTTGACTAAACGTTTTATGTCTTCCTCAGCTGCTGGATCATCGGCAATTACCTCTAAAACTTCGCCAATGGCAAGTTTATCAATTTCCTGTCTTGTTCTAAAAACCGGCTCAGGGCAGTATAGACCTATGCAGTCTAGTTCCCGATGGGTTTTGATTTGACCACCCAACTCCAAACCTCTGTGTCAATCCCACTTTTATTGAGTGGCGTTGCTAACCTAAAATGTTAACTCTTCACCAAAACTAAAATGGCTTCGGTCGTATTTATCTATAACGGTGTTATATGAAATGTTTGAAAACCCTTTAATGAGAAGACATGGCTTCTGCATGAGACGTCACCTCATTTCTTCTTGAAAAACAACCAGTTCTTCCTTCCCTTGAAATTCACCAGACAATAATCGCCTCTAAGTTTGTTGCCCTTGATTTCAAAAACTAACTTATCTTCGTTCTTTTCTTTCAAGATGTAATGTCCTTTGTCCCAGATCTTCACGGTGCCCGCGCCATACTCCCCCTCAGGGATTGTTCCCTCAAAGTTTGCATAGTCGAGGGGGTGGTCTTCTACTTGCACTGCCAGTCTTCTCACGCCTTTTTCCGTGGGAGGTTCTTTGGGAACTGCCCAGCTTTTGAGAACCCCGTCCATCTCTAGTCTCAGGTCGTAATGTAACCGTCTGGCTTGGTGTTTTTGAATCACGTAGGTGTTTCCGCCACTTGTTTTTTCGTCACCCTTCGGTTCGTTTGTCTTTTCGAAATCTCTTTTCTTCCAGTATATTTCAAGTCCCATTTGTCTAACCCTTAGAAAACTATGAAAGCAATCGTCTATGTATATATTTGACTCTAGAATAAAGGATTCTGTTGACTCTACCAATGGAGAGCGGGTATGGACATCAGTTTTTTCCTTAGAGGGCTCGTTCTTGGTTTTTCAATTGCCGCACCTGTCGGACCAATTGGTGTATTATGCATACGGCGTACCTTAGCCGAAGGACGAGCCTCTGGCTTGG
>Ga0224496_10000976_pt1 | contig 18494 bp, 17 predicted proteins | sample SF_Jul11_sed_USG_2_FD_168127 | JGI IMG/M metagenome (GOLD analysis project Ga0224496, IMG submission 168127) | Sediment microbial communities from San Francisco Bay, California, United States - SF_Jul11_sed_USGS_8_1 | ecosystem: Environmental > Aquatic > Marine > Sediment | place: USA...
TGACCGTGTGGTGTATGATGAGGTCCACCTGGCCGGCCCGAAGCGGGATTTTGACTATCGGCTGGCCACCCCGGCCCGGGTGGCGGCGGCCGGCATGCGAGAGGTTGGCATCGGTGCGCTTTTGGGGCTGGCCGACTGGCGTTGCGAAGGGGTGGCCTTGGCTATCCATCTTGCCGAGTTGCGAAGCAAATTCTGGCGCACGGCCTTTACGGTTTCCTTCCCCCGGCTGCGGCCGGCCGAGGGGGGATTCGCTCCCCGGCATGCGGTAGGTGAGCGTGAATTGGCCCACTTGCTGTTTGCCCTGCGGCTTTTTGATCATGATGTGGGGTTGGTGCTTTCCACGCGGGAGGAGGCCAGATTCCGGGACGGGATGATCGGTCTGGGGCCGACCCGCTATTCGGCCGGGTCCTGTACGGCGCCTGGTGGCTACGCCAACCCGGATTTAGCCGGAGAACAGTTTAGTATCGGCGATCAACGCTCAATTATTGAGGTGTGTCAGGCGATCCGCGCCAAGGGTTTTGATCCGGTGCGCAAGGACTGGGACGCGTCTTTTCAATGTGCGGCTTGAGGTTTTCGACCTTGAGGGCTTGCAGGAATTAGCTCTCAAGGTTCGTTCTGAGTTTTTTCTCCATTGATGACCAATTGCTTTTGAAGAAGGAGGCAGGCGCATGCAGAATCTGAAAAAGATGTATACCACCATTCTCGGGGATCATTTCCCCATGGAGATGACCATTACCTTTGGTGATCAGAAACTGGTGTATCGTAAGCGCACCTGGAAGATCACCCAGGAGGACGGCTCGGTTGACGAGCGTGGCATTCGTTACGGCGAGAATCCCGACCAGGAGGCCGCCCTCTATGAGTTGGTCAATGGCAACTTGGTACTGGGGGATTGTCGATTCATCGAGTCCGGGAATGGCCTGGTCAGCGGTCTGCGTGTCGAGGATATGCTGCAGGTTGGTAAGCATCCCGGCAAGATCAACCTCACCGACATCGACAACGGCTTGAACATTATCAAATACCTGATGGACCGGCCGGCCGCGGTTATTCTAAAACACAATAATCCGTGTGGCGCCGCCTATGGCGAGACCTTGGCCAAGGCCTATGACAAGGCCAATCGGGCCGATCGGATCGCCGCCTTCGGCGGGGCGGTGGTTTTAAACCGGGCCTGCGATCGGGAGACGGCCGAGCTGCTCAGTCAGAATTATCTGGAGGTGGTCTGCGCCCCCGAGTTTGAGGCCGGCACCCTGGAGATCCTCGCAGCCCGTAAAAATTTACGGGTGGTGCGGATCGGCGGCATCGATCGACTGGCCGACTTTGAGAATTATCGATTCGTGGATTTCAAAAGCCTGATTGACGGCGGCATCATTGTGCAGCAGTCGGCAATGAATTCAATCCGTAAAGCCAGCGACCTGAAACCGGCCATTACCACCTTTAAAGGCGAGGAATATCGGGCGGAGCGGGAACCGACCCAGCGGGAGATTGATGATATGCTGTTCGGCTGGGCCGTTGAACACGGAGTTACCTCCAATTCGGTAATCTATGTCAAGGATGGTTGCACGGTGGGAATCGGTACCGGTGAACAGGATCGGGTTGGGGTGGCCGAGATCGCGGTGCATAAGGCCTATATCAAGTATGCCGATATCCTCTGTTTTGATAAATACGGCATGCCTTATGCGGATCTGGTGTTGCAGATCGAAAAGGGCGAGCGGGATGCGGGGGATAAAGAGGCCATTGATCAGCAGACCCGGCAAGATCGGGCTGGCCTTCCCGGGTCGGTGATGATTTCCGACGCCTTTTTCCCGTTCCGGGACGGGGCCGACGTCGGGATTCGGCAGGGGGTTTCCGCCATCCTGCAGGCCGGTGGGTCAGCCCGTGACTTTGAGACCATCCAGGCCTGTAACGAGGCCGATCCCCAGGTGGCCATGAAGTATACCGGGCAGCGTTCCTTTAAGCATTAAACCGGACTGTCTGGCTATCCGGACATGTCGAAAAAAAGCAGGGCCTTTTGGGCCCTGCTTTTTTTTGTGGTGCCAAGCCCTATGTCTTCAGGCAACCGGTTGCCATTTATCAAAGTTGTCGCGGGTCAGGGTAAGCAGGGTGGCCGCGCTATCCTCTTGGTAATGATCCCAGTTCGTTATAATCGATTCGGCCAGGGCCGTAATTCCCCTGGCGGCCAAGCAGTCCGGGGCAACGCTGAGCAGCGGCTTGTTGTTGCGGGCCGCTTTGCGTACCGAGGCGTCATGGAAGATAAAGCCGAAGAATTCCGGTTGCAGGGCAAGATAGGCCTGTAGGCTTTTGTCGATACTTTGGCAAATTTTCAAGTCGTCCGGAGTCTCGCCCATATTGAAAACGATTCGGGGGCGGTAGAATTGCAGCTTCCGCTGGGTTTCAGCGGTCAGGGCAGGGTCCAGGGTTGCCATCTTGTCCATCACCATGGCCACGGTGAGCGGCCGGTCGCGGATGGACTGTTTGAACAGGTTGGTGAGAACCGCAAACACCTCCGGGTTCTTACGAAAGGCGCTGGTCAGGAGTCGGAACATGAAATTACGGAGAAACATGAGAAAATTCATGATCGCCGCTGTTTCAAAGGTGGAGATGATAATCGAGCGGTTGGCGAGCCCGAAAAAATTAAGGGTGTTGAAGTTGCTGCCCGCCCCGAGATCAAGCAGGACATAGCGGGCCTTGATTTTTTTGATCTCCCCGATAAGAAGTTTTCGTTGTTCAAAGGGGATATTGGCCATAAACGGGGTCTTGCCGTCGCCGGGGATGAAGCGCAGATTCTTGGTCTCGGTCGGCAGCAGGAGGTCGTCAAAGTCAACATGGCGGCCCTTGAGAAAATCGCCAATGCCCGGGTGCTTGTTGGGGATGCCCAGGTGGGTATGCAGGTTGGAGCCGCCCAGGTCGAGATCCACTGCCACGGTCTGATGCCCAGCCTTGGCAAGGGCCATGGCAAGATTGGCGGTGAGCATGGTTTTGCCGACGCCGCCCTTGCCGCTGGCAATGGGGATGATGGTACTGTTAGTATGCATAATGCGGCATCCTACCATGGCGCCCGATTGCTGTGAAGCAAAAGCGTGCGGCCCAAAGCAGCAATGGATGGATTGCCGCTTTTGTCTTGCCGGGGGGTGAGATAAAAAAAGGCAGGGCCGAAAAGGGGGGGGATCGGCCCTGCCTGGACATGGGGTGGGGGTTGAGGAGTAAGTCATGTTGCCCGTTCGGGTTGTGCCTGATTCGGTAACCGCGCCAGGCGACAATCTTTGGGGCTCTTACGTGCTGTAAGATTTGTTTATTTCCTTTTGCAGGTTGTGTGCCAATAGTTAGAAATTTTCATTTATCGTTTTATTCTCGGGTGATAGGCAAGCCATACTTAGGAGGTCGGTGGCCTGGAGCCGGAATTTTTTCAGACATCGCGACGTTTTTCCGGAAACGTTCCGTTTTTTCGGAAAAACGTCGCTTGACAGCCACCCACGGATAGCGTCTGGCCTTGTTGCGCGGTTCAACGGGCCACCACAAAGGCATCCGGGAAACCGGTCTCGCCGAAGACCCGCTCAAGGCGTCTGGCCTCAGTCAGTGAGTCCCCTGCCCTTACCTGCACCCGGTAGAAGCGGCGGTCGCCACTATCAAAGGTCTGCACCGAGGCCTCGCTGCCCCAGGCGGTTACCTTTTTCACCAGCCGTTCGGCATTGCCCGGGTTGTTAAATGAGCCGATCTGCACGTAAAAATCACCCTTTTCAAAATCCTGGTGCGGCAGGAAGCGTTGGATGGTGACGTTGCCTTTGCGAAGTGGAACGGTTTCACCCAGGGCGGTGAGTCTGACCCTGGCCGTGCCGTTTTTCGCCATGCCCAGGTGCTCTGCCCCGGTAAGCGAAAGGTCGATTATGCGGCCCTTGACAAAGGGGCCGCGGTCATTGATGCGGAGCACCACCTCCTTGCCGTTCTCCAGGTTTTCAACCAGTACCCGGGTGTTCATGGGCAGGGTCCTGTGGGCCGCGGTGAGGTCGCGCATATTGTAGGTTTCACCGTTGGAGGTTTTACGGCCGTGAAATTGGTGACCGTACCAGGAGGCCGTGCCTTCCTCAATATAGCCCTCGGAGCTCGGCAGGGGGTAGTAAGTCTTGCCGTTGATTTTGTATGGCCGCTGGGTGGGATGCACGGCGGTTTTGCCTGTCGCGGCCTTGGCCTGGGGGGAGACCTTTTTTTTATACGAATCGCTAAGGACCCGGGGGCCGGCGCAACCGGTTGCCAAGATCATGGGGAGTAACAGGAACAGGAGGATTGGGCCGAGTTGGCGGTGGGCTGGCATCATGTTTTACCGGGTTGCAGTTGGCTGGACAAGGTGGTCGGCTGGCAGGCGTTGTTCAAAAAACAGGCCGGCCTTTCCGATTGTGTGCGGGGTGTAAGGGCGCCGGATGAGTTCCTGGCGGGTTGGCCGGATCCCCTCCATAACGGGCGTGCTGTTATTATCAACATAGGAGAGGCTGAGGTCCAGGAGCGGCCGGAAGAGGCGCAGTCGGCCGGAGTCATCGGCGGCTACGAGCGGCGATTCCCAGCGGCGTTGTCCGTAGCCCTTGAGCCAGATTCCTGGTTGCGGGAGGTTGGTCATGCCCTCCGGCATGGTCGGCATGGGGGCGGCCTCGTCCATGGATCGGCGGGCGGTTGCGAAGAGCTCCTCAACCGAGCTGCTGCCCTGCACGGCAAAGGGTTCCCATGGTTCATAGTCATCGGCATCCAGGCGGATGAAATGGGTGGGTTGATCGTTAAAGGACCATTGGGCATGGCAGACCACGCAATCCGTCTGGTTGCCGTATGCGAGATGAGCAGGATTGGTCGGGAGTGGCACGGTAAGGGTCTGGTGGCCGGTTTTGGTGCGAAGGGTGACTAGTTCACCCGAAACTTTCAGGTTGGGGAGCAGGGCGGCGCTCCGGGCGGCAAGCGCCCGGGAATGACAAGTTAAACAGGTGACCTGTTTTTCGGCCCGCTCATGGTCCATGAGTTGGGTGCCGGGATGGCAATCGATACAGGTCATTCCGGCCTGTTGGTGCACATCCGGGGCGAGTTGGTGGGATTCAACCCCGTATGGGCGCGGGGCATCGAAGGGGGTGCGATATTCTCGCCCCAGATCACGCTCGTAGTAGCCGTAATAGTCGGCGCCCACCCGGTTGCCGTAATGGCATTGCAGGCATTGCTCGTCGTCGGGCAGGCGCAGAAAGAGGTGGGATTGGAGGCGGCCCTGTTCATAGCGGAGATGGCAGGCGGCGCAGCCGCTGCCGTGGCTGGTTTTGGAATAAGGCTCGCCGTTATTGTAAACATGACAGCGCAGGCAGCGGCGGCCAAGGAGATCGTCAACCAGATCCAGGGGAGAGGAAATGGTCGCGTGGCCGGGAAGCTCGCGTGGTCCGGCCAGATCATCGCTGGCGCCGAAGGCGGCACGGGTGAGGTTGATTTCGCCGGCCAGGGTAAAGTGCGAACTAACCGCGGCCTGTTCAACCAGTTGCGCATGGCATGGCCCGCAGGCGGTGATCATCCGGTCCGGGTGGGCCGGATGGGGTTCGAGGCCCAGGTGGGCGGCCTGCTGGTCGCGGCCGTTTGGGTTGCCGGCATGACAATCCGTGCAGGGCATGGCATGGTTGGTATCCATGGTTTGCGGATGACAGCCCTGGCAGCCGCCGGGCGAGGCGCCATCTGTGGCAGCCGGGCGCCGGGTTCGCGAGGGGGATTGCTCACCCTCGCAGCCGACAAGCAGGGGCAGGAGCATTGTTATGATAACCAGTCCCAACCAAGGGAAACGCATATTATTCATTGCGGGTCATGTTACCATATCGGGCCGGGCGGTCGCATCGGGAAAAATCTCGGCGCGGGGCGGTTTTCCCTGGAAAAGCGGGTGGCATTGCTTTATAGTTGACCCCCATGAAAACATCTAAAACACCCAAGCGAACCAAGTTCATTTTTGTCACCGGCGGCGTCCTTTCTTCCCTAGGCAAGGGGTTGGCGGCGGCGGCCATTGGAGCCCTGCTCGAATCCCGCGGGCTGACCATCACCTTTCAGAAGCTTGATCCCTATATTAATGTTGATCCGGGGACCATGAACCCGTTTCAGCATGGCGAGGTTTACGTTACCGATGATGGGGCCGAGACCGATCTTGATCTGGGCCATTACGAACGATATACCTCGGTGATAACCGGCCAGAAGAACAACTATACCTCGGGCCGGATTTATCATTCGGTGATCACCAAGGAGCGGCAGGGCAAGTATCTCGGCGGCACTGTCCAGGTTATTCCCCACATCACCGATGAGATCAAGAGCGCCATCCTGCAGTTTGACGGCGAGGTCGATCTGGCGATTATCGAGATCGGCGGCACCATCGGTGATATTGAGAGTCTACCCTTCCTGGAGGCCATCCGGCAGTTCCGGTCCGATGTCGGTCGCGATCATTCTCTGTTCATTCACGTCACCTGGGTGCCGTACATCAAGACCGCCGGCGAGTTCAAGACCAAGCCGACCCAGCACAGTGTCAAGGAGCTTCGCGCCATCGGCATCCAGCCGGATATCCTTTTGTGCCGCACCGAAAGCAAGTTGTCACGGGAACTGAAGGAGAAGATCTCCCTGTTCTGTAATGTCTCCGCCGACGCGGTTATTACGGCCCAGGACGTGAAGTCCATCTACGAGGTGCCCCTCTGTTTCCGCAAAGAGGGCCTGGATGACAAAATTCTTGAACTGCTGAATATCTGGACCGGCGCCCCGCAACTCGGGGTGTGGGAAGAGTTAAACCAAAAGATCCGCAATCCCGGCCATAAGGTGTTGATCGGGATTATCGGCAAGTATGTGGATCTGACCGAGTCGTACAAAAGCCTGCATGAATCTTTGGTGCATGGCGGCATCGCCAATAACGCCCAGGTCGAATTGCGGTATGTGAGCGCCGAGGATCTGGAGCAGCAGGAGCCCGCCAAGCTGCTGGCCGGCTGTAACGGCATACTGGTGCCGGGCGGGTTCGGACATCGAGGCGTCGAGGGTAAGATTCGCGCCATCAACTATGCTCGGGAGAACAAGATTCCCTATTTCGGGATCTGTCTGGGCATGCAGCTGGCGGTGGTCGAGTTCGCCCGTAACGTGGCCGGCATGGCGGATGCCAACAGCACCGAGTTCGCCAAGGACACTACCCATCCGGTCATCTATTTTATCAAGGAGTGGTATGACTATCGTTCCGACCGCATTCAGGTGCGGGACGAGAACTCCGATATGGGCGGTACCCTGCGGTTGGGCGCTTATCCCTGCGTGATCAAGCAGGGGACCCTGGCGCAGAAGGCCTATGGTGAAGAGGAGATTTTTGAGCGGCATCGGCACCGCTATGAGTTCAATAATGCCTTCCTGGGTGAGTTGGAGGGGCACGGTTTGATTGTTAGTGGCAAGTCGCCCGACAGTACCCTGATGGAAATCATCGAACTGCAGGGTCATCCCTGGTTTCTCGGATGTCAGTTTCATCCGGAATTCAAGTCCAAGCCCACTGCTCCCCATCCACTTTTTCGGGAGTTCATCCGGGCTGCCTTGGCGTATGCCAAGGCCTAATCTTGCCCGAGCCGGAGGTCGCCGCGGTGCAGACAGTAACCATTTCCGAGAAGATAAAGGTTGGCCCCGGCCAGCCTTTTTTGTTGATTGCCGGGCCTTGCGTGTTGGAATCGGAGGAGTTGGCCCGGACCGTGGCTGCCGGCCTCAAGGAGGTGGCCAATCGACTGGATGTCTCTTTTGTCTTCAAGGCCTCCTTTGACAAGGCCAACCGGACTTCCCTCGGGGCCTTCCGTGGTCCTGGCCTGGAGAAGGGGTTGGCGATCATGGAAAGAATTCGCCACGATTTTGATGTGCCGGTGCTTTCCGACGTGCATGATCCGGGTCAGGCCCGGGAGGCGGCCGCGGTTCTTGATGTTTTGCAGATTCCCGCCTTTCTTTGTCGGCAAACGGACTTGTTGCTGGCGGCGGCGGCGACCGGCAAGGTGGTTAATCTTAAAAAAGGTCAGTTCCTTTCACCGTGGGACATGGCGCACGCGGTGGGCAAGATCGCGGCCGGCAGCAGTGCCGACCGGCTGTTGCTCACCGAGCGTGGTACCTGTTTCGGCTATAATAATCTGGTGGTGGATATGCGGAGTTTTCCGGTCCTGCGTGGGTTGGGGCATCCGGTGATTTACGACGCCACTCACAGTGTCCAGTTGCCGGGCGGGGCAGGCGGCAGTTCCGGGGGGCAGCGGCAGTTTATTCCGGCCTTATCCAGGGCGGCCGTGGCCGCCGGGATAGATGGCATCTTCATGGAGGTGCACCCGGATCCTGACAAGGCTCTGTGCGACGGTCCCAACTCCATGCCCTTGGCTCGGATGGAATCCCACCTGCGTGAACTGTTGGCCATTCATCGTTTGGTTGAACACCTCCGGGAGCCCGCAGGAGACCATGATGGCAACGGATGACAACGGCGGGGGGGGAAGCGCCTACCCGTCTGATTGTGAAATAACCCGGGGGTTGCTGGAGAAGGCCATGGCCCGGCAACGGAGCGTCGATGACCGGGGCTATGTCTGGCGCGCCTGCCTTGCCAAGGCCGAGCCCGTGGTCCTCCTGCTGCTTGATGTCGACGGCGTGCTTACCGATGGTACCATCACCTATACCCAGGCCGGGGACGAAATTAAATCATTCCATACCCATGATGGCCTGGGGCTGCGGCTGGTACAACAGGCCGGGGTGGAGGTCGGGTTGATCACGGCCCGCAGTTCCGAGGTGATCAATCGGCGGGCCCGCGATCTTGCCGTGTCCCTTATCTTCCAGGGGGTTAAGAATAAGCGGGAGGTCTATGACCGGATTGTTGCGGAACGGCAGCTGGAACCAGCGCGGATTGCCTACATGGGCGATGATTGGCTGGATCTGCCATTGCTGACCCGGGTTGGTTTCTCGGTTTCGGTGCCGGGAGCGGTACGCGAGGTGCGGAGCCTGGTGGATTACGTGACGCGCAAGGAGGGTGGCCGGGGCGCGGTCCGTGAAGTCTGCGAATTGATTATCGAGGCCAAGGGGCAGACCAGTTCACTTTTGGCGCCCTATTTGGCATGATTGGCTTTTGCTCGCCAGGAAGATTCGGAGCTGCCAATTTCTTTTTGCCCCACTCCGGCGCTTGGGTATGATCTTATGACGAAGGCCGGATGATGCGCGGGATCAGGAATTTGTTGTGGATTGTACCGTTGTGCGTGGCGGTTTCGGGGCCGGCCTGGTGGCCTTGGGCTTGTGACTTCTTGCGGCCGCGGGGGGATTTCGGTTCCGCGCCGGGCATTCATTCCCCTGAGCGTCGGGCTCGCGCTTTTGCCATGCAGGATGTCGTTATTACCCAGGCCCGAGGCGGGAAGGCGGAGATGGAGGTCCAGGCCGCCAATGCGCGGAGTCTGGAGTCGGAAACCATTCTCGAAATGCGAGAGGTAAGGGCGGTGCTTTTCGACGCCCATGGTAATCCCAACCAACTGGCGGGCCGGATGGCGGTCTATGACTCAACCAAGCAGGTGTTATCCCTTGCCGGGAAGGTGAGCGCGGCTGCCCATGTTGGCTATCAGGTGGAGACCGAGGCCCTGTGCTACCTGGCCGTGCCCCGCAAAGTGGCAATCAGCGCCCCGGTCCGGATCGTTGGGCAGGGGACAACGGTTACGGGTAGTGGCTTGACCTATGCTTTGGATTCCGGGGAATTTCAGGTGGCCGGCCGGGTTTTGGTCACCGTGGAACCGGAAGGGGCTTTGGGGGGCGACTGATTCCGGGTTGATGAATTTTTTGTCCGGTCTTGTGGAGATGGCTGACGTTAAGTTGCACGGTCTCCCCGCATCCGCCTGCCAGTTACTTGTGTTGCCGGCCTAGGAAATGCTAGCCTGAGGGTGGCACGGAGTTTGCTTTGATTTCCTGCGAACCGGATTATCGGGCCACTATGCTGGAGGTTGAAATGATGCGAAGCGGATTTGATCGACGCCTTGACGGGGAGCGGCGTGTTGCCCACGATTTGAACTATTTTGAGAATGGCGGCACGGAGCGCCGCAGGAAGCGGGAGCGGCGTCGCGCCCATGAGAAGCGCGAGGGGTGGGTGCGGGTTTCGGGCTGGAGTAGCGTGGCGGTGGGCGAATGGCGTTCCGAGCTGTTCAAGGTTGCCGAAAAAAATGGCGTGCCAACCTACGAGATTCGTTAGCCAATTGGGGCGGTGCTTCGTTAGTCGTAAGTCAGGAGAACTTATCGCGGCTGCGGCCCAGGCGTTGTTTTTTTAGGGATTGGGGAGTCCTATTTCGTAAACAATACCGACCCCGGCCCGGACACTGATATTGCCGCTGACCAACGGTGGTGGCGCGCTTGCCGCCATTGCCTGATGGCGTTCACCGAATTGTTGTCCTTCAACGCGGCACGGGATGAGAGTCGCATTTTCGAGCCGCATGGAGAGGACCCGGACCAGGCTCACCTTGGCGGTGGTGGCCAGGATTCGGGCGTCGGCCATGGCGTTGGCCGTTGCCTGTTCTATAGCCCGGGCTCGCAACGCCATTGGGTCGGCCAGATCGAAGCTGAGCGCTTCAACCTGATTGGCCCCGGCCTTGGTGCTGACCTCGATAATCCGGCCGGCCAGATTTAATTTTGCAGTGGTAATGGTTAACGAGTTGTTGACCGTGTACCCTGCGATGGTGGGTTTCCAGTCATGTTCCGCCGTGCGGGGGCGGGGTGACCATTGTGGTTGAACACGAAAGTTGCCGGTTTTATATTCCTCCGTGGTCAGTCCCAGTTGTTGCAGGGCGCTGATCACGCCTGTCATCTTGGCGCTGTTTTGGGCCATGGCCGCTTCGGCCCATTCCGCCTGGGTAACCACGCCGACCGTGAGTTGCATTTGATCGGCGGGTGCCTCGATAACCGCCTCACCATGGACATACAGGCTGGGAGGGGCTTCCGGTGCGTCGTTGTCGTGGGCCTGAACCACGGCGGCGGCCTGGAAAAAGGCCAAGGTGAGCAAGACAAAAAAGATAAACTGTTTTTTCATTGTGCCTTCCCCCTGGAGATTGTCGTGGTTTCAAGGCCTCATCCCGCTGAGTCTATTTTGTCGTCCCGGGGATTTTCTTAGTTGTATAATCAATATAGTCCAACCGGTTCTGTTTTGGAAAGAATGAACAGGAGAGTTATATGAGTCAGTCCCCGGTCAGCGCGCTTATCCTTGCCGCCGGTAAGGGCACCAGGATGAAGTCGGATAAGGCCAAGGTTCTGCACGAGGTTTTTTTTGCGCCAATGATTCACCATGTGCTGGATGCGGTTGCCCCCTTGGGGCTGGACGCGACCGTGGTGGTGATTGGGCATCAGCGGGAAAAGGTGATGTCGGCCCTGGCGGATTACCGGGTACTTTTTGCCTGTCAGGATAAGCAGCTGGGTACGGGTCACGCGGTTTTGGCTGCTCGGGAGTTGCTGCAAGCTAGAGGCGGCACGGTTCTGATCCTCTGCGGTGACACCCCTCTTATTCGTACCGTAACGCTTCGGGATATGCTCGCCGAACATGCCTGTTCCGATGCCGTGCTCACCGTTATGACCACTGAGCTTGATGATCCCACCAATTACGGCAGGATTCTTACGGATGATCGAGGCGGGGTGCAGGGAATTATCGAAGAGAAGGATGCCTCGCCCGTGCAGCGCTCTATTCGGGAGGTTAATGCCGGCATTTATTGCGTGCAAGTCGATTTTCTGTTTCAGGCCTTGCGGGAAGTGGGAACCGACAATAGTCAGGGTGAGGTTTATCTGACTGATATCGTAGGCCTTGCTCACCGCTCTGCACAGCAGGTGCGGCGATTTTTATGTGTTGACCCCGAGGAGGTCTTGGGGGTCAATTCCCGCATCGAATTGGCCGTGGCTGGCGCGCGCCTGCGCGAGCGGCGTAACCGGCAACTCATGGCCGACGGTGTTACCTTAATGCAACCAGAGACCATTGCGGTGGAAGAAACCGTCTTGGTGGGGAATGACACGGTAGTCGAGCCGCATGTGCGGGTTACCGGCGCTACGGTTATCGGCCGGGATTGTCTGATTGAATCGTTTTGTGATATCCGGGCATGTCAGATTGGCGATGGCGTCAGGATCGGTGCCTTTGCATATCTGGAAAATTGTTCCATTCCCTCGGGGGAGACGGTCCCGCCGCGAGCCACGGTGCGTGGTAAGCTCGACTGAACATGGTGCTCCATATCCCGAGGGCGTGGTTCAGTTAAAAATGGGTCGTATCTCATTGGTGGGTGTGGTAGATTGATCAAGGAGTTTGTGTTTTAACTTTACGGGATTAAAAGGTTTTTGCGTCGAGGTTGGCGTCTGAATTTTGACTTTGAACTTCAAGAGGGAAGAGGATGACCGAAAATCATCACGAGGAGGCCATGGTTAGACTGGAGGCAGTGGTTGAGAAATTGCTGGCCGGCTATAATGGTTTGAAGCAGGAAAAATTGGAACTGGAAGCCCGGTTGCGTCAGAAAGAGTTTGAGGTCGAGGAGCTGCAGGAGGTGGTGGCGACCCTGAAACAGGAAAAAACGGTTGTCCATAAAAGGGTCTCAGGTCTGCTTGACTCCATTGAGGAATGGGAGCGCAATCAGGCCGCCGCCTAAACGTGGCAAGGGGGAGAGGGGAGTCGGGAAAAACCGATTGCCTTCGGCTGATTATTTTGGTATCAAATAACTAAAGGGTGTGTTTTGACAAGACATGTCACGTTTGAGGTCTTAGGTCAGAAATACTCGTTGTACACCGAGGCGTCGGATGCAGATGTCCAGGAAATTCTGGGCATGGTCAAGTCTCGGATTGAGGCACAGGCCGGGGGCGGAGCCAATGTTCTTCCTTCGATTAAAGCGGCGGTGCTAGCCAGTCTGAATGTTGCAAGCGAATATGTTGAGCTCAAGAAAGATTACGTCCGCTATAAACAAGACATGGACGGCAACATTGAGCGACTAATTGATAAGATAGACAGATCACTTTACCAGGAATAGATTTTTCCCCGCCTTGTCGGTGGTCAACGGATGGGTCGAGCCAACACGATCTGCCAGGGTGACTCCGCTGCTCCGGGAAAGGACTTGGGCAACCAAAGACCTTGAAAAGGGCACGAGTAACAACACCCACCTAACTTAGTTAGGTTCGACATCCTCGTTGACACCGCAACGGCGGGGGATTTTTTTAACTACACCGTATAGGGGCCGGTGGCTCCGGGGTGTTTATATATATTTAAAATAGGGGAAACAGGAGCGTGAGGGAATCTCTTGGGGGAGAGTCCTTCTGGAAAGGGAAGGGGTCATGTTGTGTGGCCTGCTGTGGCGATATCGGTTCTGATTAATTCAGGATTTTATATATGGAAAACCCGGTGACTAGACCGTGACTAATAAGGTGAAATTTGCCGTCTGGTTTATGATTAACTAACGGGATAATATTGCTCACCGGAATCGTTGCCTCTGGGTTTTTAAAGCCAGCTTCCCCTTGCGACAGTTATGTCGGCACCTCGACACAGAAGGCCGTCAAGCCTTCCGGTCGTATCTTGTAGGCGGCCTATGCGGCGTCTATTCTCCTCATTTTAAATTCCTGTTGCAGCATTTTTGTTTCGGTTCGAGAAGGACGGATTGTTCCCAGTAATGGGCTAGGCCTTTTCGAGTCGCACGTCATGGTCTTATCGGTCGATCGGCAATGACCTTCAGGCGCCGTCGTTTGTTGATGGCCGGTTTAATTATACGCTAGTTGCGGAGGAACATTGTGAATCCTGTATCGCTATACATTTTGTTGACTGTGGCCGGCCTGGCGGCCGGTGTTGTCGTCGGGATCGTCTTGCGGAAGAGCATCGTTGAGGCCAAAAAGGGTAATCTTGAGCGGGAAGGCAAGAAGATTCTGGAAGAGGCCCTGAAGGAGGCGGAGAGGATCAATAAGGAGACTCTCCTGCAAAGTAAGGATCAGGCCCTGCAGATCCGCCAGGAGGCCGAAAAGGAGGTTCGGGAGCGCAAGGCCGACCTTATCCAGGAGGAGAAGCGTCTTTCCGGCAAGTTTGATCAGATTGAAAGAAAGATTGATATTCTTGACAAACGCGAACTCGAACTGCTGAGCAAGGAGAAATCCTTTGTTAAGGTCGAGAAAGAGTTGGCTGAGCGCAAGATTGAGATGGAAAAGATAATTGATGAGCAGCGCTACAAGCTTGAAAAGATTGCCGGTGTTTCCCGGGATGAGGCTAAGCGGTTGCTGATGGAGAGCATTGAAAGCGAGGCCCGCATGGAGGCGGCCAAGTCTTTGCTCCGCATCGAGAACGAAATGAAGATGCAGGCCGATCGCAAGGCCAAGAATATTCTGGCCCTGGCCATTTCCCGTTATGCCGGCGATTATGTGGCCGAGAAGACGGTCTCCGTGGTGCCGTTGCCCAACGAGGAGATGAAGGGGCGCATCATTGGTCGCGAGGGCCGTAATATTCGGGCCATCGAGGCGGCCACCGGGATTGATATTATCATCGATGACACGCCCGAGGCGGTAATTCTTTCCGGTTTCAACCCGGTGCGTCGAGAGGTGGCCAGGCAATCCCTTGAGAGGCTGATCACCGACGGCCGTATTCATCCCGCCCGCATTGAAGAGGTGGTGGAAAAGGTGGCCAAGGAATTGGATGTGGTCATTCGGGAGGCTGGTGAACAGGCCACCTTTGACGTGGGAGCCCATGGGGTTAACGTCGAGTTGGTCAAACTGTTGGGTCGTTTGAAATACCGGACCAGTTATGGTCAGAACGTCTTGCAACATTCGTTGGAGGTGGCCTTTCTTGCCGGCACCATGGCGGCCGAGCTTGGGCTGGACGTGAAAAAGGCCAAGCGGGCTGGTCTGCTGCACGATATCGGCAAGGCGGTGGACCATGAGATTGAAGGTTCCCATGCCAGCATCGGCGCCGACTTCGCCAAGCGTTATGGCGAACCGCCCTATGTGGTTAACGCCATTGCCGCCCATCATGAAGAGGTTGAACCAACCGATATCATCGATATCCTGGTCCAGTCGGCCGATGCCCTTTCCGGCGCCAGACCCGGAGCGCGCAAGGAAATGCTTGAGAGTTATGTCAAGCGGCTGGAAGATCTGGAGCGGGTGGCCAATTCCTTTAGTGGGGTTGAGAAGTCCTTTGCCATCCAGGCGGGTCGCGAATTGCGCATCGTGGTTAACTCCTCCAATGTCAATGATGCGGCAGCCACTATTTTGAGCAAGGATATTGCCAAGAAGATCGAGGAAGAGTTGACCTATCCGGGCCAGATCAGGGTAACGGTGATTCGCGAGACGCGGGCGGTGGAATACGCCAAATAACTTGCCCCGGTTATTGGGTCGGAGAAAACGGATTTAAACATGCAATACACCATTGAGGAACAAGTCGCCCTCATCGAACGCGGGACGGTCGATGTCATCTCTCGCGACGAATTGGTTCGCAAACTGGAAAAGTCGCGAGACACTGGGCGACCGCTGAAGGTCAAGGCCGGTTTCGATCCCACCGCGCCGGATCTGCACCTCGGCCATACGGTGTTGATTCAGAAGCTCAAGCATTTTCAGGAATTGGGCCATGAGGTCCATTTTTTGATCGGTGATTTTACCGGGATGATCGGTGACCCCACCGGCAAATCCGAGACCCGGAAGCCGCTCACCAAAGAGGACGTGGCGCGCAACGCCGAGACCTATAAGGAACAGATCTTCAAGATTCTCGATCCGGCCAAAACCCGGGTGGTTTTCAACAGCGCCTGGCTCTCCGACCTTTCCGCCCATGAATTTATCCGCCTCGCCTCGCAGACCACGGTTGCCCGGATGCTGGAGCGCGAAGATTTCAGCGAGCGCTTTAAGAACGAACGCCCCATCAGTATTCATGAGTTTCTGTATCCCTTGATCCAGGGCTACGACTCGGTAGCCATGGAGGCCGATGTGGAGCTTGGCGGTACCGATCAGCTGTTTAATCTGCTCATGGGGCGAAATTTACAGAAATCCTGGGGCCAAGCCCCTCAGGTGGTTCTTACCATGCCGCTGCTTGAAGGGTTGGACGGGGTAAACAAGATGAGTAAATCTTTGGGGAATTACATCGGCATCACCGATTCCCCGGATGATATTTATGGCAAGGTCCTCTCCATGTCCGACAGCCTCATGTTCCGCTATTATGAGCTGTTGAGTGATTTCTCGGCCGGCGAGATTGCCGTGCTGCGAACCGATATGGAAAACGGCGTCGCGCACCCCAAGGCGATAAAGCAGCAGCTGGCCCGCGAGTTAACCGCCCGTTTTCATGGCCAAGATGCCGCGGTGGCCGCCGAGGCCAATTTCGAGCGGGTGTTCAAAAATCATGACCTGCCCGCGGATATGCCGGAAAAACATTTTCCGGGCGCGGCAGAATCAGTCTGGCTGCCCCGGCTGTTGGCGGACTGCGAGCTGGTCAAGGGTACCGGCGAGGCCAGACGGCTTATCCAGCAGAATGCCGTCAGTGTGGACGGTGATAAGGTTACGGATGCCGAGGCGGTAGTCGCGGCCAGGGGTGAATATCTGCTCAAGGTCGGCAAGCGTCGTTTCTGCAAGGCTATTTTCTCCTGATTCGCCATCCATCGTTGACCCCGTAACTTTCCTTTCCCCTTAAAGCCAACTAGTTGGAGTCGACATGGCAACCCGGCATATCCCGCTGCGCGATCGGATTATACTGGCCTTGGACGTGGAGAGCGCCGCCCAGGCCAAGGACATAGTCCGGAAGACCGAATCTCATTTGGGATTCTATAAGGTTGGCCTGCAACTGTTCATGGCCGACTGGTTCGGCATGGTTGACTGGCTCAAGGACCGGGGGCATCAGGTGATGCTGGACCTCAAGTTTTTTGATATCCCCGAGACGGTCAGATTGGCCGTGGCGCGGGTTCGGGAGCGTGGGGTATCATTGGCAACCGTCCACGGCAACGACCCCATCCTGCGGGCCGCCATTCAGGAGAAGGGTAATCTTCGTCTGCTGGCGGTGACGGTATTGACCAGTTTCGGCGAGGAGGATATGCGGGCCATGGGGATGACCGGCTCCATTGCCGAGTTGGTTGCCTTTCGGGCTCGCCGGGCCTTGGAGTTGGGGTGCGACGGGATTGTCTCCTCGGGCCTGGAGGCGGAACGCATCCGTAGCGAGTTGGGCGAGAAGCTGCTCATCGTTACCCCGGGAATCCGGCCCGGTGCAAATCTCATGGATCAGGGCGACGATCAGACCAGGATTATGACCGCTGGTCGGGCCGTGGCCGCCGGCGCCGATCATGTGGTTGTGGGCCGTCCGATCACCAAGGCGCCCGATCCCATTCGGGTGATCGAGCAGATGCAGGCGGATATGGCAGGCAGCCTGGATTGAGCGAATCCTCGGCCGGCGGCATTGTTTGATTGGGTTAGTTGGCGGCTTGGCTGTCCATTGCCGAGCGTGCTTTTTTTTCGGTCAGCAGACTCAGAAGCAGCACGCCCTGCGCCGTGGCGTGCAGGTTGCTCGTCGGTCGGCCCAGGCCGATGAGCTTTTGCGAGAAGCCCAGATACCGGGAGGCGCTGACCGGAATTAGGGGCTGAAACCCACCCCAGCCGCCGTCCGGTAGCTGGGCCTTCAGGACATTGCGTAACCATACCGGTTTTACCCGTTCAGGGGCGCCGGACTCAACCAGCATTAATACCCGTTGAATATATACGTCTACCACCCGTGGGTCCCAGGTGAGCTGCCGTTCTATCTTATCCTGGATGGTCGCGATCAGGGCGACATTCTCGGCTTGCGGGCCACAGCCACGTCGTTGCATGAAACGGAGGCCCATGAGTTGATGGGTGAGGCAGGCCGGGCCGAACGGATGATTGTCGCGGCAGAAGTTCTCTTCCTGTTGGCGGCGAACAATGTCGAGTTCGCCCAATGTCTGATCACAGGAGAGACCGTAGAGAAAGAGCAGGTTGTAGTCGGGCAGTTCGCCAAGGTGCTCCGGCTTGAGCGGCGCCAGGCTGTTTGAGTTGAAGAAGAATTGCCAGGGCGAGAAGACCGGCATGGCCTGCACATATTCGGCCGCCAGTTTCTGTAGGCGCTGGTCACCGGTACGGTGACCGCCTTCGCTGAGCATCCAGATAAGGATGGAATTTTTTTGACTCAGGATTTGCGAGCGATTGGCCAGCAGCCAGTGGATCGATTTGTCCAGGGCGGCGTTGAGTTCCGCTGCGGAAGGAGGTGGCAGCTGGCGGTTGTTGTTGTAAACCAGAACGGCGCCGGTCAGGATAACCAGCCCCAGAATAAGGGCCATCAGTTTAGTTATTTTTTTGATCATTTGTCACCGGTTGCGTTGGTCGAATTTGTTCATGCCGCCTGCCAGCCGGCCAGGCGGATGATTAGTTGCAGGAAGCCCATGGTGTAGAGACCGGCCATTAGGTCGTCCAGGACGATGCCCAGGCCGCCGTGGAAGTTTTTGTCGAAGAAGTTCACCGGCCAGGGTTTGAGGATATCGAAGAAGCGGAAGATCGCGAATCCCAACAACCAGATCAGCGGGTTG
>Ga0224496_10000978_pt1 | contig 18482 bp, 13 predicted proteins | sample SF_Jul11_sed_USG_2_FD_168127 | JGI IMG/M metagenome (GOLD analysis project Ga0224496, IMG submission 168127) | Sediment microbial communities from San Francisco Bay, California, United States - SF_Jul11_sed_USGS_8_1 | ecosystem: Environmental > Aquatic > Marine > Sediment | place: USA...
AAAATCACGAGACTTCTTCCCGACCTCTCGGAATCGTTTGAGTAAACTTTCAATTTCCGGATCGCTCGTCCAGGAGGGTAAGTGAAGGGCCACTAAGGTCCCGTTTTGTGCGCCAACGCTATAGGGCGGAATGGATCGGTCCGGGCGGGAGAGATACATGCCGAAGGCAATCAGGCAAAAGCCTCCGAGCAAGATGCCTAAACCCATTTTGACAACGGGGTCTAACCGTTTTTTCTTCGACTTCATGAGGCCATGATAACATTGACGTGCTACTCACCTAGAGAACCGGTGAAAATTCTGTAATCGAAGACTTCTCCTAGGCACTGGGTTCAGTGCCCGAATCGGGAACCTCCGGGCTATCCTCCCCAGATGTTTCAGAGGCATCTCCTTCATCCGTTTCCGCCAGTTTTGCCACTCCCACTAGGCGATCATCGTCCGGCAAATCCATCAAGCGCACACCTTGGGCATTGCGCCCGATCTCACGAATGTCTCCCATACGAGCACGAAGAATCATGCCTTCGGCCGACATGAGCATGACTTCATCGGCTTCCCACACTTGATGAAAGGAAATAGCCGGTCCGTTTTTCTCCGTCACTTTGACGCTAATCACCCCTTTGCCGGCACGGGATTGCGTACGATATTCCTCGACTTGCGTACGCTTGCCATAGCCTCGCTCCGTCACGGTCAAAATGGAGGATTGCGATTCGCTCGTGATCGTGACCATTCCGATCACCGCATTATTTTTTGCCAACGCAATACCCCGGACCCCACGGGCTGTTCGTCCAACGGGCCTGACATCTTCTTCCCGGAAACGAATGACAATTCCCAAACGGGTGCCCAACAGAATATCGCGCGTCCCATCAGTGATATCGACACCAAGGAGACGGTCGCCTTCTTCCAACGTCAACGCGATAATGCCGCCTTGTCGAGGATGACTAAAGGCCGAGAGATCCGTTTTTTTGATATACCCCTTTTCGGTCGACATGACCACAAAGTGGTCTTCGCTGAATACTCGAACGGGCAAGGTCGCCGTCACGCGTTCGCCTGGATTCAAGGCCAAGACATTCACAATGGCTTTCCCTTTGCTCGACCGGCCCACATCCGGTAATTGATAGACTTTCAGCCAATACACTCGCCCCGCATCGGTAAAAAATAAGAGGTAATCGTGTGTCGAGGCGGTGAAAATCTGCTCGACGAAATCTTCTTCTTTCACCCCCATCCCGACTTTGCCTTTTCCACCACGGTGCTGCGCTCGATAAATGGAGGCGGCATTGCGTTTGATATAACCGGCATGAGTGATAGTCACGACGACTTCTTCTTCCGCGATCAGGTCCTCCATATTCAATTCGGCTTCGACCGGAATGATGTGGGTCCTGCGATCATCGGCAAAGCGCTCTTGAATCTCTTGGATTTCTTGTTTGACAATATTCCTGACCATCTCCTCGGAGTTCAACACCGTGCGTAAATGTGCGATACGTGCCAGCAATTCACTATATTCTTGTGCGAGCTTGTCTTGTTCTAACTGTGTGAGCCGTTGCAACCGCATATCCAAAATGGCATTAGCCTGCAACTCACTTAACTCGAATTGCTCCATGAGGCCGTGGCGTGCGGTTTCTGGTGAGGAGGCCCGACGAATGAGGGCAATCACAGCATCAAGGGATTCAAGTGCCCTTTTCAAGCCTTCTAAAATGTGCGCCCGTTCTTCGGCCTTACGCAGATCGTATGCGGTTCGGCGGACGACCACTTCTTTGCGATGCTCAATAAACGCTTCAAGAATCTGCTTGAGGTTGAGGACCATCGGCCGATTCTGCACCAACGCCAGCATAATCACCCCGAAGGTGGTCTGCATGTTGGTGTGTTTATACAATTGATTCAGAATGACGGTGGGATTTTCGTTGCGCTTGAGTTCGATGACGACTCGGAGTCCGTCCCGATCAGATTCGTCCCGGAGGTCGGAGATGCCTTCCAATCGTTTCTCATGAATGAGATCGGCGATCTTTTCGATAAGTTTGGCTTTGTTGACTTGATATGGGAGCTCGGACACGATAATGCGGCCTCTATCCGTGCGTTCATCAACTTCAATGTCGGCTTTGGCTCGAACGGTTAAGAGACCTCGTCCAGTTTCATACGCATCCCTGATACCCTGTGTTCCGTAGATGAACCCCGCTGTCGGGAAATCCGGGCCTGGGATGTATTCCATCAACTCGTGAATCGTAGATTCCGGGCGGTCCAAGAGCGCGATAAGGCCTGCTGTCACTTCTCCTAAATTATGTGTGGGAATGTTGGTGGCATAGCCCACCGCAATTCCCCCTGCCCCATTGACCAAGAGATTGGGAATGCGGGCTGGCAAGACGACAGGCTCAACAGAGGATTCGTCGTAGGTCGGGGCGAAATTGACGGTCTCCCGATCAATATCGACAAGCATTTCTTCAGCGACCTTGGTCAAGCGGGCTTCGGTGTACCGCATGGCGGCGGCGGGGTCCCCATCGACTGATCCATAATTTCCCTGCCCATCCACCAACGGATAGCGCATGTTGAAATTCTGCGCCATGCGGACCAAGGTATCGTAAATAGCCGAATCACCATGAGGGTGATAGTTGCCCATGATTTCGCCCACAATTTTCGCCGACTTCCGATAGGGTCGCGCTGCGCCCAGCCCCATTTCATTCATGCCATAGAGAATGCGGCGATGCACGGGCTTCAACCCATCACGCACATCAGGCAAGGCCCGGCCTACGATGACACTCATCGCATAGTCCAAATAGGACAAACGCATTTCATCTTCTATGGCAATTTGTGTCAGGCGTTCTTCAGGCGGCATAGGCTTTGGAAAAGTTAGTAGTGAAACGCGAGTAGTAAGGAGTCAGGAATTAAAGAAATTCCATTTCTCATTACCGTATTTTTTACTCTTTACTTAATTATGAGTCATGAGAATGTTCTGAGGCTCTCATTACACATCCAAATTACGCACTTCGAGCGCATGTTTCTGAATGAAATTTCGACGTGGCTCGACTTCATCTCCCATTAAAATGGTAAAAATCTCATCGACGCCCGTCACGTCTTCTAAGGTGACCTGGAGGAGACTCCGGGTGTTGGGGTCCATTGTCGTATCCCACAATTGCCCAGGGTTCATTTCCCCGAGACCTTTATACCGCTGAATGGACAGGCCCTTTTTCCCGGACTCCAAAATTTCTTTGACGAGGTCCGCGCTGGTTGAAAATGTGGCTTCGATGCCTTTCCGTTTCAGCCGGTAAGGAGGTCGCCCCAAGCCTAAGACGGTAGGCGCCAGTTTCTGTAATTCTCTAAAATCGGCGGACCCGACCAGGTCATGATTCACGACAAACGTTTTATGGTTTCCATTTCCGGCCATACGACAGACAATCTTATGCGTATCGTGTTCTTCATCCCGTTGAATCTCGATAGTGACCGTTCCTTCCGAAAAGACCGTGCGAAGCACAGTCATGGCTTCTTCGACGAGGGCGTCTAGTTCGCCTCGATTTTTCAACAGGTCTTTGCTCAATTGGGGACAATCGACAAAGACTCTGAGCAGAGACGGTTCCCCATGTTTTTGAGCAAAGCGGGTGAGCAGACCTTCGAAGGCCACCAGTTTCTCCAAGATGGGAAGCAGGACGTCCTGCGTGACGAAGATTTGGCTATCAGCAAGAAAGAGTTCGGCATCTTCAACGGCAAGATGAGAGAGATAGTCATTCATCGCCCCCTCATCTTTCAGATACTTTTCCCCTTTGCCTTTTTTCACTTTGAACAGCGGCGGCTGGGCAATATAGATATAGCCCCGTTCCAGAAGTTCCGGCATTTGCCGGAAAAAGAAGGTAAGCAGCAACGTACGAATATGGCTGCCGTCGACATCAGCATCCGTCATTAAAATAATTTTGTGATACCGCGCACGGTCGATATTAAAAGCCTCTTTGTCTTCTTTACCTTTTTCAGCATCCTCCCGTGGTCGCCCAATTCCCGTGCCAATCGCCATGATGAGTGTGCGAATTTCTTCACTGGAAAGCATTTTGTCAAATCGGGCTTTCTCGACATTCAGAATTTTTCCCTTCAGCGGAAGAATGGCTTGAGTCCGTCGATCCCGACCTTGTTTAGCCGACCCGCCAGCGGAATCGCCCTCAACAATATATAGCTCGCTCATCGCAGGATCTTTCTCTGAACAGTCGGCTAATTTCCCGGGGAGAGAACCGCCCTCAAGAGCCCCTTTGCGACGGATCAATTCTTTGGCTTTTCTGGCGGCTTCGCGTGCACGAGCAGCGTCCACAGATTTCCCGACAATTTTTTTCGCAACTGAGGGATTTTCTTCTAGATAGTTGCCCAAGGCTTCATTAACCGCAGATTCAACAATGCCCTTCACTTCGCTATTGCCGAGCTTGGCTTTTGTTTGCCCTTCAAACTGGGGGTTGCGAATTTTGATACTCACCACCGCGGTCAAGCCTTCCCGAACATCCTCCCCACTGAGAGATTCGGTATCTTTTTTAAATAAACCCGTTGAGGTGGCATAGCTATTGATGGTTCTCGTTAAGGCAGACTTAAACCCGATCAAATGGGTTCCACCCTCTCTGGTATTGATATTATTGGCGAACGAAAACAAATTTTCTGCATAACCTTCGTTGTATTGCAGCGCCACTTCCAAAATGAGGTCAGGTTTTTCCACTTCGACCACAATCGGGGGGTGTAAGGGAGTTTTCGCCTCATTGAGATGTTCGACAAAGGACACAATGCCGCCCTTGTAGCAAAAGACTTGTTCCTTTTCTTTGCCTTTTCGCTCATCCTTGAGCGTGATTTCTAACCCTTTATTCAGGAAGGCTAATTCTCGAAGTCGCTGGGCCAAGACATCGAAACTGAATTCGACCGCTTCAAAAATTAGCGGGTCGAATTTAAACACCACTTTGGTGCCGCGCTTCTTGGTTTTGCCGGTGATGGCCAGAGGACTGCGGGGTTTTCCGCGATCATACTCTTGTTCAAAGACCTCTCCATTCTGCCAAATTTCTAATTCCAGCCATTCGGAAAGACCATTGACCACCGAAATGCCCACGCCATGCAAACCTCCAGAGACCTTGTAGGCCCCTTCCTCGAATTTCCCGCCCGCATGAAGGACAGTGAGAGCCACTTCCGCAGCCGATTTTTTCTGTGTGGAGTGCATGCCAGTGGGAATGCCGCGCCCATTGTCCGAGACCATGACACTTCCATCAACCTGTAACACGACCAGAATTTCATTCCCAAATCCAGCCATGTGCTCATCCACACTATTGTCCACCACTTCGTAGACCATATGGTGCAACCCATCAATACCGGTGCTGCCAATATACATGGCTGGCCGCTTGCGCACCGCTTCCAGACCTTCCAGGACACGGATTTGGTCGGCATCGTAATTGATGTCGGATTGTGAAGAAACCGAATGTTTGGCGGATTCTTGACTTGGTTTTTCTGGTGATTCCATACAGCTTACGATGTGAAAACGTGGAGAATGATGAAGGTCCGTGAGGTCAAGTCTATTATACCTTCACAGGCATGACAACGGCTTTGAACGTGGGGTTCCCCTGTTCTTGAATTAAACACGGACTTAAGGGTGTTTCCATTTGAAGAGACAGTGACTCCGTTTCAATGACTGCCAACACGTCAAGGAAGTAGCGCGCATTGAATCCTGCAGAGAAAATTTCCCCTTTATAGGTCGCGCCAATTTCTTCCTCGGCTTCTCCCAAATCCGGACTTTTTGAGGACAGATGAACATGCTCTGGATGAAAGGATAATTTGACAGCATGGGCTTTATCTTTTGATAAAATCGCCACTCTTCGTAAGGCACCCTCTAATTCAGATTTATTCAGAGTCACTTTCTTAGAAGATTCTTTCGGGACGACTTGCTGATAATTCGGATAGGTCCCTTCCATAATTCGTGACGTAAGGACGAGGCCACTTTTTCGGAGGATGAGCAGATTTTTCGTAAAACCCAGAAGGGGTTCTTGATCATCTTCTTCCAACAAACGCCGAATTTCGATCGCCGCTTTTTTCGGAATAATGACTTTGACCTCTGCGGAAGGAATGGCTGACTGATCGGGCGTGATTTCTTGCTCGGCCCAGCCTAATCGGTGCCCGTCGGTTCCCACCAGTCGTATTGTGACTTTCTTGCCAGCAGGAATCAGCGTGATCAGCAATCCATTGAGAACATACCGCGTATCCTTTTCGCCCACAGCGAACACAGTCTTTTTGAGCAACTGCAATAAACCTTGAGCAGGAATCGACAACAATCCATCACGTTCAATAGCTGGAAGTGCTGGATAATCCTTGCTGGGTAATCCCACCACGCGAAATTGACTCTTGCCGGCCTTGACGGTGACCCAATGGTTCTCGGCTACTGTTATTTCGATCTCGGAATGTCGCACTTCTTTAAGGATATCGAAAAGTGTTCGAGCCGAAAACGTCACCGACCCCGGTTCATCGACGGTGGCCTTGTACAAGCCGCGCATACCAATTTCTAAATCCGTGGCCACGATATCCAAGCCTTCAGGCTTGGCTTCCAAGAGTATATTGGCCAAAATTGGCATGGTATTTCGCTTTTCAACGACACCCTGCACTCGTTGCAGGGCAGTCAATAAATCTTCTCGGGCCATGCGAATTTTCATGAATTTTCCTACAATACGCTGGAGCTATGCCTTGCCAATTTCTTCTTTCAGGCTTTCGAGTGTGGATCGAAGAGTCGCATCTGTTTCCTGAAATTTTTTCATTTGTTTACAGGCATGGATAATCGTTGTGTGATCCTTACCTCCAAAGTCTCTCCCGATTTCCGGAAAAGACGCATCTGTTAAGTCGCGACAGAGAAACATCGCTATTTGCCTTGGGTAGACGAGGGTCTTCGTTCGCCGCTTGGATTTCAAATCAGATATTTTAACATGAAAACGGCTCGCCACCGCCTCTTGAATGTCTTCTGCAGTAATGACTTTTCGTTTGCTCCCCAAAAGATCACGCAGAATATTCTTGGCCATATCCACGGTGATTTGTTGCCCGGTCAAGGACGCATAGGCTCCAAGCCGGATAAGCGCTCCTTCAATCTCACGAACGTTACTTTTTAAATTGGCTGCTAACAGTTGAATCACGTCTTCATTGATCGCGATTCCTTCTTCTTCTGATTTTTTTCGAAGGATAGCAATTCGAGTTTCGACGTCCGGCTGTTGGAGATCCGCAATCAACCCCCATTCAAAGCGAGACCGCAGTCGCTCTTCCATCGACGGCATCTCCTTAGGAAATCGATCACTGGAGAGGACAATTTGTTTTCCAGCCTCATACAGGGAATTGAAGGTATGAAAGAATTCCTCTTGTGTTCGTTCCTTGCCGGCCAGAAACTGAATATCATCAATTAAAAGCATATCCACATTTCGGTATCGTCGTCGTAATTCCATCATCTTGTCATAACGAATGGAATTAATAACTTCATTGGTAAATTGCTCAGTGGTCACATAGGCAATACGCTGATCCATTCGATCAGCCACATAATTTCCAATAGAGTTCAGGAGGTGCGTTTTGCCAAGTCCCACCCCGCCATAAATAAATAAAGGGTTGTAAGCCTTAGCTGGTGATTCAGCAACCGCCAAACAGGCGGCGTGAGCAAATTGATTACTTGCCCCTACCACAAAGGTGGAAAACGTATATTTAGGGTTAGGGAGAGGTTGACGTCTGCCTTTTGAAGATGGGGGAAATTGAGGACTCTCTTTCTTCCCAGAACTTATCGTTAAGGCGGTATGTGGCTCTTGTTCCTGCTTCAACACAAAAACAATGTCAGCTGGTTTTATTTTTTTCGCATGGTGAAAAGCTTCAATTAATAAGTCTTTATAGTTTCTTCCAAGCCATTCCCCAAAAAACCTATTAGGAACGCGGATTGTGGCCTGTTCATCCGTAATATCCTCTAGTTCGAGAGGTTGGAACCACGTTTCAATGGCCTCATCTCCCACCTTAGGACTAATAAATTCTAAAACATCAACCCACGTTTTATTGATGTTTATATTATGAAAATTCACATTATCCACAGAGTTATTCACAATTGTTAATAATTCAATAATAAGAATGGAGGATTCAATGGCTTATTAAGATATCCGCTTGACTCATTCACAGCTTTCCCTGAGCACATACCAAAATCTATACACATCTTTTCCTTATTTTCCCCCAATCGAAAATAACAAGATTGCCCTATCTAACAATGAGTTTGACTCATGAAAAATTTCCATACACAGAATTCCCAGAGTCTAATAAGACTACGACGACTAATTCTTTAGTTCTTTATAAAGAAAGAAGTAGAGGTTAAATCACCACAGCCAAGTCATGGGAAAAGACCTGTTCTAAGAAATCCTGATAAGAAAATTTCTTCTGGGTATTTCTGTCTCCATGATCCTGCTCATCCTTATTCAAGTACCACACCTGAGAAACACGGACATTCTCTAAGTGTTGTTCTTGATGAAGTAATAGAAGCGACATATTACTTTGAGCGGTATTTTCATGAGCAAGAGGAGTAAAAATATCCCAATTTTCAATAAGTTTCGTACAAATATAGAAGATCTTCTTCATAGACAATTAGGAATATTAAAAGGCTAGGACACGGTCGGCCTGTTCAAGAAGCGTGGCCATTTGTGCAGAGGACGATTCTTGAATAGTAAATTCTTCGTCAATGGGAAATGTTTCTCGGCTGCCTATTGGAAGAAAAATAGGAATTTCCAAATTCTTTATCACAGGCAAATGTTTTTCCAGAATTTCGCCATCAGGCAGATCATAGGCATCATCCGAAACTAACTGTCTGGCATTATTGAGAAGAATAATTGAGATCGGGTTTGGTCCAGTTGAAAGTCCCAACGCAATTCGTAGGGCTTCAGAAGCTCTATGTGATTTGGTTGGGTCTTCACGAATAAGGACAACCAGTTGTTTTGGCATTCTTAATGATTTTCTTAGGTTAAATACGTAATATAATCCAATTTTCTTATTGTATTGGCTGTCTAAAATTAAGGAAATTTTTAACCGGTGAGATTATCGTTTCTTGTTGAAAAATAAGAAAAAACCCTAGCACCAGACAAAAAAAATGTCAAGAAAAAATCGGGTTATTATCCTACTAGGAATAGCCTTATAAACCTCCATGAATTCTTTGGGTTATTTCCTTGAGGTGAATGGTTTCTTGATTCTTTGTTTGCATATTTCGAAGAATCACATGTTCTGAACTTACCTCATCGTCTCCGAGAATGATGGAATATTCTGCACCGAGTTTATCCGCGGTGCGCAAAAGAGCTTTAAGCGTATTCCCTTTGTAGTCCGTATCAGCCCGAATGCCAGCTTGTCGAAGTGTGTGAAGGAGTTTAAAGGCGGCTGGTTTTCCCATTTCTCCAAAGCCTGCCACAAAAAAGAGAGGGACCTGGGAATGACCGATATTTTCCGGAATGAGGAGGGTAACACGCTCTAAACCGACCGCAAATCCGATAGCAGGGGTTGCAGGACCTTGAAGAACTTGAAAGAGACTATCATAGCGTCCTCCGGCTCCTATTGTGCTTTGGGCCCCTAAGTGGGGAGACGTGATCTCGAATGTAGTTCGAGTGTAGTAATCCAAACCTCGGACCAGTCGATGATTGATGGCATAGGGAATTTCAAGGATGCCTAGGCCGTCTAGCACCGCCTGAAAATGAATTTTTGACTGATCAGAAAGATAATCGATGAGAACAGGGGCTTCTTGAGTCGTTTCGTGACACCTGAGAACTTTGCAATCCAAAATCCGTAGGGGGTTTGTGGCCAACCGGCGTTGGCAATTTTCACAAAGGGCATTGAGTTTAGACGACAGAAATTCTTTTAATTTGTGAACATAACCTTCTCGGTCATCAAGGGTCCCAATAGAGTTGATATGCAGGGTTAAATCCTTTAAACCTAGCGTCGAGAAAAATTGCCATAACAACGAAATAATTTCTACGTCTATATGCGGATCTTCCGTCCCAAGTGCTTCGACCCCAAATTGGTGAAATTGTCGATACCGACCAGCCTGGGGACGTTCATGCCGGAACATGGGCCCAAAATAAAACAACTTTCGGGTAGTGGGGGAATCCAGGAGTCTATGTTCAAGGACGGCCCTGACCACGCCAGCGGTCCCTTCCGGGCGCAAGGTTAACGAACTACCGTCCCGATCGGGAAACGTGTACATTTCCTTTTCGACGATATCGGTCGCCCCTCCGATGCTCCTGGCGTACAGTTCAGTGAATTCAAATATGGGAATTCGAATTTCAGAGAACCCATAGTGAGTGGCCAGGGTCCGAGCGACCGTCTCAATATGCTGCCACTGAGAGGCCTGATGCGGAAGGATATCTTTAATCCCTTTCACGGATCGCAACACGAAAAAATCCTGTTCTTTTGCTGGGAAAATGGGAAGAAAAGCAATTTCGACTATATCTTCACGCCCCTACCCAGTCAACGAATGAATTCCAGGTTATTAAGGAAAAGATCAGAAAATTCGTTTGACTCTCATCCTGTTCACCAATAGAATGGTGGGTTCATAAGAAAAAGGTCTAAAGGAGAACCGTATCATGTCATTTACGTCGCGAAAACCTTCAAATTTAAAGAGAAAACGAGACCATGGATTTCGGAAGCGGATGAGCACCAAAAATGGACGCAAAGTCCTTGCTCGCCGCCGAAGAAAAGGTCGAGCTAAGCTCACTGTTTCCGATGAATAGTGTGTGAATGGGAGGGTCCCCCGTTTTTTTTAAAAAAGAAACATGAATATGATGGGGTGAAAGCAACGGGTTCTGTTGTCCGGAACCCGTTTTTTACTGTCATCTATAGCCAAGTCCCTCAAGATGAATGTCCTCGTGTCGGAGTAGTTGTGGGACGCCGGGTAGGCAAAGCGGTCACGAGGAATCGGCTAAAACGGATTACTCGAGAACTGGTTAGAGCTTCCCATTCCGATATGGCCTTCGGCCATCACTGTATCGCTTATCCCAAGGTAAAAATTCTTGGTTCCAAGTTTCGGGACGTAGAGTACGCTTGGACCCAGATGTTAAGACAGATCGGAATGATCCATTCCATAAGGCCAGAATGAGCGGGATCTTAAAAAAAATGATTAGGGTATATCAGTATGGGATTTCCCCCTTCGTCGGTGTGTGCTGCCGTTTTGAACCGACGTGCTCTCACTATATGGTGCAAGCCATTGAGAAACACGGGTCACTCAAAGGGCTATGGTTAGGAATAAGCCGGCTTCTCAAGTGTCATCCCTTCCATTCCGGGGGCTTAGATCCAGTTCCCTGACTTCAACGTATCCACCTCCAATTCAACAATAAATTGCCACCAGTGCGTATGAGGCCCCAAGACTAACAGATGGAAAAGCGCGTCGTTCTTTTCCTAGTGCTTTCTCTGGGCATTATTTTTGGGTACGATTTGTTGCTCAAGCAATTGGGCTACTCGCCGTTTTCCAATTCTCCCATTATCGATGAGGAAATTTATCAAACCGATTCGCCTGAGAAACCGAGAACAGATCGCACTTCATCATCTAACCCCTCTCTAGAAACTCCGACCATCTCTTCTGATAACTCCGAAGTGACAGCCGATCAGTCTGCGGTAGTTTACGAGGAAGTCATCTTTGTTGAAACGCCCCTGGTCCGAGTCGGGCTTTCCAACCAAGGGGCGGTCATTACCTCTTGGGAATTAAAAAAATACCTCACACAAACAGAAGAACATATCCCTGTTCAATTGGTGTATACCAATGGACAATATCCAGGACCGTTGACCCTGAGGTCTGAAGGTCACGAAGAACTGACCACGGCACTTCGGAAAAATCCCTACCGTGTGAAAAAAGACTTTGAGCAATTAGATGAAAGAAATCCTACAGGAAGAGTGGTGTTCACCTACGGGTCTGATGAATCAGATGTATGGGTGGAAAAGGTCCTGGTTTTTCATTACGACTCCTATGTGGTGGATATAGAAATTCGCACACGCGGAATTTCCGAACAATTAAATTTAGTCTTAGGGACCAACTTCGGGCTGGTGGAATGGGGTCAAGGATTTATTGGGCTCTTAGGCTCGGCCTGGATGATGGGGGAGGAATTAGTCAAAGAATCGCCCGATGCAGATGAGCCCACCATTCGTCGAGAAGGCTCCTTGAAATGGTTGGCGCTTCAAGATAAATATTTTATCAGTGTGTTCATGCCAGAAGAGGCCACCGGTATTGTTGCAAAATTGGAAAATGAAATGGTCGTGTCCGCTGGGTTGAACCTGCCAGTTGGAGTGGAGGGGCAAGTCCATAAAGCCCGTTTATATGCAGGCCCCAAACAATTTGATGTCTTGAAATCATTTGAAAACGGGTTGGAAGATACGATTGATTTCGGCTGGTTTATTTATGACAGTTTTAAACCGGTCAAGTTCGTAGCTAAACCGCTGTTTTCGATACTTCGATATATCAATGATTATACGCACAACTTTGGGTGGGCCATTATCATTGTGACCCTTGGCATCAAATTGTTGTTTGTGCCCTTGCAATATAAAAGCTACAAATCCATGCAGGGGATGAAGGATATCCAACCTAAAGTCGCGAAGCTCCAAGAAAAATATAAAGACGACAAGCAAAAGCTTAATACCGAATTGATGAGCCTCTACAAGGAGCATAAGGTCAATCCGGTTGGCGGGTGTCTGCCCATGTTTCTGCAGATGCCGGTTTTCATTGCATTATTTAATATTTTGTATATGACGATCGATTTACGGCAGGCCCCGTTTATGTTGTGGATTCACGACCTGTCGATTCAGGATCCCTTTTATGTGTTGCCTGTTCTCATGGGCGTGTCCATGTTTGTGCAACAAAAAATTATGCCGACGACAGCGGATCCCAATATGGCCAAAATGATGTTGATTCTGCCGATTGGCCTGACTTTCTTGTTTGTGACATTCCCTGCAGGGCTCGTATTATATTGGGTCACCAATAATGTGTTGACCATCACCCAACAATTTGTCACAGATCGCTATGTCCTCCCTCCAAAAAAACCAGGAACGACTGAAATCGCCAAGGCTGATCCCGCATCGCCTGGTCCTGAAAAGCCTGACAAGCCAGGGAAAAAGAAGGCTTCCTCTCCGCAATCAGGTAAATCCCCAAAATCCTAACGTCAGGCGTCAGACAACATGAGTGCGTTGGACGACACCATTTGCGCGGTCGCCACTCCTTCAGGTGAAGGAGGTGTAGGCATTGTGCGCGTGAGTGGCCCTCATGCGCTCACAATAGCTTCGAAAATTGTCCGGCTTCGTTGTGCCAAATCTCTTTCGGAAATTAAACCCTATCAATTGTATTTGGGAAAATTTCTTTGGGGTCATTCCCAAGCACAGAACCAGGTGCAACCAGGTTTGGCCACTGTATTAGATGAAGTGCTGGTCGTGATCATGCGAGCGCCTCGCTCCTACACCGGTGAAGATGTCGTCGAAGTGCATGGCCATGGCGGCCCGCTCATCGTGCAGGCGATTTGCGAAGCCCTCACGCAAGCCGGAGCCCGCATGGCCGAGCCGGGAGAATTTACCAAACGAGCATTTCTCAATGGGCGACTCGACCTGACGCAAGCCGAGGCGGTCTTGGATACGATTCAAGCCAAATCTCTCCACAGTTTGAAATTAGCGCAAGAACATCTCCAGGGCGGATTGTCGGGAGTCATCAAGGGCCATCGAGATTCGTTGGTGAAGCTTCTGGCACATGTGGAAGCCGGAATGGATTTTGGGGAAGAAGATATTCAATTCATTGAGCAGAAGGAATTAAAAGACAAGATACGGGAGATGGTCGGAGCCATTGAAAAATTAATCGAGTCAGCTCAAGAAGGCCGGATTATTCGTGAAGGCATTCGAACCGTGATTCTCGGGCGACCCAATGTGGGCAAGTCCAGCCTTTTGAATGCCATTTTGGATGTCGATCGAGCCATCGTTTCCCAAATTCCTGGCACCACGCGGGATGTGCTTGAAGAATCCTTCATGGTGGAAGGCGTCATGATTCGCCTGTTCGATACGGCAGGGTTACGAGTGACCACTGACGAATTAGAGCAAGAAGGTATGACGAGGGCCGAAGAAGCCATCAAACAAGCAGATGTCCTAATCATGGCGTTTGACCAGAGCCAACCACTGACAGATCAAGACCAAGGGTTCATTGCACGCTATAAGCAACAACCCCGTGTCATGATTCTCAATAAACATGATCTCCCTCCACGGTTTTCCTTAGATGATTTTAAAAACATCGTGAAGGAAAATAACTCACAGGACGAGCATGAAACGGCCTATGTCCAAGCCTCGGCGATAACGGGTGAGGGGATTGAGCAACTCAAACGCAGTCTCAAAACGTTGGCCGTAGGAAAACGGCTCGAAGCCGGAGATTCCGTGTTAGTCTCTCGGTTAAGGCATAAAGTCCTGCTTCAACAAGCCGCCGAGGCCTTGCATAATGCCCTCGCGGCGATTGATGATACACAATCGGCCGAATGTGTGGCGTTGGAACTACGAGTGGCTTTGCAAGCCTTGGGTGAAATAGTAGGAATCGTCACCAACGAAGATATTTTGGATCAGATATTTAAAGAATTCTGTATTGGGAAGTAAGAGTAGAGCCAATTGTTAATGAAACAGAAGTCATAGGCTGAGCTGATGAAAGAATGTGACATTGTCATTGTCGGTGGAGGGCATGCGGGCTGCGAAGCCGCCCTCGCGGCCGCTCGTATGGGCTGCCAGGTGCTCCTGTTAACTATCGATCCCCAAAAGATTGCAACGATGCCCTGTAATCCTGCCGTTGGGGGCATTGGTAAGGGACATTTGGTAAAGGAACTTGATGCGCTAGGTGGAGAGATGGGTGTGAACACCGATAAGGCGGGTATCCAATTTCGGATACTCAATACCCGGAAGGGCCCAGCCGTTCGAGCGACGAGAGTGCAATGTGACAAAGAACTCTATGCCACCAGTATGCAGGAGACATTGGCCAAACAAGAAAACCTGACCATTGTGGCAGGCACCGTAGATCGAATTCTGACCCATAACGGAACAGTCACGGGGGTGAAAACCAGTACCGGCGATACCGTGGCCACCCGAGCCGTGGTGCTCACCTCGGGAACCTTCCTCAAAGGACTCATGCACATTGGCTTGACGCATCTTCCCGGTGGCCGGGCCGGGGAACCGTCCGCCGAACATCTGTCGGATTGCATGTTGGATTTTGGTTTTGAGATCGGACGGTTAAAAACAGGAACGCCGCCTCGTCTGGATCGGGACACCATTAACTTTGATGTGATGGCGCCACAGCCCGGGGACCCCGTGCCTCGCCCGTTTTCCTTCAAAACCCAACATATTCCCAATCCCCAGATTGACTGTCATATTACCTTTACGAATGAACAGGCCCACGACATCATTAAAAATAATCTGGATCGCTCGCCCATGTATTGTGGGGTGATTGAATCCACCGGGCCGCGCTATTGCCCGTCCATTGAAGACAAAGTCGTGCGATTTGCCGACAAAAATAGCCATCAAATTTTTATGGAGCCCGAAGTGCTGGGCGGTCGGTCGTATTATCCCAATGGGATTTCGACCAGCTTACCGATTGATGTGCAACAAGCCTTTGTTAAAACTATAGCTGGCTTGGAGCACGCCGTCTTTCTGAGGCCGGGCTATGCCGTCGAATATGATTATTTCCCTCCCCGACAGCTCCATGAAACTCTAGAAACTAAATTGGTCAAAGGACTGTTTCACGCGGGCCAGATCAATGGCACATCGGGGTATGAAGAAGCCGCAGCCCAAGGGATGATGGCAGGAATCAATGCGGCCCTTCGAGCTAAAGACGAAGCCCCCCTTATTTTGGATCGCTCGCAAGCCTACATGGGAGTCTTAATCGATGATCTCATTACCAAAGATGCGCGCGAGCCCTATCGCATGTTCACGTCGAGAGCGGAATATCGGTTGATCCTTCGTGAGGACAATGCCGATTATCGGCTCAAAGAAATTGGCTATCGCTTGGGTCTGATTTCCCAGGAAGAATTCGTGGCGTTTCAAAAAAAATGGGAAAAAATAGACAAAGAACTCCACCGGCTGGGCAGCACCCATACCAAAATTCCTGAACTTGAGCGGCAGACACATATTACCTTTGACGGGCCAGCGACGAGTACGTCTCTCCTGCAACTGCTTCGAAGGCCCGAACTCTCCTATAAGGATTTGCATCCCTTTTTACATGGGGAGGAGGAAACGGATGTCGAGGTGACAGAAGCGGTGGAGATCGCCGTGAAATATGAAGGCTATATCAAGCGGCAAGAAGAGGTCATTCAGCAGTTTAAAAAATTAGAACACCGGCTGGTACCAGATAATTTCGATTATCAAGGCATCAAAGGATTCTCAAACGAAGTGGCCGAAAAACTTAAAAAAGTGCGGCCTTCCTCCATCGGCCAAGCCTCCCGAATTTCCGGCGTCACGCCTGCTGCCATCTCCCTCCTCCTCGTCGCTCTCGAACGCCACAAAAAAGCCAGCTAACGCGGATTACCTCACCCGTCAATCCTCTGATTGTGGTCCGATTTAGAAAATCAGCATAAGACTAAACGTTCTTTTCCAACCATTGCAGAAAAATAGTACATCTAGAGGAGCAGGGTTTTTAACTATTTTATTCAATGTGAAATGACTTCAAACAGATTGCTGTAGTCGTCGGTCCACAAGATCTCTCGCGGGGTATTCGTAGGCCAGGGTTCAATTCGATCCACCACCTCAGGGGCATGTAAAAAGGATTGATTACTCGTAACCAGTAGCCAATCGTTACCATAAGTGCCTGGGAATTCTCTTTCGTTATCATTATTTTCCTCGTCCCAATCCTCTCCTAAATCTTCAATCCAAACGGCCTCCTTGCCTAACTCGCGAGCGAGGACCCGGACCACTGGGCTGAGATCCAGATGACGGTTCGAAATATTCACTGCAAGAATCCCCTCATTGTTAAGGTGTTCCCAATACAAAGCGAAGGCTTCTTTTGTCAAAAGGTGGATAGGGATGGCATCACTACTAAAGGCATCGATAGCTAACACATCAAATTGCTGCCGCTCATGGTTCCTGAACTCGCGTTCGAGAGAAATCCGCCCATCCCCCAAAATCACCTGTTGTTTTCCCTGACCTTCCCCTAAATATGTGAAATGGGTCGTCGCAATTTCAACAACATCTGGATCAATTTCGTAAAATCGATAGGAATCGCCTGGTCGTGAAAAAGCCGCAATCGTTCCGACACCTAAACCGATAATCCCGACATTGAATGGTCTGGGAGAGTCGTGTTCGGCAAGGTTTTGCCCATGCAGTTGGTGGGGGTGATGTCTAATGGCCCAACTTATGCCACTATCAGGGCCATAATATGTACGGGGGCGTGAACGTAATGGGGGGTTGAGGAACTGTGCCCCATGGCTAATTCGTCCGTGATAAAGAGAGCGACTTGCATATGGTGTGTCCATGTCTTCTTCATACACCCTAAGAACTCCATAAAAGTTCCGCTGGGTGAGGATACTACTCACCTGTTGTTCTTGAATGTGCGCCCACAAAAAAGTGATTAACAGTCCGATCCATCCCATCCAGAGAACCGTAGCGAGAACCCGTATGGTGACTGAAGGACAATGATCTGGTGAATGAAAGACACAGATTCCCAAAAGGACAACGGTCGCAATCAATCCTGCGTGAAATTCCCAATACCCGTTAAACAGGACAGGAGCCACCAGATTGACGAACAAGCCGCCCAAAGCCCCACCCAGCGCGATCATCAGGTAAAAAGATGTCAGATAGGTAGTGGGCGGTTTTAATCGAACGAGTTCGCCATGACACACCATGCAGCAGCCAAACAAGGCTGCTGAGTACAACACGATTTGGAGAGACAAATTTAACTCTTCCTCCCCGTAGTCGTGACCCAACAGAAAAACCACAAAGGAAAGCGATACGAAAAGAAAGGGTGTCCAAAAACCGCGGTGATACCAGCGGGGATGATCAAAACAGAGAATAAATGAAAGGAGATACAGACTTAAGGGAAAGACCCACAAAAATGGGATAACCGCGACATCCCGACATATTTGATTCGTGCTGGCCAAGAGGACAAGGGACCCGCAGGCTGATAAGAGAATCATCAGAAGCTTATTGAAAAAAGGCGGCCGTTCAGCTGGGGGTGAGGTCGAATTGGCTGAAGAAATGATTTTCGTAGGAAGTCGAAAGAGTTGGATAGCACCCCATGTCGTCATGAGGGCATAGAGCACATATCCTGCGGACCACAGGAGGGTTTGAGTCCCTAATGAAAGATGTGGCTCTACCCAAAATGGATACGACAGAAGTCCCAGGAGGGAACCAAAATTCGAGAGAGCGTAGAGTCGATAGGGAGATAAGGTTGGATGGGCTCGACTAAACCAATGTTGAAGGAGTGGCCCCGAGGCTGAAATCAGAAGAAACGGACCACCAATGGTGACCGAAAGAAGAAGAAGGATGACCAACATGGGGTTGTCATATATGGACTCCACCCTTCA
>Ga0224496_10000979_pt1 | contig 18466 bp, 13 predicted proteins | sample SF_Jul11_sed_USG_2_FD_168127 | JGI IMG/M metagenome (GOLD analysis project Ga0224496, IMG submission 168127) | Sediment microbial communities from San Francisco Bay, California, United States - SF_Jul11_sed_USGS_8_1 | ecosystem: Environmental > Aquatic > Marine > Sediment | place: USA...
CGACCTGTATTGATTGTCACCAGAACTTGGTTCATGAAGAAGTCGACATGACTGATTTGGATGCCAGTATTGTTGCGGGCAAGATGGTCATCAAGGAAGAGGATGACGATTGGGGCGACGACGATGATGATTGGGATGACGATGACGATGACGATGATGACGACGATGACGACGACGATGATGACGATGACGACGACGATGAGGATGACGAGTAAGCGTCAGCGTTTTTTTGGCGTGCCATTTTGCCAATGTATGAAGTAAATATACGTGAAATGGTATCGTTGTTTACAATAAAAACCCGCGTAGAGTGAACTCTTGCGGGTTTTTATTGCCTTTATATTTTTTATTAGAAGTAGAAAAATTCACTGGGCGTTAGCAAGGTCGAACAATGTTCAGCGGCGCAAAGAGAGTGTTTTTACATTGCTCTATTTTTATACAATATGCATCAAAATAGGTTATTTATTTCTCACCTTGCCACATTTCTTATTTTAAACATTGAAATCCGATTGGCGTTGCATGATTGCTTCTAATAAGTTTTTGGAAATTGAGTTAGGAGTAAATTAATGTCTTTCAAACAGCTCGACTTGTCGGCTGAAATTCTTAGAGCTGTAGCTGATCAAGGCTATAGCGACCCTTCCCCGATACAATTGCAAGCCATCCCGCCAATTCTTGAAGGGAAGGATATTATGGGTTGTGCGCAAACAGGCACAGGAAAAACTGCCGGATTTGCACTGCCAATGTTGCAGCGATTGCAGTGTTATGCGAATTCTAGCCCTTCTCCTGCTAGGCATCCCGTTCGTGCGCTAATATTAGTGCCTACTCGGGAACTGGCGGCACAGGTGTATAAAAGTGTTAAAACGTACGGAAAGTACCTGGCGCTTAAATCTGCAGTCATTTATGGTGGTGTTAATATGAATCCGCAGATAGAAGAGATGCATGCTGGTGTCGAGATTTTAATTGCGACACCTGGTCGTTTGTTGGACCATAGCCAGCAGAAAACGGTTAATCTTTCCAAAGTTGAAATTCTGGTGCTGGATGAAGCTGATCGTATGCTGGATATGGGATTTCTTCCTGATATTAAGCAAATACTCACGTTGATACCATTGAAACGCCAGAGTTTGATGTTTTCTGCGACATTTTCAGTAGAAATCAAGAAACTTGCGGATAAATTATTGAAAGAACCTGTACTGGTTGAGGTTGCTAGGCGTAATACAGTCAGTGAACTAGTTACACATATTGTTTATTCAGTCAGTAAGGCAAGAAAAAGTGAATTGCTGATTAAGCTTTTCAAGTTACATAATTTTAAACAAGTTTTGGTGTTTGTAAGTACTAAGCTAGGCGCAAGCCGATTAGTGCGACAGCTGCAACATGAAGGTTTGGCGGCAACAGCGATTCATGGAGATAAAAGTCAGCTTCATCGCACCCAGGCATTGGAAGAATTTAAACAAGGCGTGGCGCAAGTTCTCGTCGCTACAGATGTTGCTGCACGCGGGTTGGATATTGAAGATCTTCCACATGTCATTAATTTCGAGTTGCCTAACACACCGGAAGATTATATACACCGAATTGGACGAACAGGGCGCGCTGGTACAAAGGGTAATGCGATTTCTCTGGTGTGTGAGGAAGAGAATGAATCGTTGGCAGGAATTGAAAAGCTATTAAAAACAAAGCTCTCAGTGGAAACAATTGCGGGATTTGAGCATACGAACAAACGTCAGCCAGTTGTATTGGCTGAGAAAAAAAATAGTAAAAAAAGTAAGCTTGGCAGTAGTTTAGAGAAGAAAAATGTTGTTGCATCGAAGACTGACCGTAGTCGTAGCCGTAGTCCAGGAGATACGGTTCGTTCTAATCGAACCATGTCTAATGAACCCAGACGCCATAAAAAACCGGAAGATCCAATCTTTACGCAACCGTATATTCCATCCACGGTATCTACTGTTGCGACGGTGTTGGCTGATGAGATTGATTCGGGAGAAAAAGCCAGCCACTTGCGTTATGGTCGACATGAAAAGCAATTACCCGCATTATTTATCGCGCCAGTTTCAGAAAAACGTAAATAAAGTGTCAGGTTGCCGGCGGAGATTCAATTCAGGGTAGTTAGGAAACTGTTATCTGGTTCGTTCGATAATTAGTATTTAGTAAGCGTCATTTGGCGTATTATTTTTATACAACACGGACTCAAGACCAGCGCCGCATTGCCAGCATAATTGAAAATTTTGAGGACTTTCTTCGCCACAGGTGGGACAACGTATGGTGCCGGTCTCAATGGGTGTTTGCTCATAAGCACTGACAACTTCACGACCACGTACATAATCTTCGTCACGGATAACCCAAACTTCCGGATAAGCATGGGTGAAGGGAATTTCACCCATTACACCTTGTGCATGCTCATTGAATAATCTTGCTGAAATATATGCATGTTCAAGAAGGTCTAGAACTAAATGCGCTTCCATCAGGTTATTAGCGGAAAAAACTTTTTTCATTGGTTTTTTTATTTTCTTCTGAATTCGTAAACTAATCGCATGCCTTCCGAAAGTGGCTGGTAGTGACATACTGACTGATTGGAGCAATAAAGTACAAACTTACAGATGCGAATCTACTTGTGGAGTCTATCATGAGCTACAACCACCTAAGTCTTGAGGAAAGATATTATATCGATATTGAGGGGAAAACGGAGAAGTCGTGGTAGCTGATTATTAAGGCCAATGATGTGTAAAAGTGTGGCCAATATTAAATTCGATCACAAAAACAACTGGACTACTGAGGTTTTAAACTCAACATATTAATTAATATAATCTCCCGGAGAAGCAATGGAATCGTGCTTTATTTAAATAGATATCGGGGTATAGCCCAGCTATTTTTTGTATCCAAAATAAATATGACCAAAAAATTTTGTAACTACTCAGCTTACTCCTAACATCCGCTAATTTGGCGTTAAAAATGATCATTGTTATGTGTAAACTTACATTTTTCGTCTTGACTGACAAATTTAATGGGCAATCTGATCAGTTACCGCGATGGTCTAAATAGTATAAAATTTTAAAAATTTCCGCTTAAGCGGGATTAACCGTCCGAGAAAAATAAAATATGTGGTTCAAAAACTTACAAGTTTACCGTATGACCGATTGGAATATTTCTCCTGCTATGCTTGAAGAAAGACTTTCCAGTCATGCCCTGCAAAAATGCTTAAGCATGGAAATGCAAAGCCGCGGATGGGTTTTACCGAGAGATGGAAGTGGTAAATTCGTGCATGAGTTGGGTCAGCATATGTTCATTACTTTTGGCATTGAAAAAAAATTGCTCCCCGCAGCGGTTATTAATCAGTTAACCAAAGAACGTGCTACGGAAATCGCACAGCAACAGGGATTTGAACCTGGACGTAAGCAAATAAAAGAGATCAAAGAGAATGTTCTGATTGAGTTGTTGCCCCGTGCTTTTGCATTACGTCATAAAACCAATGCATGGATCGATCCGGTAAGTGGATGGTTTGTGATCGATACGTCTAGTCCTGCTAAAGCGGATGAATTTCTTGAAGTGTTCTTTAAAACTGTGGATGATGTAACACTGAAACCACTTAAGACGAATCTATCGCCTGCTACGGCCATGACTGGATGGTTGTCGGGAAATGAGGTGTCAACCTCATTCACAATTGATCGCCAATGTGAATTGCGGGGTATGGATGATGAAAAGTCGACCGTTAGTTATGTTCGTCATGATCTCGGTGCGGTAGAGATACGTGGCCATGTCCAGGCAGGCAAAGAAGTGACAAAGCTCGCGATGACTTGGCGTGACAAAGTATCTTTTATGTTACATGAGAATATGCAGCTCAAGCGAATAACACCGCTTGATATACTTAAAGAGCCAGCAGAAACCGCAGAAGAGCAATTTGATAGTGATTTCGTCATCATGACTGGGGAACTTAAGCAACTGTTAGCCGATATTATCGATGTATTGGGTGGTGAGGAATCTGTTCACTGAGCGGAACCCTGTTAATTTGTACTTGCTCACACGGGATCTGCTCTTCCAAATCGTACAGTCGATATTCGACCCAGACGGTGTGAAAACACAAAATCTGTTTTTTTCTTGGCTAATCCTGCCCCTACATAGTTGTGCATAAAAACGATCTAAGCGATTAGAGCCGACCGTCATCATTATTATCTAGTGATGCATTTCTTGAAAACGCTTCACTATAAGTCTCTAAAGCGTTGAGTGATGTGCAGATGTCATCGGGGACAGGGGTAATTTTTATACCTCATTTAAAATGGACGCATTATTCTTTTTGCCACAAATGATTATTTCTTGCAATACGCGGTGGACCATAAATAAGCTAATTCAGTTAATTGTAACTTTTTAACGGTTCATCGCTTGATGTCTGTTTTTTAATAATGCGCCTTTACATATATCAACTGAATGATTTTTCTCAGATCACTATCAGTGGTAGTCGGAAGCGCTAGGTATCCTTTGGTTGATCGCTGGTTTTTTTTCTATCTTCCAGACTGGCGAGTACCCCGGCAGCAGCCTTGCTAATGAAGTCGGCAGTGGATTGTGCTAGTTTGAAGCCGGCTTCAAGTTGGGCGTGACTAACGGATGACATTTGCTGGGCTAAAGTCGCCAGTGTCAGTTTCAATTGCTCACCAACGGCGGTTCCGTTGCGTTTTGCATGACTGGCAAGATCATGTAATGTATCGGCCACCAATCCTTTGGCAGTGGAGGCGGTATCATGCAACGTATCCAAAAACATAGCCTCCAAGCTTTCCAGATCTGAGCGTGTCTGAGCAAGTTCTGTGTCAGAGAATTTTTTTGCGCGGCTTGCTGCTTCTTCAACAGCTAACTTCGATGCTTCAGCAAAGCTGGCCAAAGCAGAATCCAACCCGGCAACAGCATTGGAAATTTGCTTCTGTGCAGTTTGTGACTGATCGTTTGCATGTTCCAGTTTTTGATGCGCCCCTTCGCGAGCACCTCGCATAACTGCATTTATGATACGGCGCAGGGAGTCGATATCTAGTCTGCTCGCGTTCATTGCTTTAAGCGTCAGGTGTTGCACTGCCTCTTCAACGTTGGAACCTTGTGCAACAGCATCATGTATTTCTGCTTCGAGTGTTTCAATATCTTTCGTGTTGGGCGTATTTTCAGGTGCGGAATTTGTGTTGTCAGTGGCATTGTTGTTTTCATTCGACATGGTGGTAACTCCTTTAAAAAAATCCATATTGGACATTACGCTTATTTTTCTTTCTGTTCAAGTCGCTCAAGACCATTCATGTAAGGCTGCAATATTGTTGGAATTGAAACGCTGCCATTAGCGTTTTGGCAGTTTTCCAGAATTGCGACCAGTGTTCTTCCTACTGCTAATCCAGAGCCATTTAAGGTATGTAATAGTGTCGTTTTCCCTTTCTCATTGCGAAAGCGTGCTTGCATTCGTCGTGCTTGAAATGCTTCACAATTGCTGCATGAAGAAATTTCACGATAGGTATTCTGTGCCGGCAGCCATACTTCAATATCATAGGTTTTGGCGGCGGAAAAACCCATATCTCCGGTACACAGTGTCATTACCCTATAAGGCAACTCCAATTTTTGTAAAATTTTTTCAGCATGACCGACAAGTTGTTCAAGGGCTTCATAGGATTGCTGTGGTTGAACAATTTGAACCAGCTCAACTTTGTCAAATTGATGCTGGCGGATCAATCCGCGCGTGTCTTTGCCATAGCTGCCTGCTTCGGAACGAAAACAGGGGGTATGCGCGACAAACTTCAAGGGTAGTTGTGCAAGCGGTACAATTTCATCGCGTACCATATTGGTGATGGGTACTTCGGCGGTAGGAATCAGATGAAAATTGGGTGAATTTTTCAATTCTTTAGAATTGTCTGTTCCGCCGGTATATACCGCAAATAGATCTTCTTCGAATTTAGGTAATTGACCGGTACCGCGCAGACTTTCACGATTTATTAAATACGGTACATAAGCTTCAGTATAGTGATGCAATTGGGTATGTATATCTAGCATAAATTGTGTCAATGCCCGATGGAGATGTGCAAGCCCGCCTTTCATGACATTAAAACGTGCGCCACTCAATTTTGCGGCGGCTTCGAAATCCAGTAAACCCAGATGCTCGCCAATACTGACATGATCTTTTATCTCAAAATCAAAGTCCCGTGGCGTTCCCCAGCGGCGTGTTTCCACATTGTCAGTTTCACTGTCGCCTTTTGGAACGCTTTCGTGTGGTAGATTGGGGACTTCCAGCAAAATCTGCTGTAGCTTATTTTGAATTAGCTCAAGTTGCGCTTCAGCTTGTTTTAGTTCGTCGCCAAGATTCGCTACTTGAGCCAGAATAGGAGTGACATCTTCTCCTTTACTTTTTTTAATGCCAATATTTTTTGAAACGGCATTTCGTTTTGCTTGTAGTTCCTGAGTATAAGTCTGGATCGATTTGCGATCTGCTTCGAGTGCGTTAAACATTGCTACAGGGAAAGTGAAGCCACGTTCAGCAAGGACTTTGCTGACATTTTCCAGGTCAGTGCGTAAGTGATGTATCTCTAGCATACAAAATCAATAATCTTATCGTTCATCGGTAAAAACTTGTCATGTATCATTTAAATTCTTTGCTTGTCTGTCCAGCTCGCGTAAATGCGTCAATTTTTCTAGAATCTTGTTCTCTAGCCCGTAGGTTGTCGGTTGATAAAAATTCACCATTGGCATGCTATCAGGAAAGTAATTTTCTCCTGCAGCATAGGCTTCCGGACAGTCGTGCGCATAGCGATAGTTTTGTCCAAATCCCAAATTCTTCATGAGTTTGGTAGGCGCATTTCGCAGATGCACTGGTACACTCCGCGATTTGTCATGGCTAATAAAAGATCGGGCTTTCTTGTAGGCTAGATAAGCAGCATTGCTTTTTGGTGCGCAGGAAAGATAAAGCACTGCTTGTGCCAATGCTAGTTCCCCTTCTGGGCTACCCAGGCGCTCATAGGTTTCACAGGCATCGAGCGCGACGCGCAATGCGCGGGGATCAGCCACGCCGATATCTTCTGTTGCGGCACGAATTAATCGTCGGCCAATATAAAGCGGGTCAGCGCCACCGTCCAGCATACGGCACATCCAGTAAAGTGCGGCATCAGGTGACGATCCGCGTACTGATTTATGCAACGCTGAAATTTGATCGTAAAACGCATCCCCACCTTTATCAAAATTGCGTGTATTGCGGGATAGTGAGTTGCGGATGTATTCAACGTCGATTTTCAAGCTTCTTGTAGCATCAGTTGCGTTTTTTATTTGTTCAAGTAAATTTAGTAAACGCCTGGCATCACCATCGGCAAATTCTATAAGTAAGTTTTTTGCATCGTCAGAAAAATTTAATGTTTGTAGTGTTGCTTTTTTTGCGCGTAAAAAAAGTGTATCCAGTTCATCTTTTGACAGAGCGATCAATGAGTAAACCTGGGCGCGTGACAGCAATGCGCTATTAACCTCAAATGAAGGATTTTCTGTGGTTGCACCGACAAAGGTTACAATGCCTTGTTCTACGTATGGCAGGAATGCGTCCTGCTGTGCTTTATTAAAACGATGGACTTCATCGACAAACAAGATGGTGTGACGACCGGTCTGCTGCAATGCGATTTGTGCCCGTTCAATTGCTTGTCGTATATCCTTTACACCCGATAAAACGGCTGATAAGGCAACGAATTCAGCATCAAATGCGATTGACATCAAGCGTGCCAATGTTGTTTTGCCTGTACCGGGTGGGCCCCACAATATCATTGAGTGTGGTTTGCCTGATTCAAATGCAAGTCGCAATGGCTTGCCAGTACCCAGCAAATGTGCCTGACCGATAATATCTTCCAGTTTTTTGGGGCGTAATTGCTCGGCTAATGGCGCTATGGGGTTCGGTTCTGCGAAAAAATCAGTCACTAATTACGTCCGCGCCATCGGGAGGAGTAAATTTAAATAATTCGGTCGGTAGTTCAGGATTTTTATCCAGGTTTGAGAAGATAAGCAGCGTGGTTTGGCCAAAATTATCGCGTAGTGTCATTATTTCTAAGTTTCCCTGCAGGGAGAATCCTAATTGAATTATTTCAAAAGCACTCTCATTGGTTTTAGGTGTAGCTTCCAGCCATTCAATTTGATCATTGCGACCGATTTCAACCAATTCAAAATTGGCTTCTATGTCAATGTTACCTGCCAGCAACGCTGCTGGACTACTGCCAATCGCCAAATCAAGCTGACGTACCGTGACCTGGTCGAGATCCTGGTCGTAAAACCAGACCTTGTCACCATCACCGACAATCAGTTGTTCGTAAGGTTTTTCATATGTCCAGCGAAACTTGTCGGGTCGTTCAAATAGCATGGTACCACTTGATTCCTGTATGGTGCGCGCATGTTTATCGAGTAAAGTTTGTGAAAACGTCGCGCGCACGGTTTGTGCTTCCTGAATAAAAGTTTTCAGGCTTTCTATTGCACTTCCCAGGGCCGCAACGGGAAACAGGCAAAGCAGCAGAGCAATGAAGGTGCAACGAGTATACGTCATATGTTTTTCTTGAACGGGTGTGATTGAAAAGCGGCTATTATTCGTTTCTCGAAGGGACCAATACCTCACGGTTGCCATTACTTTGCATGGAAGAAACCAGACCTGCTCGCTCCATTTCTTCAATTAATCGCGCAGCACGATTATAGCCGATCCGTAAATTTCTTTGTACCAGTGAAATTGAGGCGCGACGTGATTTCATTATGATGGCAACCGCTTCGTCATACAGGGGATCTGTTTCGCTATTGGCTTGCCTGCTTTGACCACTATTTTCGTTATTACTTTCTTCTTCTTCCATGTTGAGTATTTCTTCTACATAACGCGGTTCACCATGTTCCTTAAGATACTCCACGACTTTATGGACCTCATGGTCTGCGACAAAAGCGCCGTGTACGCGTTGCGGGTAACCACTGCCGGGCGGTAAATAGAGCATATCGCCCTGGCCAAGTAATGCTTCTGCACCCATCTGATCAAGAATCGTGCGTGAATCAATCTTACTGGATACCTGGAAGGCGATTCTGGTTGGTATATTCGCCTTGATCAGACCGGTAATCACATCTACAGAAGGCCGTTGTGTGGCAAGCAGCAAATGGATACCGGCGGCGCGCGCTTTTTGCGCCAGTCGGGCGATCAATTGTTCAACTTTTTTTCCGACAACCATCATCATATCGGCCAGTTCATCGATGACGACAACGATTAATGGCAACTCTTCCAATTGTTCGGGTGTTTCAGTCGTCAGACTGAGCGGATTAACCAATGGTTCCTCATTTTTAACTGCATCACGCACCTTTTGATTGTAGCCGGCTAAATTACGGACACCGAGAGATGACATTAACTTGTACCGCCTTTCCATCTCCGCAACACACCAGCGCAAAGCATTGGCTGCTTCACGCATATCAGTAACCACGGGCGCTAATAAATGTGGAATACCCTCATAGACTGATAATTCGAGCATTTTTGGATCAACCAAAATCAGACGAACCTGATCCGGTGATGACTTGTAAATAAGGCTCAAGATGGTGGCGTTGATTGCAACCGACTTACCTGAGCCTGTCGTACCTGCTACTAATGCATGGGGCATTTTTGCCAAATCTGAGACTACTGGGCGGCCACTGATATCTTTGCCTAATGCAATTGTTAAAGGCGATGTGGTATCTGCATAAGCTTGTGAACTAAGTATTTCCTGCAGACGTACCATTTGCCGTTTGGGGTTGGGAATTTCCAGCCCCATGGTAGTTTTTCCAGGAATCGTTTCAACTACGCGTATACTTGCGACAGACAAAGCGCGAGCCAGGTCCCTTACCAGATTAATGATTTGGTTGCCTTTCACGCCAATAGCGGGTTCAATTTCGTAACGCGTGATAACTGGCCCGGGATAGGCGGCAACTACTTTAACTTGGACACCGAATTCTTTTAGTTTGCGTTCAATCAAGCGTGACGTGAACTCAAGTTTATCTTTGGATAATATCTCAACGTTTTGTTGTGCTTCATCCAATAAATCTAATGGTGGTAATGGTGAGTCAGGCGGATCTGAAAACAGTGGCGTGCGTTTTTCTTTGATAATGTGCGATGCTTTTGTTATTGCGGCGGCAGGTAATTCAATATGTATTGGCGGGTGTTCTTCTAATTGTTTTCTTTCGTCTTCGATTAATTCTTCATGATTATTTGGCAACACGATGTCCGTATTTTTGTTACGTCTTGTTTGTAAGAGTATTTTTATATAGATAAAATAATCTTCTATTGCACCGCCAATTCTTTCAACTAAACGTATCCATGACAAGCCAGTAAAAAGGCTGAAACCAATAGCCATTAATATTAATAGCGTTAATGTCGCACCGGTAAAACCCAGTATTTGCCACAGATTTCTGCTAATGAGCGCACCGACGACTCCTCCTGGCATTTGTGGTAATGCTGCTTCAATCGTATAAAACCTGAGTGATTCAAGTCCGCTGCTGGCAGTCAGCAGCGTGATAAAACCAATCGCAGAGAGTAGCAGTGATCGCCTGTCAAATACGCCTGCCACCTCAATTCGACCGTAACTCCATAGTACAGCAGCGAGAAAAAATAATACCCACCACCAGGCTGAGACGCCAAATAAATACAGTAGAAGATCGGCTAGCCATGCGCCAACGTAACCGCCTGCGTTCTGTAACTGATCAAGATTGCCGCTGTGTGACCAGCCAGGGTCGGCACGATCGTAGCTATAGAATATCAGGAAAAGATAAAGTGCAACGCCTACAAGCAATAACCAGCTAGATTCGCGCAGTAATCTACCAAGTTTAGGTGGCAAAGGATTAACGTTTGGCTTCTTGGCCATTGGCTTATTGATTAAACTCATGCAAGGTATCAAAGAAAGAAATGGCGGCTGTATCAGGCGGGATTGCCCTAGAAAAAATCAACTGAACAACGAATTTGCGCTGACAGATAACATTACCGCACAAGCGCCTTGCGTGGCGCAATAGTTATCCAAGCATAACGTGCTGCTGCATTAGGTTCAGTGCAAAACTATGCAGTATATTACTAAACTTTATTTTCGGGTATACGAGAAGTGTAATATTTTCATTGCTTATTCAATTTGTTGATGTAGATTATAACAGTCAAGTGATATTTCATGGACTATATTAGAGAATCTTGCGCAATGTTCTAAATGATGGGGAAAAGCAAAAGAAATGTTTTAGATACGAATGACGGTGTGCCGCATTCCTTTGTTTCTGTCAGCATCAGTTGGGCGCGTTAGCTAAACGGGTGTTTGATATTGATATCGAACATTGCCCGCACTGTGGTGGGAAGATGGGAATCATCGCTCTATCGCGAGGACAATGATTGTCGGAGGCAGGCCTTGGAAATTCGGTGTAGAAATCAATTACTACTCAGAACGACCTGACGCCATTGGCCCGGGATGGGTGGTTTCGATATTACGCCGATAGTAAGGAATAAAATAGTTGAATGGTTCAGGAATCGGTGACGGAAGTAAAATTCAGAGCTCACCATCATGTTGCTTGCAACAGTGTGAACAGTGGTATATGGGGGATATACAACGAACCATCTCCATCCTTGTAACTAGTTACTAGTCCAGCGCGGATCTACAGAACCGAAAATCAGTGATTTTTGATTGCTTGTCAGTGTGTTTGACAACCGATGCAACTTTCCGTACATTTTAGTTTGAGAAAAAAGGGGTTTATTTTTCCTGTATGTTGGATATACTGGAAATGGTATTGCTCGATGCTGCAAGAGTTCTGATCGGTGAAGCACTGCTTGAGTCCCGCCACCCGTCCCGTTCCTATGTACATCTCGGTCCGATGCTTGAGATTAAGTCGATCGATGAATTCTATAAAAATGCTTAAAGCGTTCTTGTGATAACGCCCAACACCGAGCTTTCACGGAAGTTATATACGCGTTTGTTGGTTTGGCCCTCAGGGAAAACAATTTTTTACTGGTTCCGGGGAAGCACTAAGGCTCGAGGAGCTGATACTTCTGTGGACGAGAAAGGTCGAACTTGATGCATTATCGATATATGAGGACAGACGTGAATAAGATGATGTTACGAATTATTCCGGTGCTCATCCTGTTGCTGTCGACCGCCGCGTGTTCCGTGTACAGCGTACGCCAACAGGACCCTGCTGAGGCGTATTTGGGTCGCATTCACGCTGGACTTACTGGGAAACGAGCTAGCGAGTACACCCTGCAGCAGCTTCGGCTGCTCAATCTCGACAAATTGTATCGTGAGAATCGAAGTGCAGCTATTAAATTGTTGTGGGATCGCGTCGATAGCAGCGATCAAAGAAATTATGTTGTTGCGTTAGTAGAGCTGCTGCTTATCGAAGGCCTGCGCTACCAAAGGGAACAGCCCAAGTTAGCGATGAGCTATTATGCCGCCCTTACTGCTGCCGGCCGAGAGTATTTCCAACGCTACCAGAAGGGCAGGTACGAATCGCTGGTAGATCCCTACCCTCGTTTAATTGTCAATATGTATAACTTGGCAACAGCCCAACTGGTAACTCAGTGGCAACGGTGCAAGCGTCCATGGAGTGAGGAGCAAAATCTGGAGATATTGGGACGAAGCTTTCGCATTCGTGTGAAGCATGACAAGGCGCACCATATTGATCCGGCATACTTCGACGAGTTTAAGTCGGCATACGCGCTAAAAGTAAAGGGTTTGGTTAATAACTATGGTGTTCCGGGCATAGGTGCCGCGCTGATTGGTTTGCGCAGCAATAAGGAGGGCGAAGAAGGGTTTGCAAAATACCGGCCGCAGCCTGAATTTCACACCCCGGTTACTGCCTTGTTGACCATGTTGCCTGATGGGCATAGTGGTAGCAAGTACGACATGGTGATGCATTTCTTCGATCCCCTGAAAAGTGAAAACTTTATCGCTAAGAGCAGCGAAGGCAAGGACAAACCAATTCCGCTTGAATACGACTTCTCCACAACCTTTGGCCTGTTTCTTGCCGAAGATAAATACAGCAAAGATCCGTTCACTGGATTTATCCGCGCCTTATACAGTGACCAATACGATGAGGATCTTGGGTTGGTCATGTTTGAGCCTTATGACCCAGGTAAAATTCCGGTGATCATGGTGCACGGCCTGTTTTCTTATCCTACTACCTTTGTGCAAATGTTCAACGATCTGCGAGGGGATGAGCGCATCCGGCAGCGCTATCAATTCTTGTTTTTCTCTTATCCCACCGGACTCCCGATGGCGTATTCCAGCATGCGGTTCAGAAAACAACTCTTGGAATTTCGTGAGGAATTTGATCCGGATCATACCAATCCCCAGTTCGATCGAACAGTGATGGTCGGACACAGTATGGGGGGGCTGTTGACTAAAGCAATGCTTACCGATTCAGGAATGCAGGTATGGGACGCTTTTCTTACTGTTGCGCCGGAGGATATGAAGGTCAACAAAGAGGAGGAGCGTCAGTCTGTCAAAGATTTGTTAATCTTCGAGCCTGTTTCTTATATTAGTCGCGCAATATTTATTGCTACGCCTCATCGCGGTAGCCCCATCGCGGATAATTTTATCGGGCGTCTTGGTTCACGACTGATATCATTACCTCAGGCCTTTACGCGCGGCGTCTTTGATCTAGTGACCCTCAACTTGGATAATTTGAGTTTCGAGCAAAAAGGCCCGATCTTCAAGCCCGCGACAAGCATCGACCAATTGTCGAAAGAACATCCTTTCCTAAAAGCGCTTGCGGATTTGCCGGTGCGTGAGGGGGTGCCCTATCATTCGATAATCGGCATCAGGGATGCAGAAGAAGTTGAAGGCAGTTCTGACGGCATCGTCGTCTATCCCAGTTCAAGTATTGAAGGTGCTGATTCTGAATACTATGTTCACGCGGGGCACTCGAGTTTAAAGCATCCGGATACGATTGCCGAAGTGAAGCGAATTCTGCTGCTTCACCTGGACGAGACGCAGACAGAACCCAAGCCAAGCGATGCTGAGACAGCTGCTGCAGTACCGTGAGTGTATAATCTTATATTCGATAATCCGCTGCTGAGGTGATGCAGAGGAAGTGCAGTAGCCGCGACCGCAATGTGGCAGGTTCGATAGTTTTGTATAACTCAGTGATACTGACGCTTGATAAGGTAAATTAGAAATTGAAAATATGGCTAGATTTCTGTCTTTTTTAGGTTCTTGGATAGATGCAACATTAGCGTAAAGTAAAAATACAGAAATTTATTATTCTTGGAGAAAAAGACCATCCATTTTGTTTGAGGAAACTGAAGGATGTTTGTCTGAACTTTTTTTGCATACATTATGATTTAATGACCAATCATTAATATTTATTGATGATGCCACTTTTGAAAGGTAGAATTGTCCAGTATCCAGTAAGGCAAATATTGTTATAAAAATTGCGCTGAATGGCGGGCAACACATTTTACCCTGTAGCAGATTTATGGAACTGAATCCGCTGCGCATTAGCATGTTTGAGCTTCATAAAGCGCATTGTCGGTCAAAAATTATCTCATCAATGCGTTAGGAATTGAGAATATCTTAATTGCAAAGCCTGCAAATTTTTTATAGAGATTTGTTTTAATATCAAGTGCCTGATAGAATTATTGAAGAAGTTAGAATAACAATCAATACAAGCATGGCTGCTTGTAGTCATGGGGCAGACCAAGAATTTTTTCACTAATGCGTTTTACTCAGCCTATTATGAGCTCCTAATTGCTAACAACTTAACTTCTGTACAGCGAAAATGTTCCCTTCAAGGTAATTTCTATCTCTTGTCACTTTGTTCTTAAAAAGATAGTGTTGCATTGCAGATTCGCAATTAGCGATATAGCTCTGCAAATGGCCTCTATACGTTGAAATATCATCTTAAGTCCTAATGTAAACTAAATCTATATATTAAATTGAATACAATAATTATGCGTTTCATTATCTTGGGAATGTCTGTTATATTTTTTACCTTATCAGTGATTATTACATTTAAGGCGCTAGGACTCCCAGCTCAGAAAATTTCTTTTCAAGATGAGTGGGGAGACGTAACGTCTGAGTCAGGCGATGCGATAAAAAAATCGGCCGAAAATCAGGATGCCAACACAGCCCTTGTTGCAGACTTACAGGCGACAATTGCTCGGCTTGAGGATCAACTCACAACAAAAGAGCAGGTCCCTGAGGACATTGTAACTACCGATGATGAAAACAGGCCAATAGAGAAAGAGAAGACCCTTGATAGCGATCAAACTAACGAGGGTGAAAACAAGCCGCGGGTATTGGCGGTCTTTGGTGGAGGGACGTTTAGTTCTGGGGGGGATGTCATCAATGACATTGATTTTTCTACGATAGAAAATTTGGTTAGAGAAATATCAGCATCTCCAGGCAGTCGCGTCATTATAGAAGGTCATACCGACAATACACAGATAAGATCTTACCCGGGTATGAGGTACTCGGACAATATGGGCTTGTCATTACTCAGGGCAAGAGCCATTGCGAATTTATTGGTTCGACATGGTATATCACTTGACCAAATGTCAGTAATTGGTTATGGGGAAACCCGTCCGATAGACGTCAACTATACCGAAGAGGGTAGAGCAAAAAACCGCAGGGTTGAGGTAAAGCTTGTACCTGAAGAAAGGGAGGGTTAGTACATATGTATACAGAACACTTTGGCCTCAATAAACTCCCATTCGAGAATGTGCCGGACCCGCTGTTTTTTTATGACCGGGGGAATTATTCTCGTATACGCAAACAGATATCCGGGTCTCTGCAGAGTGGTAGAGGTTTAATTGTTGTAACCGGACCGATCGGTTCCGGCAAGACAACCCTCAGCCAGATGATAAAGTCTGATTTTTCTAAAAACATCAGATTAATATGGTTGGCTGAGCCGCCTGTAAACAGTACGGATCTCTATTTGTTTCTCGCTCAGGAACTTGGATTGCAGCCATCTTCTTCTGAGAAGACCTTTATTATGAGGGACGTTAGAAATGCGCTTTTAAAAATCAATTCCGAAGGAAAAAAGTGCCTAGTCATCATAGATGAATCCCATTTAATGTCAGACGATGTTATAAACGGTGTCCGTTTGCTGAACAATCTTGAAGAAGGGCCGGTTAAGCTTATTCAGTTGCTGCTCCTTGGACAAGAAGAATTTTTAAAAATGATTAACAAACCTGAAATGGAGCCCTTTAGGCAGCGAATCGCTACACTCGAAACGCTGGGGAAGTTAAATATCGAAGGGATTCGTAAATATGTTTCGCATCGCATTCAAGTGGCTGGCGGTACCCCCGCCCTCATTTCAGATACGGGGTGGGAGGCACTCTCCATTGCATTTAACGCAGGTGGTACACCACGCATGATCAACGCGTTGTGTGATAGATCATTTGACGTTGCTTATGAGCGAGAAAAGCCAGCCGTTGATGCACAGGATGTTTATGAGGCCACGCAAAGAATAGGATTGATAACAGATGTTTTTCATTACATCATTTCCCTGAGAGATACAGAAAGAGAAAGTCTTGAATTAGATCCAGAAACAGATGAGCTTGCTCACGAAACTTCGTTGCACGCTAATAAAGAACAAACCTCGCCATTTATCGCCAGGGGAGCAGAACAGAGTCCGCCGTCTATTAAAAGGAAAGCAGAGCTGAGAAGAAGTGAGGTGGTCAAAAATAAAGTGCCTGGCATATCTGGAGCAGGGCAGGGTATAGCAGAATCTTTTCTTTCGGATCAAACAGATTTGAAGTTTCCCGTTAGATTACTGTTATTGTCAATTGCCGCGTTCACATTAAGTACCTTATTCTTTTGTCAGCGGGCTAAATCCAATGGGTCTCTTAGCTGTATTACAGACTTACTTGGTTTTTAGCGTACTTCACAATTCTCTTGTGGAATTGAATTCTCGAGCCGAAGCTATTTGAGCCGTACCCAGCAGGCGATGGGTCTTCGTGTTTTTTCTCAGGTTACGAAAAGGCCTTTTACTGCCTCTTCGTCTCTTTTTGCTATTTCCTATCCTATTGTTGCTGCTTTGAGCAGCTCCGTAATAGTTGGATCTTTTGTAATCTCCAGTGCGGTTTTTCCGGTGTTGCTTTTCAGATCCGGGTTTGCACCATTTGCCAGTAATATTTTTACTGCATCTTCATGACCATGAAGTGCAGCCCACATTAGCGCAGTAACACCATCTTCGTTTATTAGGTCAATCTTTGCACCTTTATTTAACAAAATTTTAATAATTTCAGGATGACCATTTTGTGCGGCCAGGATCAGAGGGGTAAATCCATTTTTAGCTTGGAGGTTAACGTTTGCACCTTTCTCCAGCAATAATTCTACAATTTCTTGATGACCATGTAGTGCGGCAAGGGTTAGTGCGCTGGCGCCATTATTGTCTTGTAAATTAGTCTCAGCACCTTCTTCTAATAATGTTTTAACTGCTTTTGTATGACCGTTTTGAGATGCAATAATTAAAGCTGTGTTGTGGTTTAATGCTTGCAGGTTGATCGGGGCATTCTTGCCTACTAAGGTCTCTATGATTGTTGCATGTCCATTGCGGGCAGCCATGTATAGTGCAGTGGTATTGTCTTTGGCCTGTAGCTCAACTTTGGCATTTTTCGCAAGTAACCTATCGACAATAGCCGCATGTCCTTCTAGTGAGGCGACCATGAGTGCGGTAACACCTTCTTTGGTTTGCAAGTTGACATTAGCCCCCTTCTCTAATAATGCATCGACAATGGGAGCATAACCATCTGATGCGGCAAGTATTAATGCGGTAATGCCGTCATTGGTTTGGAGATCAAGGTTGGCGTCTTTTTTTAATAATTTGGTAACAATTGTTTCATGGCCATTCTTGGCGGCTAAGATCAGTGCAGTCGTGCCGCCAACATTTTGTAGGTTGGGCTGGGCGTTTTTATCGAGTAATGTGTTAACAATATCAGTATGACCATACTGAGAAGCAACCATGAGCGCGGTAAAGCCTTTATCATTTTGCCAATCAGGATTGACGCCTTTTGCTAATAATTCTTCGACCGTTGCTGTTTTCCCAGAGAAAGCGGATTTAAGTAATTCCATTTCATCATCGGCAACGCTAAAAGAGGTATATAGTAATACTATGCTTGCGATGCAAGTAGACAGTATGAGTTTGTAGGTATGTTTAGTTAAGTTTTTTATATCATTCATAATTGTGCCTCAATCTGACACCTTTTTGAGTTGAATACATCTGGGGAAAACTATTCCTATTTTTGTGGATTATTAAGTTGCCCAGCTTTTGATGCTAGTTCAAAAGGTGTGTTTTAAAATTTACCAAAACCGTTAATTGTAGCTTGCCGAATATTCAGTAGCAATTATTTAACCTAAAATCCTCAGCTGGGTGGTGTTTAGCGTGCGTTGTTGTTTCTTATTGGCAAGACGCAGTGAGACGTAATAACGAGTTATTACAACGAATTGCAACGCAGCAAAAAAGAAAGAGCGGCGTGTTATAGGCATCATAGCTTCCCACACCTTAAAGGTGAGCGGCATAGTGAAAA
>Ga0224496_10000980_pt1 | contig 18466 bp, 12 predicted proteins | sample SF_Jul11_sed_USG_2_FD_168127 | JGI IMG/M metagenome (GOLD analysis project Ga0224496, IMG submission 168127) | Sediment microbial communities from San Francisco Bay, California, United States - SF_Jul11_sed_USGS_8_1 | ecosystem: Environmental > Aquatic > Marine > Sediment | place: USA...
AGGAAGGTGGGGTCGTCGGCAGGAACTTCGACGGCAGGGACCATCCATTCGGTCCGAGCTGTATCCGTGCAGTTGCTTGCGCTTCGACTTCCGGACCGGATAGAAACCAGCCGCTCCGGCTCGTTGGGCGGAAGATCGAAGAAGCGCGGTCCCCCGAGATCTTCCTTGTTCGCCAGGCGGTCCCGGCTTTCGCTGCGGACCCCGCGATCCCACCCGATTCCACGAGATTGATTGGGGACCGCTAGCAGGTCCGGTGAGCGCCCCAATTTGCCCCAGCTCTGAACGCGATGGGCCTTCCCAGATCGACACCCGGGAGCGTTATTCGCGTTCCAATACCGCGCGGCCGGGCGTAGGATGAGCGGGTCTTCGTGTCAGCGGGTGGGCGGGCACGCCTCCGGCGTTTCCGAGAAGCTGCCGAGGATCAGAACGAGGATCGCCGCGAAGGTGTAAGAAAGCGCCCAAGGCAAGGTGGAGGGATTTGCCATGATGCGCACGCGTCGAGCAGCCGTTGCGTGCTGCCTGCTGGGATTGATGCTCGCCTCGGCCTGTGGCGGCAGTGACAGCGGCGGGTCCGGCAGTACGCGCCCCGCCGCAGAGGAACCCTTCTCGTTCGACGTGCCCCTCGGGACCCAGACAGCCCTGAGACTGCATGGGGTCAGTGGAACGGTGGCGGTGACCGGAGCCCCGGGCGTGGCTCTCCCCGTCTCCGTTACTGGCGTGAGACGCGTCGAGGCCGACACCCTCGAGGACGCCACCGCCCAACTCGCAGCGCTCCAGGTGGATGTCACCAGCTCCGCGACCGAAGTGCTGGTCGAGACGGTCCAACCCCAATTCGCAGCGGGTCGCAACTACATTGTGAACTACACGATCGTGGTGCCGGAGCATCTTGATGTCAGCGTCATGACCCTCAACGGTGACGTCACGGTGCGCTTGCTCAACGGTGACTGCATGATCATGAATACGAACGGAAGGATTCAGGCCGACACAATCGTTGGGAACGCCATCCTGTCGTCGGTGAATGGCGACATCACGGCCTCGGTGACGTTGCCCTCCGCGGGGCAGATCGACATCGGGCTGGCGAATGGAACCATCGATCTCGGGATTCCACAGGCCACCTCGGCCCAATTCTCCGCCACGGTGGGAATCGGCAGCATCACGCTCACGAATCTTACCCTGTCGAATGACACGGCGACGCCTGGATCGCGCAGCGGGACCCTTGGTGGCGGGGACGGGACGATCGAGTTGGATGTCGGAAATGGCACCATTGCCGTGCGCGGGTTCTAGTCTCGGCGGCGGTTGGCAGCCGGCGGCTCGCGCCGCGCGCCCTCGCGCACCAACACACCGGGCCGCACCCTCGACGTGTCGCCGCGTCGGACCAGAGACCCCTCCACGGCGCAGACCGCACGGCGCGCAGGGCTGCCGCCCACCGGCACCCGAGGCGCTCTGGCTGCCACCGTGCTGCGCTGCGCTCCAGTCGGCGGCAGCCTGGGTCTAAGACTGGAACCGGTACGACAACCGGGAGCGGGCCCCTCGATTTCTCGGATCTGGCAGAAATCCCGCTTATAATTTCCCTCTGCTGGGGCGCGATCCAACACGCCTCGTCCGAGTCTCGACTCACCTGGAGTGAGGGTCGTCGCAAGCGCCCAGCGCCCCATCCATGTCGAACGCCATGTCCTCAGCGCAACGCGCTCCGAAGAGCTTCTACCTGATCCTCGTGGTCGTGAATGCCCTGCTGTTCCTCGCGCTCGAGGCCGGGACGCGCGTCTACTTCGCGAGCCGGGGCGGTTCCCAGATCCTCTGGTACGGAACCCAGCGCTTCCGCGACCAGCAGCAGCGCATCGTCGACGCAAGCAAGAGAAATTTCGAACGTAGCCACAGCAAGTCGGTCAGCGTGCACCGCCACGAGGTCGGACGCTACGCCGACTACGCACCGGATCAGCTCGGAAGCTACGCGAAATATCTGCCCCACCAGAAGAAGTCGCTGCACTCGACCGTGACCGGGAAGATGACCGATGCCCGCATCAACAACCACGGCTTCCGGGGAGCCGACTTCACGCTAGAGAAACCGGACGGCGTGGTCCGCGTGGTCGCGCTCGGGGCTTCTTCGACCTTCGGATACGGAAGCCGCGACGACGAGACGTATCCGCGGAAGCTCGAGGAGATGCTGAATCAGCGCGCCCCGGAAGGGACGCGCTTCGAGGTACTCAACCTCGGAATTCCCCACGCCACCTCGGATCACATCCTCTCGCTCTTCCTCGCCGAAGGTCTGCAACTGGATCCCGACTTCGTCATCCTCTACGCGGGCGCAAATGACAGTGCCCTCAAGGAGAAGCCGGGGGGCGTGGGCGGTCTCTGGAGTGCGCTGAGCGAAAGGCTGCTCCTGATCCGATTCGCCGACCAGATGCTCGGCTCGGCCGTCCCGGGCTCCGTTGAGATCTGGAGCGACGCCTATGCAGAGCGGCGCCAGCACGTCTTCCTCCGGAACGTGGAAGCGCTGCGGGCGGCCTGCGCCGAGCGTGGCATCCGCTTCATCGCCGTGACCCAGCAGGCGACGTCGATCGCCGTGCCGCTCGCCGAGCTGAAGGGCCTCTCCTATGAAGACGAGGTCCGTCTGGTCCGCGAGCGCGTCGCGCGGGGCGTCGTGGGCAGCCACGATTCCATGAAGACCTGGCGGGACCTCGCGGGTCGCGTCGCACGGCTTCCCGTGGGCCAGGGCGCCGCGGAACGGAAGCGACTCGCCAATCTCGACAAGACGCGCATCTTCCTGATTCACGCCCGGCTGATGCAAGGGTTGCGCGAGTGGGCACGCGGCAGGGAGGTCGGCTTCGTCGACGGCATCGCGATTCTCGACGACGCGCGCGATCTCCTCATTAGCTGGGTGCACCTGCATCCCGAGGCGAACCAGAAGCTGGCCCGCGCGCTCGCGGACGAGATCCTCCGTCACACCACGCAGCGGAGCGTTGCCGATGGAATGCCGGAACCGCGATCCCACACTCCCGGCGAGGGAAATGCCCATGAGTGAACGTTTTCTCTCGACACGTGCCGCCAGGAGACCGATCTCATCGCGATGCGGGGGGCTGTGCGGTGCGCGTACGCCCCTCGGTCCGGCGGCCGCAGGCGAGCGACGCGCGATCCTGTCGGGACTCCCCGTTCACCCCTAAGACTGCGGCGGCGCGCGCCCGATACTTCGCGTAGGGTGGGGAGATGGCGGACGAACAGCAACGAGAGCTGCATGAGCTGCGCGCGACACTGAACGCGCTCCGCGCACAGCTCGAGCGCCTCGACGCGCGCCTGCAGCGCGCCGAAGCGTCCGCATCGATCGAGACGCCCGGCACGACACCCGAGCACGCGCAGCCAGCCGCGGGCGCGGCGACGCGGGTGGAAAGCACTCCAGCCACAGCCGCTGCGGCCCGCTACGGGCGCCCGCCCAGGCCTCCGCGAACCCCGGGGCGCCTCGAACGCCAAGCCCGCGCCTTGCTCACCGAGGGCAACCCACTCAACAAGCTGGGCGCGTTGAGCCTCATTCTCGGCGCGATCATCGTCTTCAAGTACGCCGTGGACAACCAGTGGATCGGCCCCACCGGGCGCGTCGCGCTCGGCTTCCTGGTCGGCGCAGCACTCTTCGCGCTCGGCGAGTACTACGCGCGAAGGCCCTGGCCGCTGTTCGCGTCGGGTCTCGTCGGCGCAGGCAACGGCGTGCTGTTTGCATCCGTTTACTTCGGCCAGCAGCAATACGGAATTCTTCCCACCGCCGTGGCCTTCGGCCTCTACGTGATCCTGACCGCCAGCGTCGTCGTGCAGTCGCTCCGCTACGACGTCATGGGACTCGCCGTGTGGGGCCTGATCGGCGGCTATCTGACCCCGGTCCTGGCGAGCACCGGAAGCGGGAACTACGTGGCACTCTCGAACTATCTGCTGGTGCTGGACACGGGCGTGCTCGCCGTCGGATACCGGCGCAACTGGCAGCCCCTGAAGTGGATGGCGTTCCTGCTCACCGCGCTCTACAGCGGAGGCTGGGTCTACGAATATCTCGATCACGCACACAAGACGCGCTGGCTCGAGTTTCGCTGGCTCCTGCCCTACCTGGGCGCATTCTTCGTCTATTTCGCGGCGATTCCGACCTGGCGCAGCTTGCGCAAGCGAGTGCCCATCGACGTCTTCGGCCAGGCGCTCACCGTGGCGAATGGCGTGGTGTACTTCAGCTTCGCCGCGCTGCTGCTCTACGACGAGCACCGCGCCTGGCTCGGCCTGGTCTCGGTGCTGGCGACGATCCACTACGCCTTCGTCTCGTCGCGCCTGGTCCGCCAGCCCGTGATCGACGCCCACGGCCTCCGCGTCTTCGCCGGTACGGCGGCGGGCTTCCTGCTGCTCGCGACGCCCTTCCTCGCCAAGGGCCCGGTCATCACGATCGTGTGGTGCGCCGAGACGGTGTTCCTCGCCTGGGCATGTACACAGCCGAGTTTCGGATTTCTGCGCGCGCACGTTTTCGCAATGCTCGGAATCATTTCCGTCCGGCTCATCGGCTTCGACCATCTGCTCGCTCCCGACACGCTCGATCCGCAGCGCCGCTACATCCCGTTCGCACAACTCGCCAGCTATCCGCCCTTCGTCGCAGCCGTCAGCTTCGCTCTGGTGGCGCGCCTGCTGGGACGACTCGGACCGCTCCCGGGGCGCGGCGATGCGGGGCTCTCCGCGCGCGCCGCGGCTTGGGTGCTCGGCGCAGGCTTGTTCGTCTTGATGGCGGCGATGGATGCGGAGGCATTCCGCCTGTCGCGGTACGCCCTGGCCCCGCAGGCCACGCGAGAGCTCCAGCATCTGATCGAGGCGGGGCTGCTGGTGACCGCCATGAGCGCGCTCTGGTTCGGCGTCGTGAAGCGCCTGGCGGGCGCCCCCATCCCCTCGATGCTGGGACTCGGCTTCGCGCTGCTGTTGTCGGTGTGGGTGCTGGAAGCCCTCGCCTGGCACGGGAGCTACAGCGGCATGCTGCGGATCCTCGGCGACGGCTATGGCCTCTGGTGGCTGCACCTCGGAACCTTTCTGATGCTGCCCCTCGTTCTGCTCTTCGCCGCCGTGGGCGCATCGCTGCGGGCGCCCCTCGGCCGGCTGTCCGCCGAGCAGCTCCAGCTCGCGTGCTTCGGCGCGGCGCTGATCATCGGCATGCTCCTGCTCCGCCGTGAGGTCTTTGCGATCACCCACGCGCCGCCGGTGGCCGACTTCTTCCCGGGCGCTGCGCGGCTGGCGAGCTACCGCATGCTCCTCTCGATGAGCTATGCGTTCCTGGCGTTCGGCATCTACCTCCACGCCGTTCGGGCCGCGAGCCGACCACGGCTGCATGCGGCCTACGCGCTCTACGTCGTGACCGCATTCAAGGTGTACGTGTTCGATCTCGAGTCGCAGAACCAGCTCTATCGCGCCTGCTCGCTGCTGGTCTTCGCGGCGATCCTCTTCGTGAGCTCGTACTTCGCGAACCGCCAGGGCAGCGTCACCGCCGAGCAGGGCAAACGTGCGTAGCCCGAGCCGCCGCGTCGCGTGCCTCGCGCTCACCGCGGTCGCGGTCGCGGCGGGGCTGCGCGCCACGGCGGAGCCGGACCTGAGACGGCGCGCCACGAGCGACTTCCGCCAGGAGGCCGAGCTCGCCGGGGACGACTTCGTCCTGGACGGAGCCTACAGCGTGCCGCTGAGCGCAGAAGCCACGGCCGCGCTCAAGAAGGGAGGAGAGCTGCGCCTGTTCGACGCGCGGGGCGAGGAGATCCCGTCGATCGTCCACACCGCGCACGCGCGCCAGGAGGCGGTCGCGCGGCCCGTCGCGATCTTCGACAACGTCTGGGAGCCGCGCGACGCCGGCCTGATCCAGACCGTGAGCGTGGAGCTCGAAGAGAGCGCGCCGCAATCGGTGAACGAGTTCACGTTCGAGATCGCCGATGAGGAGTACAACGTCCGGGTCCGGATCGAGGCGAGCGTCGCCCCCGACGCGTGGCGCATCGTGAGCGACAACCTGCACCTGATCCGCCACACGATCTCCGGCGAGAAGATCCGCTACGTCCACAACGTCCTGCGCATTCCCACCTCGCGCTTCCGGCGCTACCGCTTCGTGCTCGAGGAGTCTGGCCGGAAGAAGCCACTCACGATCGAGAGCATCGCCGTGCGCGAGGTCGTGCAACGTGGAGAGTCGCTGGGCGTGTCCGTGCGTCTCGAGCCCTGGCAGAACCCGCGCGACCCCGACCCGCGCCGCAACTACTGGAAGCTCGATCTCGGCCGCCCCGATCTGGGCGTGAACCGCGTGCAGCTGCAGCTCGATGGCACGGACTACGCCCGCCCCGCGCGGCTGTGGTCGTGGAACCAGGAGCTCTCACGCCCCGGGCAGCCGCTGGCAGACACCGTGGTGTTCCGGTACGGAAGCGATGCCCGCGCAGAGTTCGAGGGCTTCACGACGGACGCCGAGCAGCTCGTGCTGATGATCGACCAGGGGGATGATGAGCCGATCGGCCTTCGCGGCGCCCGCGCCAGCCGACCGCGACAGCAGCTGCGCTTCGTGATCGACCGCCCCGTGGCCGCGCCGCTGCGGCTCTACTTCACGCCGGACGACCCGCGCCCGCCCAAGTACGACCTCGATCGGCGCCTGCGCCAGTACGGCATCGCCGATTTCCACGCGCGAACGCACGGGCCGCTGCGCGAGAACGCGAGCTACGCCCCCGCACCGAAGCCGATGACCGAACGCGTGCCCTACCTCCTCACGGGCGTGGTGATCGCGCTGGTGCTGGGTCTCGGCTGGTACATCGCGCGTCTGCTGAGAACCGGCCTGCCGCCCGAACCGCCCGCTGAACACTCGCCCGATTGATCGCGTCGCGGCTCGAGATCGCGACACCGTGCACGGTGCGCGGCGAGGTCAGTCGATCGAAACGATCTTCACCTCGAAGAACAGGGTCTTGCCGGCAAGCGGGTGGTTCAGGTCGAGCACGATCTCTTCGTCACGCACTTCGCGAACCTGCACGCGTCGCTGGTTGCCGCGCGCGTCCTGCGCCACCAGGAGGGTTCCGACCGTGCGCGCGTCGTCCGGAATCTCCTCGATCCCCACGCTCTGATACAGCTCCTCCTGGATCGGTCCGTAGCCTTGCTCCGGAGACAGGGTGACCTTCTTCTCGTCGCCCACAGCGAGTCCGGCCAGGCTCTGCTCGAGTGCCGGCAGCATCTGACCCGCTCCCTGTTGGTAGACGAGCGGCGCACTTCCCTCGCTCGTATCGGCAATGCTGCCGTCGTCCAGCTTGAGGGTGTACTCGATTCCAACCTTCGATCCGTCCTTCACCACCTTGGATCCTCCTTCCTCGGCTGTGGCCGGCGAAGTCGAGCCAAGGGCGAAGACACAGACGGCGATCCATCGCAACGCACGCGGCACGTTCACCTCCGCTTTCTCCCGATCGGAACTGATGAGTGACCTGATTCTGACCGCGCCGAAACAGCCCGGTCTGGCGGGATGCCGACCGCCCTCAGCTCTCGAGAACGGCCTCCGCGCGCTCGCACAAGCGCAGTGACGACGCAGGCGGCAACGCGGCAGCCGCGCAGCGTAGCACGCCGCGAGCGCGAGGCCGGACCCGGGCGCCGCGAAGCGCCGGCCGGGGGCTACGGGCGATCCAGGATCTCGCGCACCATGCGCAGCAGCTTCTCGGGCCGGTACGGCTTCTGGAGTGACTGGAGATTCCAGCGCGCCAAGAACTCGCTCGGCAACGAATCGCGGGCGTAGCCACTGGTGAACAGGGCGCGCATTCCCGGCTGGCGCTCCTGGAGCAGCTCGAAGGTTCGGCGCCCGCTCAGGCGCGGCATCACCGCGTCGAGCAGCACCAGGTCGATGTCGAGCGTCTGGGAATCGATGATGTCGAGCGCCTCCTGACCGTCGCATGCTGCGACGACGCGGTAGCCCGCCGCCTGGAGCACGTTGACGACGAGCTGCCGCACCAACTCCTCGTCTTCCGCGACCAGGATCGTCTCGTCGCCGCCCACGATCGGAGCCTCGAGATCCGAGCACGCCGCCGACCTGACTTGCTCGCTCGCCGGCAGGTAGACGTCGAAGCGCGTGCCTTCTCCCACCTCACTGTCTACGTGCAGCAGCCCGCGATGTTGGCGCACGATTCCGTAGACCATGGCGAGTCCGAGCCCCGTCCCCTCGCCGGGCATCTTCGTGGTGAAGAACGGCTCGAAGATCTTCTCGAGCATACCGGGCGGCATGCCGACGCCCTGATCCGTCACGCGGAGCGCCACGTAACGCCCCGGCTTTGCCCAGGGATGCTCGAGACAGCGTTCAGCGTCGAACACGACGTTCTCGGTGCACATCGTGATCCGGCCGCCTTCGGGCATGGCGTCGCGCGCGTTGATGCAGAGATTCAGCAGCACCTGATCGAACTGACCGCGGTCGATCTCGGTGCGCCAGAGATCGCTGGCGGGCACGAAATCGATCTTGTGGCTCTCGGGAATCACGCGCGCGAGCAGCTGGAGCGCGCCGCGAATCTGATCGTTGAGATCGGCGGAGACGAGCTCGGCCGGCTTCTTGCGGCTCAATGTCAGCAGCTGCTGAGTCAGCGCAGCCGCCCGCTCCGCCGCCACGCGAATGTTCTCGAGACCCTCGCCAACCGCGTCTTCGACCGGACCGATCAGCTCCAGCTCGCCGAGGATGACGAGCAGCAGGTTGTTGAAATCGTGCGCAATTCCACCGGCGAGCTGCCCGACGCTCTCCATGCGCTGCGCCACGCGCAGCTGTCGCTCGAGATTCTGGCGCGTGTCTGCCGCCTCTCTCGACTCGGTCACGTCCAGCGCAGTGCCCACCACGCGCGACACCGCGCCCCCCGCATCGCGTGCGACGGCCGCGCCGCGCAGTCGGATCCACGCCCACGTGCCATCCTTGCGCCGCTCGCGATATTCCAACTCGAGCAGCGGCGTGAGCCCTTCCAGGTGTCCACGCACCGCATCCTCCACAGCCGGCAGATCATCCGGGTGGATGCGCGACCGCCAGTCTCCCAGCGACGTGGGAAGCTCGTCGGCGGTGTGGCCCAGCACCACTCTCCAGTGATCTCCGCGCACGATGCGATCGGACGCGACGTCCCAGTCCCAGAGCGCGAGCCTGCCACCCTGGATCGCGAGATCGAGCCGTCGTTCGCTCTCGCGCAGCCGCGACTCCGCCTCGCGCCGGTCGCGCGCGTTGCAGAAGGCGCCGGTCAGCGCTCCCGCCGCGGACCAGAGCAGCTCCAGACGGTCGACGAAATCTTCACCGTAGCCTCCCTCCCGGTTGGCGATGCCGAGCATCCCGATGTGCCTCCCACCGTGTCGGAGGGGAATCCCCAGGAAGGCGTGGAGGGCCGGATGGCCCGGAGGCAGCCCTCCCCTGCGCGGGTCATTGGCGGGATCGTTCGAGATCACCGGCCGCCCGCTGGTCAGCACCGCGCCGAACAAGCTGTCCAGGCGGGTGAACAGCATGCCCTCCGGCGCGTGCTTCTCGTAGAACGCCCGGCTCTCGTCGTCCCAGGCAATGTTCGAGACCGCCTGCGTCTTCAAGAATGGCCGACCCTGCTCGTCCGTGCGCACTTCGCCGATGAAGCCGAAGTGGCTCTCCGTGATCCGAAGGATCTGCATCAGCAGATCGTCGAAGAATTCCGCAGGGGACTTGTCTTCGAGGTAATCGAGATGCAGGCGCTGGAGCGTCATCAACAGATCTGTTGTCGCGACGTCGTGCATGCGCCCATCCCCTGGCAGATACCGGACGGCTCACCCGAAAGCTGAGTCTACCGAATTGACCGAGAAATCTTGCGTCGCCAGGCCCCTCGACACAGGATCTCCCACCGCGTGTGCCGCGACCCGCGACCGAGCCAGCACGCGCCCGCGCAGTTCTCAGCGGCGGATCGGGGCGCGCACTGGACCCCGTTTCCGTCGCGGGTCGACATTCGCGATTCGCCACGGCGCCTGGCGCAGCCGGGAAGCCTCCCGCCTAGAGGTGCAAGATGCGCCCGCGCAATCGGATCAGGTCCAGGGCCAGGGTCGCACGGGCTGCGAGCAGCTCGTAGGCCTCGCGCGCCGCCAGGGCGCCAGCTTCGCGTTCGCAGCGCGCCAGCGCCACGGCCACCGTGCGTTCTCCATAGCGAATCGGGATCAACAGAATCGGATCCGCGGCACCGGCCTTCCACAGCAGTGCTGCGAGGGGATCGACGGAATCGCCCGGCTCGTCGTTCTGCGGCGCCAGGAACGGCGCATCGCTGCACAGCGCCCGGCTCAGCAGCGGACTCGACGACTCGGAAAAATCTATTTCGTGGAACGGATCGGCATCGCCGGTCTCCGGCGGCGGCATGCAGCCGAGCTGCGACCAGCCACGCGCCTTGCCGTCCTGCACGGCGAGGATGGCTACGCGCTGGAAGCGGCAGCGCAGGAAGCGCAGCACGACTTTCAGAATCGCGGGCGGCCGCCGGACTTCCGCGAGCTCCTTGAGCGCGTCGGCGAGCTCGTAGGGCGACGCATCTCCCGCGTGCGGGCGCGGACTGTGCGGCGCATTCCCAGCGAAGGGCGCCGCCGGCAGAGAGCCCGCGGATCGCCCTCGACTCGACTCGCCTGCGGCCAGCCGGATGAAACGCGTCTTGCGCGTCACGCCGTAGTACTTCTCGAGCCCATAGATCAGCAGCAGCTCGGGCGCGACCACGGGCGTGACTGGACACCCCGTGACGAAGGCAAGCTCGTCGATCGCGTTGAGATCGGTCGGATCGACCATCGCGATGCGCAGGCTGCGCCCTTCGAAGCGCAGCGGAAGCGCGCAGAGCTTCGCCGCGACGCCTGGCGGCAAGCGCGCGATGGCGTCTGCCTCGATGGACTCGAGGCCCTGCGGATCCAGCGCCGGGAGATGGAGTCGGCGCGCCAGGAACTCCGCCAGCGTGCTCGCGCCGATGAACCCGAGCTCGATGAGATTCGTGCCGAGTCGGCCGCCGAAGACGAGCTGGGCCTCGAGCGCGCTCTCGAGCTGCTCCTCGCCGATGAGACCGTTGCGCACCAGCATTTCTCCGAGCTTTTCCGGCACGCGCCCGATCTCCTCTTCGGACAGGGCTTCCCTATCGGCAGCGCGGCGGGGGCGAGCGAGTCGGGCTCACGTGCATATCCCCTTTCTCGAACCCCACGGGGACCCAGCACCGTGCGCATTGCCGGATCGCGATCCGGGACGCCACGATCCCGACTTGCGCATTCGCGCCCGCAACCACCAGACTTCGCACGAATTGTGGTTAATTTGCTACAATTGGACTGGAAGATCTTGAATTCCAGAGACTTGCGAGGATACTTCGAGCATCGTCCGGCATCGGGATTGCATCGTTTGGAGTTCGTCGAGGGGGGATCGATAGAGCACGGAGACCACCGAGATGCGCAGCACGCTTCTGATCTGGGCCAGTGCCCTGTCGTACCTGTGCCTGAGCGGCGTGCACGCCGAGGAGGGCAACCTCCCCGTGGTCGAGATCGTCACGCCGCAAGCGGCTGCCTTCGCTCCCTTCGATTTCACGTTGCCGCTCGCGGCGCTGGCGGGCGTCGACAGGGCCCCGGCACCGCCGCTATGGCTCCCCGCGCCGCTCGAGATCCGCAAGGGAGCGGGGTTCGCCATGAGCCGTCCCGTTCGGATGGGTGAGACCGACCTCAAGCTCGGGGTGTCTGGACCGATCGTCCACCGCAAGAACCTCGGCGTCGCTCTCGAAGTGAGGTTCTGACCCGCCGCGCTCTTGCCCGGTGGGCCTTGGGGGCGGGCGCGAGGCCCCGACCAGTTTCCCAATTTGGGTAATCCCCTTCCCAAGAGCGCCGATGCTGCGCTCAGCCGAGACAGGGCCACCGCACATCCCCCTGGGGCCTCGAATCGGCCTCGCTCCCGTTGGGCTTGCGGCCGCGCGAATCCCTGACACCCTTCTCGTGCCGCCCCGAGCCAGAGCGGCGCAGCGACTCAGGGAGAGGATTGGCTGTGCGCCCAAGCCTCTCGCCTGCCCGTTTGGAAGAACCAACCGGCAGAGAAGGGACTCCCGTGGCCTGTCAGGCGGCGCCGTACCTCAGCGTGGTGGTTCCGATCCACGACGAGAGTGAATCGATCGAGCCGCTCTACGCCGAGATCTTCGCGTGCCTGGGCGACCTGGCCGGCGGGATCGAGCTGCTCCTGATCGACGACGGCAGCCGCGACGATAGCCTCGAGCTGATGCGCAAGATCGCGGCCGTCGACCGAAGAGTCCGCGTCCTCGCGCTGGATCATCGGTGCGGACAAAGCGTCGCCCTCGAGGCGGGCTTTCGCGCGGCGCGCGGGGAGATCACAGCCACGCTCGACGGCGACCTGCAGAACGACCCCGCCGACATCGCCGGGCTCCTGACGCACCTCGACCACGCGGACGTGGTGAACGGCATTCGTGCGAATCGCCGCGACAGCTGGGTGCGCAAGCTCTCGTCGCGTATCGGCAACGGCTTTCGCAACTGGATGACGCGAGATCGCGTCACGGACATCGGATGCTCGCTGCGCGTGATGCGTACCGAGTATCTGCGGGACGTGAAGCTCTTCCGAGGCATGCACCGCTTCCTGCCGACCCTGCTCCGGATGCAGGGCGCGCGCGTCACCGAGGTCCCGGTACACCACCGCTCCCGCCGCTACGGCCGCTCGAAGTACGGCATCGGCAACCGCCTGCTCACGGGAATCGTCGACACGCTCGCCGTTTGCTGGATGCAGCGCCGCTTCGTCCGCTATCGCGTCGACGAGATCGAGTCGGGCGAGTGAGCCTGCGACAGCGGAGCCGATGCAGCGCAGGTCCGGGTTGAACGACGCTCGCTCCGGCAGGGTTTCGCGGTGGATTCGTGGCCGAGCGCCCCTGGCCGTCTGGATCGTTCTGTGGCTTCTCGCGCTCGCGGCACTCGCGCGCGGCGTCGGCACCACACCCCTGATGGACCCCGACGAGGGACGCAACGCGGAGGTGGCGCGAGAGATGGCTCAGCGCGGCGACTTCGTGGTGCCGCATCTGAATGGGCTGCCCTATCTCGACAAGCCGATCCTGTTCTTCGCGCTCGCGGCGCTCTCGATCCGAGGCCTCGGAGCGACCGAGCTCGCGGTTCGACTGCCGGCTCTCCTGTCCACCTACGCGAGCGTGGCGCTCGTGGTCGCCTTCGGCTTGCAGATCTTCGGGCGGCGCAAAGCTGCGTTGGCCGGCCTGGTGCTGGCCACCTCGCCGCTCGTCGTCGGCTTCGCGCGGGTCGTCATCTTCGACAGCACGCTCATGCTCTGTGCGAGCGCGTCCCTGTTCGCGTTCTATCGCGCGTGGGAGCGAGACGGCGCCGGATGGTGGGTGGCGGGATGGGCGGCGGCCGGCCTCGGTGTCCTCACGAAGGGGCCCATCGGGGTCGCGCTTCCGCTGCTCGTCAACCTCGCCTACGCGTGGAGCTGCGGGGAGCGCGCCCGCAGGATCCTCCACCCGCTCGGCCTGCTCGTCTTCGCGCTGGTGGTCGCACCCTGGTTCTTCGCGGTCGCCGCGCGCCATCCGGAGTTTCCGCACTACGCGTTCGTACGCGAGACCTTCGAGCGCACCACCACGAATCGCATGAACCGAACCGGCCCGCCCTACTACTTCTTGCCGCTCTTGCTGGGCGGCGCCCTGCCCTGGGCGCTCGTCCCGCTGTCGGCGCTGCCCGCTTGGATGCGCATCTGGCGAGAGCGACGCGGCGCGGGGCGCGCGCACGCCTATCTTCTGCTGTGGATTGCGGTTCCGCTGCTGTTCTTCTCGCTCTCCCAGTCGAAGCGGCCGGGCTACATCCTGCCCGTCTTTCCGGCCGTAGCGCTGCTGTGCGCCCACGCCTCGCTCGAGTGGCCGGCTGCCCGACGCCGCGCAGCCTGGATGGCGGCGACGCTCGCGCTGCTCGGCGCCCTCGTCGTGGCGCTCGGCATGGGAACGATCTCCTCCCGCATCGCGGTGCCGGAGCTCGCGGCTGCGCTGCGCGCCGCCGCGCCCGTCGTGTGCGCGATCTTCCTTGCCGCCGCGCTCGCCAGCGCGGCGGCGCTGCGCCTGGGCTCGCCGCTCGCGCTGATCGCCGGCATGGCCTTGGTGCCCGCCTCGATCGCGCTTTCCGCGAATGGCGTGCTGTCGGTCATGGGGAACTACCGGTCGGAACGAGCCCTCGCCGAAACCATCCGCGCCGCGGTTCCGCACGAGATCCGGGTCGTCGGCGTCGGCGTCTATCCGGCCTCCCTCGCGTACTATCTCGCCGCGGAGATTCCCGTTGCGTCGGCGCGTGGTCGGGAGTTCAAGAGCAACTATATTGCCGAGTACGAGTCGGTCCTGCGCGAGCGACCGGATTCGCCGCTGCGTCCCGTCGATTGGTGGCGGGAGCAGCTCCGCAGCTGCTCCACGCCCACGGTGTTCGTGATCAAGAAGAACAGCCAAGACCGGGCGGATCTCGAGGCGCGCCTCACTCTGCTCGCAGAAGGTCCCCATTACGCCGCCTTCGGTCCGTGCGGCGAGGATGCCCCCTAGCATGTGCGGAATCTTCGGTGCGGTAAACGTATCCGGAGCGCCCTTGCGCGCGCGCGCCCCGGTGTTGAAGATGGGCGAGCTGCTGCGCCACCGGGGTCCGGACGGTGAGGGCTGCCTCGAATCCGCGGAAGCGATCCTCGGCTCACGGCGGCTCTCGATCGTGGATCTCAGCGCGGAGGCCGATCAGCCCTTCGCCAGCCCGGACGGCGACATCTGGCTGGTCTGCAACGGCGAGATCTACAACGCGCCCGCGCTACGCCGACGCTACGCGGCGAAGCGCTATCCGTTTCGCTCACGGCACAACGACGTGGAAGCCATTCTCCCTCTCTATCTCGAGCACGGCGTCGATGCGCTCGAGCAGATCGAGGGCATGTTCGCCCTCGCGATCTGGGACGCGCGCGAGCGCCGCCTGCTTCTGGCGCGAGATCGTGCGGGCGAGAAGCCGCTCTTCTTCTGCGAGCGATCCGGGGAGCTTCGCTTCGCGTCCGAGATCCAGGTGCTGCTCTCGCTCGAGGCCAGCCCACCCGAACTGTCCGGCGAAGGACTCAGCGATTATCTGACGCTCGGCTACTGCACCGCCCCGCGCACCCTCTTCACCGGCATCGAGAAGCTCGAGGCCGCGCATTGCCTGATTGCGGATGCGCGGAGCACACGCATCGAACCCTACTGGAACCCCGTCGCCTTCGCGGCGGAGACGGTGGAATCGACGCCGGAAGCCGTGCTGGCGGCGTTCGAGCGGGGCGTGGAACGCCAGGTGATGGCAGACGTGCCGGTCGGCGTCTTCACCTCGGGCGGTCTCGATTCTTCGCTGCTTGCCGCCGAGGCCATTCGGTATCTACCCCGGGATTCCGTGCACACCTACGCGGTGCACTTCGAATCCGCCTCCTATGACGAATCGCAGTGGGCGGATCGCGTCTGCCGCGACCTCGGAACACGACACCACCAAGTCTCTGCATCGGAGACCGAGCTGCACCGTGCCCTCGAGCTGCTGAGCGCGCACATGGCGGAGCCCATCGCCGACCCTGCGATCCTGCCGACCTATCTGCTCTCCGAAGCCGCGTCCCAGCACGTCCGGGTCATCCTCTCCGGCGAGGGAGCGGACGAGCTCTTCGGCGGCTATCCGACCTACCTGGGGCATCGCTGGGCAGAGCGTTACGCGCGTCTGCCCGCTCCCGCGCGTGCCTGTATTCGCGCCGCGGTCCACCAGCTGCCCGTAACGAGGCGCAAGGTCTCGCTGGAATTCCTGGCGCGGCGCTTCGTCGACGAAGCGGAGAGAGAGACGTTCGAGCGACACATCGCCTGGTTCGGTGCGCACGGACCCGACGCGGGCCGCATCGGACGTCACGGCAAGGATTCCACCCTCTCGGCGCTCTGGTCGCGCCTCGAAGGCGTCTCGCATCCCGTAAAACGCGTGATGCTGTTCGACCTGCTCACCTACCTCGCGGAAAACCTTCTGACCAAGGTCGATCGCGCCACGATGCTCGCATCGGTGGAGGCGCGCGCTCCCTATCTCGACCGGGCGCTGATGGAGCTCGCGCTGCGCCAGCCGCTCTCGGCGAGCGTCGGAAACATCGGCACGAAGCTCGCGCTGAAGCGCGCCGCCACCGCCCGACTGCCGCGCGCAATCGTGCGACGCCGCAAACGTGGGCTCTCGGTTCCCGTGTCGGAATGGATCAACGGGAGTTTGCGCGCCGAGGTCGACGCGCTCCTCGAGCCCGCGCGCCTGCGCCGCCAGGAGATTCTGGATCCCGAACCGGTTTCGCGGCTCCTGGCCGAACACCGCGCCGGCCGAGCGGACCACGGACGCCGCTTGTGGCCGCTGTTCGTGCTCCAGCGCTGGCACGAGCGATGGACCTCGAGCCCGTCAGCAGGCTCCGCGATGCCGCCCGCCTGAGAGATCCGCACCGCGGGTCCGCGGATCCCGGGCTCCGCAGCGCGCAGGTCCCGCGTCACGAGTCTTCGGGCTGCGCGTAGATCTCGGCCGAGAGATGACCCTCGCTCTTGGCGACGACACACGTCACGGACGCATCCCCGGTAATGTTGACGGCGGTTCGCACCATGTCGAGCAAGCGATCGACGCCGATGATGAGGCCGATTCCCTCCACGGGTAGATGCACCTGGCGCAGAACCATCGCCAACATCACGAGACCGACACCCGGCACACCGGCGGTGCCGACGGAAGCGAGCGTCGCCGTGACGACCACCATCAGGTATCCGCTCATGCCGATGTCGATCCCGTAGGCCTGCGCGATGAATGCGGTGGCGACGCCCTGCATGATCGCCGTGCCGTCCATGTTGATCGTCGCGCCGAGCGGAATCGTGAACGAAGCGATCGAGTTGTGGACCCCCAAGCGTCGCTCGACGGTTTCGAGGGTCACGGGAAGCGTCGCGCCGCTGCTCGCCGTGCTGAACGCGAGGGCGATCGGGGCGCGCATCTTGCGGTAGAAGACGAGCGGATTGAGCCCTCCGATCGCGCGCAGCAGCACGGGGTAGGTGACGAGTGCGTGGAGCAAGAGCACACCGAGTACGACGAAGAAGTACTTTGCGAGCGGCTTGATGGCGCCGAGACCCTGAACCGCAAAGACCTTGGCGATCAGGCAGAAGACCCCGTAGGGCGCAAAGTGCATCAGCAGCATCACGAGGCGCATGATCACGTCGTTGAGATCGTTGAAGAACGACAGAATGCGCTTGCCCGACTCGCCGGCCATGGTCAGGGCGAGACCGAACAGTCCGGCGAAGACGATGATCTGAAGCATGTTGCCCTCGGCCATCGCCCGCACGGGATTCGAGGGGAACAAGCCGATGAGGGTCTCGACGAGAGACGGCGTTGCCTCGGCGGAGAAGCGGGTGTCGGCGTGGAGCTCGAAGCCGGCGCCCGGCCGGACGATCCCTGCGACGAGCAGCGCGAGACTGATCGCGATGGCCGTCGTCCCCAGGTAGAGTCCGAGCGTCTTGCCTCCGACGCGACCCAACTTGGCGATGTCGTCGAGAGATGCGGTTCCACACACCAGAGACACGAAGACCAGGGGAACCACGAGAAGCATGAGCGACGCGAGAAAGATCTCGCCGCCGATGCGGAAGAGCCCGCCGACCAGGTAGGTCTCGATCGGGCCCTCGGCGCCCGCCCAATCGAGAGCGAGGCCGAGCACCAGGCCAAGCGCCATCCCGATGAGAATGCGGAGCGTAAGGCTCGGTCGCGTTCCGGTGACGCCCTGCACGCCCACCCCCCGCAAGACCATAGCGCGCTCGGAGGACGCATCGGTCGCGCTACTCTTCACGCGCGGTGGAGGCCTTGGCAACCCAACTGATCCACGCTCTCGAGCGCGGCGAGACCGACGCTTCGGTGCTGCGCGCGAGTGGCGCAGCGGAGCCGGATCTGGCGGCCGTCACCTTTCGCGAGGCCGCCGGGCACCCGGATCTGGCCGGGACGATGCACCTCTGGGTGCCGGCGCTGCTGGGCTCTGCGCGCCCGGATTCCGGCGCCCGCGCGCTGCGTGACCTGGCCGCACGCCGACGCGCGCTGGGCCCCGCGCCCCTCGACCTGAAGCGCCATCCGATCCTGCCGCGCCTGCTCGGCTGCAGCGGGTTCCTCGCGCGCCTCCTGCTGCGCCATCCAGCGTGGATCGACGACCTCGACGGACCCATGCCGGACGCGCCCGCGCCGGACCCGATCGCGGCGAGCTGGGCGGCGATCCGCGACGCGAAGTACCGCGCGCTGCTGCGCGTGGCGGGCCGCGATCTGGCCGGTCGGCCGTTCGTGGCGGGATTGCGCGAGCTCTCCGATCTCGCCGACCGCTGTCTCGTTGCAGCGCTCGCCTGCGCGAGCAGCGAGACGCAAATTGCGCCGCCCGCTCTGCTCGCGCTGGGGAAGCTCGGCGGCCGCGAGCTGAACTTCTCTTCGGACGTCGACCTCCTCTTCCTGCACGACGCGCCGGCGGACGTGGATCCGCTGGAGCACAACCACG
>Ga0224496_10000982_pt1 | contig 18456 bp, 13 predicted proteins | sample SF_Jul11_sed_USG_2_FD_168127 | JGI IMG/M metagenome (GOLD analysis project Ga0224496, IMG submission 168127) | Sediment microbial communities from San Francisco Bay, California, United States - SF_Jul11_sed_USGS_8_1 | ecosystem: Environmental > Aquatic > Marine > Sediment | place: USA...
GCCGTCGAGGGCGCGCTTGTGATCCTGCGCGGCGCCGAGGCTCACCACGTGCTTTCCGTCGCTGATGGCGTAGTACGAGGCCTCTTCGCCGATCAGCCGCTCCTCGATCACCACGCGGTCACCCGCCGCGCCGAAGCGCCGCTCGGCCATCACCTCGTCCAGCGCGCGCTCCGCCTGCGCGGCGCCGTCGCAGACGAAGACCCCCTTGCCCGCGGCGAGACCGTCGGCCTTCACCACGCAGCCGGCGGCGAGGCCGCGCACGTGCGCCCGCGCCGCGTCGAGGTCGTCGAAGAGGGCGAAGTCCGCGCTCGGGATCGCGTGCCGCGCCATGAACTGCTTCGCCCACGCCTTGCTCGACTCGAGCCGCGTCGCCTGCGCCGACGGACCGAAGACCGCCACGCCGACCTCGCGCAGGCGGTCGCTGACGCCCGCGGCGAGGGGCGCCTCGGGCCCGATCACGACGAAGTCGATGCGCTCGGCGCGCACCAACGCGAGCAGCGCATCCGCATCCTCGCCGCGCGCGTCGGGGATGCAGCGCGCCACCCCGGCCATGCCATCGCTGCCCGGCGCGGCGAACAGGGCTTCCACGCGCGGGCTCTGCGCCAGCTTCCAGGCCAGCGCGTGCTCGCGCCCGCCGGAGCCGACGATCAGGATGCGCATGGATTCTCCTCCCCGTCCGCGCCGCTCTAGTGGCGGAAGTGCCGCACCCCCGTGAACACGAGCGCCACGCCCAGGCGGTCCGCCGCCGCGATCACTGCGTCGTCGCGCAGCGAGCCGCCGGGCTGCACCACCGCGCGCGCGCCGGCCGCCGCGGCCACCTCGAGTCCGTCCGGGAAGGGGAAGAAGGCGTCGCTGGCCAGCGCGGAGCCGGCGAGGTCGATGCCCACCCGCGCCGCCTTCCCGGTGGCCTGATGGATGGCGTCCACGCGCGAGGTCGCGCCGCCGCCGATGGCGAGCGTGCGGTCCGGCCCGGTGAAGACGACGGCGTTGCTCTTGACGTGCTTGACCACCGCCCAGCCGAAGGCCAGCGCGCGCAGCTCGTCCTCGGTGGGCTTGCGCTGGCTGGCCACGCGGCAGGCGGCGAGGTCCTCGAGCGAGGTGTCCGCCTCCTGCACCAGGATGCCGCCGACCACGCGGCGCAGATCGAGCTCGTTCGCGTCGAAGCGCTCCGGGTGGAAGCGCAGCAGGCGCCGGTTCTTCTTCTCGCGCAGCAGCGCGAGCGCATCCGCCTCGAAGTCCGGCGCGATCAGCACCTCGGTGAAGATCTCGTCGACGGCGCGGGCCAGATCGAGATCGAAGGGGCGGCTCGAGACGATGATGCCGCCGAAGGGCGACTCGGGGTCCGTCGCGAAGGCGCGCCGGTAGGCCTCGCCCGGCGTCGGCGCGAGCCCCACGCCACACGGCGTGTTGTGCTTGAGGATCGCCACGGCCGCACCGTCCGCCGCCGCGAAGTCGCGGATCAGCGCCAGCGCCGCCTGCACATCCACCAGGTTGTTGTAGGAGAGCTCCTTGCCGTGCAGGGGCTCCGCGATCTCGAGGAAGCGCCCGTAGAGGGCGGCGCGCTGGTGCGGATTCTCTCCGTAGCGCAGCGTCGCCACGCGCTCGAGCTCCACCGCGAGCCGCGGCGGGAATGGATCCGCGGCCTCGGCGCCCGCGCCCTGCTCGGCCGCGGCCGATTGCTGCGCCAGATAGGCGTGGATCGCCGTGTCGTAGCGCGCGGTGCGATCGAAGGCCTTGCGGGCCAGGCGGCTGCGCGTGGCGTCGTCCAGCCCGCCGGACTCGCGCAGTTCGGCGGCCACCGCGGCGTAGTCGTCCGGATCGACGAGCACCCCGACGTAGGCGTGGTTCTTGGCCGCGGAGCGGATCATCGACGGCCCGCCGATGTCGATCTTCTCGATGGCCTCGGCGAGCGTGACGCCCGGCTGCGCCACGGTCGCCTCGAAGGGGTAGAGATTCACCACGACCAGGTCGATGGTGCGCAGCTCGTGCGCCGCGATGTCGGCGCGATCGCTGTCGAGATCGCGGCGCGCCAGCACGCCCCCGTGGACTCTCGGATGCAGCGTCTTGACGCGGCCGCCCAGCATTTCGGGGCTGCCCGTGAGCGTCTCCACGTCGAGCACCTCGAGGCCCGCGTCGCGCAGCGCGCGCGCGGTGCCGCCCGAGGCGATCAGCTCGATGTTCAGCGCGGCGAGCTGCTGCGCGAGCTCGACGAGCCCGGTCTTGTCCGAAACGGAGAGCAACGCGCGCCGAACGGGGCGCGTGCGAGTCTGGGGGGTCATGACGTTCTCCTCGCGCCGGTCGAGCGCGTGCGGAGTGGGGGTGGAGGGTCCGCGCGAAAGGTGGCCAAAGGCGGCGGATCCGTCAATCGCGAGCGGATCCGAGACGGCGTTTCAGCGCGGCGCCGAGGGCACTCAGCCCTCGAGGACGCGGCGCACGCGGGAGCCCACGCGCACCAGCAGCTCGTACGCAATCGTGTGCGCCGCCGCGGCCGCCTCTTCCACCGGCAGTGCCGTGCCCTGCCCCACGCCGAACACGATCGCCTCGTCGCCCGGCGCGACGGGCAGCTCGCCCACGTCGACGCTCACGTAATCCATCGACACGCGCCCCACCACCGGCAGCCGGCGGCCGCGAATCAGCACCATCGCGCGATTCGACGCCGCCACGGGGATCGCGTCGCCGTAGCCCACGGGCAGCGTCGCGACGCGCGTGTCGCGACGCGCGCGGAAGCTGGCGGAGTAGCCCACGCCCTCGCCCTTGAGCAGCGTGCGCAGCGCGACCACGCGCGTGCGCAGGGTCATCACCGGGCGCAGCTCGGCCGTGAGATCCGCCGCGGGGCTCACGCCGTAGAGCATGAGTCCGGGCCGCACCGCATCCGAGGGCATGGCGTCGAGCAGCGGCGCCCCGACGAGCAGCGGCGCACTGTTCGCGAAGTGCACCAGGCCGGGGTCGATGCCGCGCGCGCGCGCCGCCGCGAGCAGCTCGCGGAACAGGAGCAGCTGATCGAGTGACGGAGACAGATCCGGCTCGTCGGCCCGGGCGAAGTGGGTGTACACGCCCGCGAGCGCGAGCGCCGGAGCGTTCGCCACCGCCGTGAGCAAGCCGAGGGCGCTGTCCGGCGCCACGCCCATGCGTCGCATACCGGTGTCGATCTCGACGTGCACGGACAGCGGCGCCGCGGCGCCGCGCAGCGCGGCCGCGAGCGTGCCGAGCTGCTCGCCGTCGTGCACCACGGGCGTGAGCCCGCGCGCCGCCGCCTCGCGCGCCTCTTCGACATCGTGCACGCCGCCCAGCACCAACACGGGGACGTCGATGCCGGCCTCGCGCAGCGCGACGCCCTCTTCCACCGTGGCGGTCGCGAAGCGCGGACAGCCGACGGCGACCAGCGTCTGCGCCACGCACGCCGCGCCGTGGCCGTACGCATCGGTCTTGACCACCGCGATCACCTCGCGGTCGCCGGCGAGCCGACGCACTTCCGCGTAGTTCGCGCGCAGCGCTGCGCGATCGATCGCCGCCTCGGTCGGTCTGCCGGCTGCCAGGACCCCGCTCCCCCCAGACCCGCTTCGGGCCCGGCCCGCAACCCCTGCGCGGGCCTCCTGCATAACGTATCGAAAAATCACGCCAAAACTGGAGCCCGGGTTTGACACCCCGGGAGCCGCTCGGGTAGCTTGCCCGGTATCGAGGGCCTCGGCCGTGTCCCCCATCACAGACCGCGACATCCCGCTCACCGTGAACGGCGAGCCGCGCACGGCGCCGGCAGAATGCTCGGTCGGGGGGCTGCTCGCACTGCTCTCGCTCGAGGGCCGGCGCGTGGCGGTGGCCGTGAATCGGGACGTGGTGCCGCGCTCGGCCTTCGCGTCGCGCCGGCTCGCGCCCGGCGACCGCGTGGAGATCCTCGAGGCGGTCGGAGGAGGCTAACGATGTCGGAGACCTACACGCTCGGCGCGCGCAGCTTTCGCTCCCGGCTCCTCATCGGCAGCGGCAAGTACGTGAGCTTCGAGCAGAATCTGGCGTGCGGGGAGGCCAGCGGAGCCGAGATCGTGACCCTCGCGCTGCGCCGCACGAACTTCGACGCACCCAAGGGCCAGGGCCTGCTCGACTTCCTCTCGCCGGATCGCTTCACCCTGCTGCCCAACACCGCCGGCTGCTTCACGGCCGAGGACGCCATCACCACGGCGCGCATGGGCCGCGAGCTGCTCGGCACGGATCTCATCAAGCTCGAGGTGATCGGCGACGAGCGCACCCTCTTCCCGGACGTGGCGGCCACCCTCGAGGCGGCGCGCGTGCTGGTGGACGAGGGCTTCACCGTGCTGCCCTACGTGACCGATGATCCCGTCGCGTGTCAGAAGCTCGCGGCGCTCGGCTGCGCGGCCGTCATGCCGCTGGCGGCGCCGATCGGTTCGGGACTCGGCATCCGCAATCCCGCCAACCTGCGCATCATCCTCGAGACGGTGGAAGTGCCCGTGATCGTCGACGCCGGCGTCGGCACGGCGAGCGACGCCGCCGTCGCCATGGAGCTCGGCTGCACGGCGGTGCTGATGAATACGGGCATCGCCGCCGCGAAGGATCCCGTCAAGATGGCGCGCGCCATGAAGCTGGCCGTCGAGGCCGGGCGCCTGGCCTACGAATCCGGCCGCATGCCGCGCCGGCTCTACGCGTCTGCATCGAGCCCGCTCGACGGGCTCGCGAGCTTCTGAGCGCCCTGGAGCGGCCGATCTTGAGCCTCGTGGTGGATCGCGCCTGTGCGCGCGGCGACCTGTGCGCCGCGGTCGAAGCCGCCGTGCGCGGCGGTGTGGACTGGCTGCAGGTGCGCGAGCGCGCGCTCGAGGGCCGCGCTCTGCTCGCCCACGCGGAGGCGCTCGCCGCGGCGGGGCGCCGCGGCGCCGGAGCACGCGCGGCACCGCTGCGCGTCCTCGTCAACCGCCGCGCCGACGTGGCGCTCGCCATGCGCGCCGACGGCGTGCACCTGGGCTTCGACGCGATGGCGCCGCGCGACGCGCGGCGCGTGCTCGGCGACGCCGCGCTGCTCGGCGCCTCGGCCCACGCGCCGGAGGAGATCGACGCGGCGGCGGGGCTCTCCTACGTGCACCTGGCGCCCGTCTTCGCGCCGCTCTCGAAGCGCAGCGAGCGCGCGCCGCTCGGCCTCGAGACGCTCGCGCGCGCGGCGGCGCGCGGCGTGCCCGTGCTCGCCCAGGGCGGCATCGACGCCGAGCGCGCGCGCGCCGCCGCGGCGGCGGGCGCCGCCGGCGTGGCGGTCACCGGCACCATCCTGATGACGGACGATCCCGAGCGCGCCGCGCGCGCGCTGCGCGAGGCGCTCGATGCCTGAGGCGCGCCGCCGCCACACGAGCCGCGCCGCGGCCGCCGGCGCGCTGGCCGCGCTGCTGCTGCTGGCCTGCGCCGCCGCGGCGCGCGCGCCCTTCGAGAAGCTCGAGGCGCGCATCATCGAGGTGGCGGAGCGCGTGAAGCCGTCGGTGGTGCACATCGAGGCCATCGTGCGCTTCAACGACCAGCGCAACCAGGTGACCGGATCCGGGGTGATCGTGAGCGCCGACGGGCGCATCCTCACCAACGAGCACGTGGTGGAGAAGGCCGAGAAGGTCACGGTGAGCGTGCCGGGCCAGAAGAGGAAGTATCTGGCGCGCATCGTCGGCACGGATCGCCAGACCGACGTGGCGCTGCTGCGCATCGCACCCGACGCGCCGCTGCCGGCCGCGCGCGTCGGCAGCACCGACGATCTGCGCGTGGGCCAGTGGGTGCTCGCGATCGGCAACCCCTACGGACTCGACGGCACCGTCTCCTTCGGCATCGTCTCCGCCAAGGGGCGCAACCTCGAGGTACCGGATCTGCTCAACGCCTTCATCCAGACCGACGCCATGATCGACCACGGCTCGTCGGGCGGCCCCCTCGTCGATCTCGAGGGCCGCGTGGTGGGCATCAACTCGCGCGGCCAGGGGCGCGGCATCGGCTTCACCATCCCCATCGAGACGGCCCTCGACGTGATGGCGCAGCTCGAGCAGGGCGGCATCGAGCGCGGCTTCCTCGGCGTCACCCTGCAGCCCCTCGACCGCGAGCTGGCCGACTACTTCGGGGTGCCGGACGTGACCGGCGTGCTCGTCAACAGCGTCACGGAGGATTCCCCCGCGGCGCGCGCGGGCCTGCGCACGGGCGACATCATCACGTCGTTCGACGGCAAGGTCGTCGAGGCGGAGAAGGCAGAGGACCTCGGCAACTTCCAGCGCCGCGTGGCGGCGCTGGTGCCGGGTGCCGAGGCGAGCCTCGAGATCGTGCGCGGCGGCGAGCGCACCGAAGCGCGCGTCGCCATCGGCACGCAGCCCAAGATCGATCCCGCCGAGGCCGCCAGCGAGGCGCTCGGCGTGCACGTGCGCGAGATCACGGCGAACCTGGCGCGCAACCACCGACTCGCGTCGACGCAGGGCGCCTTCGTCTCCTTCGTGGCGCGCGGCTCGCCCGCGCGCGAGGCCGGCCTGCGCATGGGCGACGTGATCGTGGCCATCGAGGGCGCGGACGTGACGAGCATCGAAGACTTCCGCCGCGAGATCGCGCGCGCCGAGCCCCTCGAGCGCTTCCTCGTCACCGCGCGGCGCGGCGAGGAGACCAAGTTCGTGCTCGTGAAGCCCGGCGCCCGCGCAGCAGAGGAAGACGAGATCGACGAGGCGGGCGAGGCCGACCTGAGCGAAGGCCATTGAGCGCAAGCCGATCTCGGCCCGCGCTACGCTGCCCGATCCGGTCGCGGGCGCCCTGAACCATTCCAGGCCCCCTACATCCGAACTCTAGGAGTAGACAGCCGAAGTGACGAGACACGCCTGGTATGTCGCGCTCGGGCTCGCGTTGCTCGCGGGGGCCGTGCGCGCGGAGGATCCGTTCCTGCGCCGCACCACCACGGTGCGCGTGGTAGAAGAGGCGGGGCCGGCCGTGGTGAACATCACCACGGAGCAGACGGTGCAGTCGAGCCCCTTCCGCCCCTTCGGCAGCGATCCCTTCTTCGACCGCTTCTTCCGCGACTTCTTCGAGCCGCGCATGCCGCAGACCGTGCAGAATCTCGGCTCCGGCGTGGTGATCGACGCCGAGGGCCATATCCTCACCAACGAGCACGTGATCGCGCGGGCGAGCCGCATTCGCGCCAGCCTGGCCGACGGCCGCGAGTTCGACGCCACGTTGGTGGGTGCCGATCCCAACAACGACATCGCGGTGCTCAAGATCGAGACGGATGCGCCGCTGCCCTGGATCGCCCCGGGCCACTCGAACGATCTCATGGTGGGCGAGCCGGTCATCGCGATCGGCAACCCGTTCGGCCTGTCGCACACGGTCACCACGGGCGTGATCTCCGCCATCAACCGCTCGATCCGCACCGACGCCCGCGTCTACCACGGCTTCCTGCAAATCGACGCGTCGATCAATCCGGGCAACTCGGGCGGCCCGCTGCTCAACGCCGAGGGCAGCCTGGTCGGCATCAACACGGCCGTGTACGGCAACGCCCAGGGCATCGGCTTCGCCATTCCGATCGATACCGCGCAGCGCGTCGTCTCCGAGCTGATCGAGCACGGCGAGATCTCCCCGGTCTGGATCGGACTCGAGCTCCAGGATCTCGACCCGCGCCTGCTCGAGGCGCTCGGCCTGCCGCCGGGCACGCTCGGTGCGCTGGTCAACCGGGTGCGCGACACGAGCCCGGCGCAGCGGGCCGGGCTGCGCCGCGGCGACGTGCTGACGCGCGTCGACGGCCAGCCCCTCGAGTCGGCGCGCAGCTTCTACGAGCGGCTCGACACGGTCACGGTGGGGCAGAAGCTCGAGCTCACGCTGCAGCGCGACGGCGCCGTGCAGCGCCTCACGGTGCAGGCCGAGGAGCTGCCCGAGGCCTTCGTCGCGCGGCTCGTGGAGGAGCTCACCGGGCTCGCGCTGGCGCCTGCCGCGCGCGGCGGCTACCAGGTGCAATCCGTGCGCAGCGGCAGCGGCGGCGACCGTGTCGGTCTGCAGCAGGGCGATCTGGTGCTCGGCATCAACGGCCGCGCGCTCGAAGACGAGAGCGCGCTGCGCCGCGCCGTTCTCCACCTGCGGGGACAATCGCAGGCCCTGCTCGTGGTTCAGCGCGGAGCCGGCCGTTACCATGTGGCCCTGCCTCTGCTCTGAGCGCGCCCGCAGCGTCCCGGATCGGGTTCGTCCGGGATCGAGGTCGACTCGAATCGAACCCGAATCGAAATGGAACACACACCAGCACTCCGGCGTCCAACAGGACCGCGCTCCCAGAGACATTCACCGCGCAACCGCGCCCAGGCGTCACAGCGCACTTCGCGCCGACGCGATCGACGGAGACTCACATGAAGACGATTGGGAAGGGGATCCTGCTCGGCGGCGCGCTGCTCGCGGTGCTGGTCGCCACCGGGCACCTCGACATCCGCATCGCCTGGAACGACGGCATGGCCCACGCCATCGATCTCTTCGGCAAGAAGGAGAAGGCGGCGGAGGTCCCGGTCGAGCCCTTCTGGAACGAGCAATCGGGCGCAGAGCCGATCACGCCGGTCGGTGTGCCGAGCAGCTTCGCAGACCTGGCGGAGCGCGTGGCCCCGGGCGTGGTGAACATCAGCACCGAGAAGACGGTGGTGGGCAATCCGCTCGAGGAGTTCTTTCCGTCGCCCTTCTTCCACCCGCCCTTCGGCGAGCATCCGGAGATGAAGCGGCGCGTGCCGAGTCTGGGCAGCGGCTTCGTCATCTCGAAGGACGGCTTCATCGTCACCAACAACCACGTGATCGAAGACGTGGACAAGATCACGGTGATTCTCGAGGACGAGACCGAGATCGCCGCGGAGGTGGTCGGCCGCGACCCGAAGACCGATGTCGCGCTGCTGCGCGTGGAGACGGATCACGAGCTCTTCGCCCTGCCGCTCGGCAACTCCGACGCGGTGCGACCCGGCGAGTGGGTCGTGGCGATCGGCAACCCCTTCGGGCTCGAGCACACGGTGACGGCCGGGATCGTGAGCGCCAAGCACCGCAACATCCAGATGGGCATGTACGACGACTTCATCCAGACCGACGCGGCGATCAATCCCGGCAACTCGGGCGGGCCGCTCATCAATCTCTCCGGCGAGGTGATCGGCATCAACACCGCGATCAACCGGAATGCCAACACCATCGGCTTCGCGGTGCCCATCAACATGGCGAAGAGCGTGCTGCCGCAGCTGCGCGCGAGCGGCCACGTGACACGCGGCTGGCTCGGCGTGGTGATCCAGGACATCACGCCGGAACTCGCCGAGGCGCTCGGGCTCGGCGACCAGAGCGGCGCGCTGGTCTCCAAGGTGGTCGAGGACGGCCCGGCGGAGGCCGCGGGCATCCAGCGCGAAGACGTGATCCGCAAGTTCGACGGGCAGCCGATCGAGGATTTCAACGATCTGCCGCGCATCGTGGCCGCCACCCCGGTGGACAAGAAGGTGGAGGTCGTGGTGCTGCGCGGCGGCAAGGAGAAGAAGCTCACGGCGGTGATCGGCGCGCTCGAGGAGCCGGAGCTCAAGAAGCTCGCGTCGGCGCCGGGCGGCGGGGGTGCCGCGAACTGGGGCATGCGCGTGCAGGACGTGACACCCGATCTGGCGGACCAGCTCGGTCTCGAGCATCCCGAGGGCGTGGTCATCTCGGCCGTGGATCCGAGCGGTCCCGCGGCCGAGGCGGGAGTGCGGCGCGGCGACGTGATCCTCGAGGTGAACCGCGAGATCGTGAAGAACAGCGAGGATCTCGAAGCGCAGCTCGACGGCGCGGGCGAGCGCGCGCTGCTGCTGCTGCGCCGCGGCGACGCCCAGCTCTACGTGCCGGTGAACCGCGCAAAATCCTAGCCGCGGACGTCGTCGCGCAGGCGCGCGAGAGGCAGCCACCCCGCAGGGGCGCGCCGCGGCTCGCTTGTCAAGCGGGAGCGCGTGCCTAGGCTCCGGGCCATGCGTTTCGACAAGCTCACGATCAAGAGTCAGGAGGCTCTCGCCGAGGCCCAGTCCCTGGCCACGACGCGAGGCCACAGCGAGATCCAGCCTGCGCATCTGTTGCGCGCCCTGCTCGGCCAGCCGGAGGGCAGCACGGTGCCGGTGCTCCAGAAGCTCGGCATCTCCCTCGACCGGCTCCAGGGCGAACTCGAGTCCCTGCTCGAGCGCGTTCCCAAGGTCACCGGCGGCGCCCAGCCGCAGCTCTCCCGCGCCAGCGCGGGCGTGCTCGAGGCCGCCTTCGCGGAGGCCGAGGCGCTCAAGGACGAGTACGTCTCCACCGAGCACCTCTTGCTCGCCATCGCCTCCGAGAAGAAGGATCCCGCCGGGCGCCTGCTGCGCGAGGCGGGCGCCGGCCGCGAGTCCGTGCTCAAGGCGCTGGCGAGCGTGCGCGGTGGCGCGCGCGTCACCGACCCGGATCCCGAGTCCAAGTACCAGGCGCTCGAGAAGTTCGGGCGCGATCTCACCGACATCGCGCGCAAGGGCAAGATCGATCCCGTCGTGGGCCGCGACGAAGAGATCCGCCGCCTGGTGCAGGTGCTGTCGCGGCGCACCAAGAACAACCCGGTGCTGATCGGCGAGCCCGGCGTGGGCAAGACGGCCATCGCCGAGGGCCTGGCCCAGCGCATCGTGGCGGGCGACGTGCCCGAGAGCCTGAAGGATCGCCGCCTGATCGCCCTCGACATCGGCGCGCTGATCGCGGGCAGCAAGTACCGCGGCGAGTTCGAAGATCGGCTCAAGGCCGTGCTGCGCGAGATCGCCGAGGCGGAGGGGAAGATCATCCTCTTCATCGACGAGCTGCACACCATCGTCGGCGCCGGCGCCGCGGAGGGCGCGGCGGACGCGGCCAACATGCTCAAGCCCGCGCTGGCGCGCGGCGAGCTGCACTGCATCGGCGCCACCACGCTCGACGAGTATCGCAAGCACGTCGAGAAGGACGCCGCTCTCGAGCGGCGCTTCCAGCCCGTCTTCGTCGGCGAGCCGAGCGTGGAGGACACCATCTCGATCCTGCGCGGCCTGAAGGAGCGCTACGAGGTGCACCACGGCGTGCGCATCCAGGACCAGGCGCTGGTGCAGGCCGCGACGCTCAGCAACCGCTACATCACCGACCGCTTCCTGCCCGACAAGGCCATCGATCTGGTCGACGAGGCGGCGAGCCGCGTGCGCGTGCAGATCGACTCCATGCCGGAGGAGCTCGACCAGCTCGAGCGCAAGCGCGTGCAGCTCGAGGTGGAGAAGACGGCGCTCGAGAAGGAGAGCGACCCCGTCAGCCGGCAGCGCCTCGCGGCCGTGGCGGAGGAGATCGCCAACCTGCGCGAGCAGGGCGAGGCCATGAAGGGGCGCTGGCAGAACGAGAAGAGCGGCATCGCCCGCGTGCGCGAGCTCAAGGAGCGGCGCGAGGCGCTCAACGCCGAGCTCGCGCGCGTGCAGCGTCAGGGCCAGCTCGAGCGCGCCGCGGAGATCCGCTACGGCGAGCTGGTGCAGCTCGAGAAGGATCTCGAGCGCGAGCAGGACGCGCTCGCCGCGCTCCAGGCCCAGGGCTCCCTGCTCTCGGAGGAGGTCACCGCCGAGGAGATCGCGGAGATCGTCTCCAAGTGGACCGGCATCCCGGTCGCGAAGATGATGGAAGGCGAGCAGCAGAAGCTGCTCTCCATGGAAGACAAGCTGCGCGAGCGCGTGGTCGGCCAGGACGACGCGCTGCGGGCGGTGGCCGCCGCGGTGCGCCGCGCGCGCGCGGGCCTGCAGGATCCCGATCGCCCGATCGGATCGTTCATCTTCCTCGGGCCCACCGGCGTGGGCAAGACGGAGACCGCGCGGGCGCTCGCGCAATTCCTGTTCGACGACGAGCACGCCATGGTGCGCATCGACATGAGCGAGTTCATGGAGAAGCACACGGTCTCGCGGCTGATCGGCGCGCCCCCGGGCTACGTCGGCTACGAGGAGGGCGGCACCCTCACCGAGGCGGTGCGGCGCCGGCCCTACAGCGTGGTGCTCTTCGACGAGATCGAGAAAGCCCACCCGGACGTCTTCAACGTACTGCTGCAGATCCTGGACGACGGCCGTCTCACCGACGGCCACGGTCGCACCGTGGACTTCCGCAACACGGTGCTGATCATGACCTCGAATGTGGGCAGCCAGTTCATCGCCCAGCTCGGCGAGGAGCAGCGCGACGAGATGGAGAAGCGCGTCGAAGAGGCGCTGCGCGCCCAGTTCAAGCCGGAATTCCTGAACCGCATCGACGAGACGATCGTCTACCACCAGCTCGGGCGCGCGCAATTCCACAAGATCGTGGACATCCAGCTCGGGCGCGTGAAGAAGCTGCTGCGCGAGAAGCGCATCGAGATCGACGTGACCGAAGCGGCAAAGGATCTGCTCGCCGAGAAGGGCTACGACCCGCACTACGGGGCGCGGCCGCTCAAGCGCGTGATCCAGCGCATGCTCCAGGACCCGCTCGCCATGCGCATCCTCGAAGGCGACTTCCCCGAAGGCTCCGTGGTGGCGGTGGACGCGCGCGTCTCGGGCGAGGCGCTCGAGTTCCGCAAGGCCTGAGCGGCGGCGGTCGCGCGCTAGGGGCTCGCCGCATCGTCTCGGGCTGCGAACATCGCGCGCAGCGGCGTGAGCAGCGGCTCCTGCGGGCGCTCGAGGCCGTCGATCTGCGCGCGCACGACGCCCTCCCGATCGAGCAGCGTGATCCGCGAGGTGTGGCTGAAGCCGCCGTCGCCCGTCGGGCGATAGCGGATGCCGAGCACCAGTGCGAGCGCGCGGATCTGATCCGGATCTCCGTGCAGCAGCGTCCAGCGGGGGGGGTCGAGTCCGTGCTCGCGGGCGTAGGCGGCGAGACGCTCGGGTGTATCTCGCTCGGGATCGAAGCTGACGAGCAGATAGCGAACCGCCACGCGCTGCTCCGGATCGAGTGCGGCGTCTAGACGCTGGAGATCGTGCACCAGGATCGGGCAGGCGTGCTCGCAGGTGCCGTAGAAGAGCAGCACCAGCACGGGATGCCCGCGCAGCTGCGCCAGTCGGAACGCCTCCCCGTTCGCCTGTACCCAGGGATCCGCCAGCTGGTACACGGAGCGGTCGGCGAGCGGCGCGTCGCCGCCCTCCCGTGCCGCGTGATCGTGCGCGGCCGCGGTGTGCTCGCCCTGCGCCTCGCCCTCCCCCGCGTCGCCGCAGCCGTACACGAGCCACGCCGTGCAGACGCTCGCGAGCGCGGCCCTGCCCAGCGCGCCCCGCTTCACTGCAGGCTCCTGGCGCAGCGGAAGCCCAGATGGTGCAGCGCGTAGCGGGCCTCGAGGCTCGCGCGAAAGCCGAAGCGCATGAAGGCGGCGTAGTCCTTCACGTCTTCCGCACCGACGGAGGCGCCGCCACAGAAACGCCCGAGCTCGAGATCGCGATCCTGCCGATTGTCCGCGCTCGCAAAGCTCGCGTTGAAATCCTCCACCCATTCCCAGATCAGACCGTGCAAATCGTGAATGCCCCAGCGATTCGCGGGCGTGGTGCCCACCGCCGCCAGGTCGCCCCGTGGACGCGCGTAGAAGGCGAGGATGCGCTGCGTCACTTCGCTGGGCGACTCGCCGCCCTCTGGCGTCGCAAGCGCGGCCCACTCCCACTCGGCCTCCGTGGGCAGTCGCTTGCCGGCGCTCCGGCAGTAGGCAACCGCGGCAAAGTACGAGACGAACGTCACGGGTTGGTTCCCACGCGCTGCATCTCCGAGATCGAGATCCCCGACCCAGTGCGAGAGGTAGGCCGCGTCGACGAAGAGCGGCGAGGCGCGGGAGCGGCGCCACGCGGGATGCGCGCGCGCGAACTCGAGAAATGCCGCGTTCGTAACCGGCGTCGCATCCAGATCGAACGGCGCCACGGAGACGTTTCCTTCACCGCGCACCGGATAGAACGGCACGTATTCCCCACCCGCGACGCGCAGCATCCCGCCCGGCGGCGCTTCGCCCTCCTGCAGCACCTCGCCTGCCACGCGGCCCGCGAGCGCGAGCACCAGCGCCATGCATCCCGCCGCGGCACGCGCCCGGCTCAGGGGTGCCCCACCGCGTCCGGCTTGCGCAGCCGCTCGCGCACCGCCGCGACCTCGTCGCTGCCCACGCTGCCGCCATCGTTGCCGAAGCTGTTCAGCACGTAGGTCAGCACGTCGGCGATCTCGTGATCCGTGAAGTTCCCGAGCGGCGGCATGGCGCTGTTGAAGGCCTTCCCGTTCACCTCGACCGGCCCGGTCAATCCGGAGATCACGATGCGAATGGCGCGCTCCTTGTTCGCCAGCAAATAGTCGGACTCGGCGAGCGGCGGAAACACGTTGGGGAGCCCGCGGCCATCCGGCTGGTGACACGTCGAGCACGTGCCCTGGTAGACGGCCTTGCCGCGGGCGATGCGCGCCTCCAGGGTCTTGGCCTCCGGCGCGACCCCCTTCATCGCCTCGAGCGCCCGCTGCGAGCGCTCGGCCAGATACACCTCGTCCACCTCCTTGCCCGAGTAGATCACGCGGTTGTCCGGCCCTTCCACCGCGAGCATGCCGAGCGCGCCCTTGTTGAAGGCCCGGAAGATCGAGTGATCGACGAGGATGAAGGTGCCGGGCACCTGCGTCTCGAACTCGGCCATCATCGCCCCACCGGCGGGGATGAGCGTGGTCTGCACGTCACGGTGCGCAGGGCTGCCGCCCTCGGGATACAACGCGTCGAAGATCTCGCCAATCACGTGGAAGGAGCTCACGAGATTTGGACCACCGTTGCCGACGAACATGCGCACCGTCTCGCCCACCTTCGCCTTGAGCGCGTTGTCTCCGACCAGCGATCCCTCGCGCCCGTTGAACAGCACGTAGGCGGGATTCTCGTCGATGGCGCGCTGCATATCGAATGGCTGGTGCCCCGGCTCACGGAAGTCGCCCCTGGTGTAGAAGTCGCCCTGCACCACGTAGTACTCGCGATCCACATCCCGCCAGCCGGCCTCGGGCTCCACCACGATCAGGCCGTACATGCCGTTGGCGATGTGCATGCCCACGGGCGCTGTAGCGCAGTGGTAGATGAACACGCCCTCGTTGATCGCCTGGAAAGTGAACTGGCTCTGGTGGCCCGGCGCCGTAAACGTGCTGGTGGCACCCCCACCTGGACCCGTCACCGCGTGCAGGTCGATGTTGTGCGGCATGGCGTTGTCGGGGTGATTCATCAGGTGCAGCTCGACGAGATCGCCCCGGCGCACGCGGATCATCGGCCCGGGCGTCGTGCCTCCGAAGGTCCAGAACGTGTACTGCACGCCGTCCGAGATCTCCTTCACCAGCTCGCGCACCTCGATCTTCACCACCACCCGCGCCGGGTGATCGCGGTGCAGCGCAGGCGCCGCGTACGGCGGCACACCGAGCTGCGCCTCGATCACGGGCAGCGCGGCGACATCGACCTTCGGCACGCGCTCCGGCTCGGGCGCGGGCGGCGCGCTGCGCTCGGCCGAAGGAGGACAGGCCATCCAGACGAATGCCAAGAGTGTGAGAACGTGAGTTCGGATCCGCAAAGACATGGACACCCCCTCAGCGCCGAACACGGCGCCCCACCCCGTGGAGCCGGCCGGCATGAGACCCGCGCAGCATCGAATGAATTTCAACAGATGTCTAGATCTATTTATCTTTAATGAGCTGCGACTATCGAGAACTGGCAGGATCCGCCACGAGATGGGTGCTCCTAGCCCCATTCGAGGCTCGCCGGCAGCGTGCGACGCGGCCTGCGCGACCCGCTAGGCGCCGCCGGAGACGAGCGGGCGTTCGCGCAGGAAGGGCACGTCCGGCCGCGGGGCATCCATCTCGCGCGCGTAGCGGTGGCCGGCAAAGACCGCCGCGGCGATGGTGCCGGGCGCGCCGCAGTCGCCGACCCGGGTGATGTCGATGCGCTCGCACAGCGCGTCGTAGAGCGCGGCGCGCGGCGCGCGCGAGGTCACCATCACGACGCTGGCGGCGGGCGCTTCGCGCGTGCGCCCGGTGTAGGCGCAGGCGAGCACCACCTCACCAGCGCCCACCGACTCGAGCTGCGTGCTGGTCTCGATCCGGACCCCCAGCTCGAGCAGCCGCGCCTGGATGCGGATCTGCTCCATCGTCATGGTGGTCCAGCCCGAGACCAGCGCGGCCGGCGTGGCGAGCGTCACCGCGAGGCCGTCGCGCGCGAGCATCTCCGCCACCACGCCGCCCATGTAGTAGGGATCGTTGTCGTAGACGAGCACCGGGCTGCGCGGCGTCACGCCATCCAGCAGCGCATCGGGCGTCAGCACGTGGGCCTGGTCCCAGCCGTCGATCGGCGTGGCGCGCCCGATGCCGAGACCGTCCCGCCGCCAGACGGCGCCGACGGCGAGCGCCACGCGATCCGCGCCGAAGGCGACGATCTGCTCGGCGTCGAGCGCGCTGCCGAGAAAGATCTCGACGCTCGGCAGCTTGTTGAGCTGCGCCACGCGCCAGTCGCGCACGCGCGCCCACTCGGCGAGCCCCGGCAGCGCGGCCTCGCGCGTCACGCGCCCGCCGAGCGCGCCCTGCGCCTCGGCCAGCGTCACGCGGTAGCCGCGCTGGCCCAGCGCCACCGCGGCCTCGAGGCCGGCCGGCCCGCCGCCCACCACCAGCACGCTGCGCTCGGAGCCCTTGGCGGGGATGCGCTCGGGGTGCCAGCCGCGCCGCCACTCCTCGCCCATCGTCGGGTTCTGCGTGCAGCGGATCGGCACGCCGTGCACGTCGTTCGCGAAGCAGACGTTGCAGCCGATGCACTCACGGATGTCCTCGAAGCGTCCCTCCTCGATCTTGCGCGGCAAGAAGGGGTCGGCGATCGAGGGACGCGCGGCGCCGACCAGATCGACGATGCCGCGTTTCACCTGACTCAATATCGTGTCGGGCGAAGTGAAGCGGCCGACCGTGACGACCGGCTTCGTCGTGCCCTGCTTCACCCACGCCATGTAGGCTTCGAGCGCCGCCTCCTTCACGAAGCGCGACGCACCCATCTCGTAGCTGTAGTCCTCGACGACGATGTCCCACAGATCCGGGAGCTCGGCCATGCGCTCGAACATGGCGCGCTGCTCCTCGATCACGGGCACACCGTCCACGAAGCCCCCGGCCGCCGCGTAGCGGACGGCCACGCCGCAGCTCTCGCCCACCGCCTCGTGCGTCTCCTCGAGCAGCTCGATCACCAGGCGCATGCGGTTCTCGAGCGAGCCGCCGTACTCGTCGCCGCGCTGATTCGCGGGCGACAGGAACTGGGCGAGCAGGTAGTCGTGCGTCGGGTACACGTAGACGATGTCGAAGCCGGCGCGCCTCGCGCGCAGCGCGGCCTCGCGGTGCCAGCGGCGCAGCGCGCGGATGTCGGCCTTGTCCATCACGCGGCACTGGGCCGGCTGACGCGTCTCGCTCGGCCGGCTCCAGGCGCCGATCGGCTCCTCGCGCGAGTAGAGGTTGGCCACGAAGCCGCCCCCGTGCCACAGCTCGACGCCCGCCAGCGCGCCGTGGCGGTGCACCTTCTCCACCATCAACGCGTGCGCGCGCACGTCTTCCTCGTCCCAGAGCGTGGCCGCGGGGAAGGGATCGTCGTCGGAGCTCGGGTGGATCGAGCAGTACTCGGTGCACACCACGCCCCAGCCGCCCTCGGCCTTGATCTCGCGCATGGCGGCGAGCGTGCGGGGCTTGCCGTAGCCCATGCCCGTGCAGTGGGGCACCTGGTAGAAGCGGTTCGGGGCGGTCACCGGACCGATGCGAATCGGCTCGAAGAGAATGTCGTAGCGGGGATCTCGTGCCATCGACCCCTGGGTGCGGTGCGCGCCCCGGGCTCGGTAGCAAAGTCGAAATCCCCGCGCCCGTCAGGCGCGGCGCGCCCCAGACACGGCGCGCGCGGATCGCGCGTCGCCGCCCGCGCCCGAGAGCGCCCGGTGCTGGTACAGGACGCCGTCGCGAAAGCCCTGGTCGCGGTAGTACGCACGCGTTCCCACCGCGGAGATCACGGCGAGATCCTCGAAGCCGGCTGCCCGCGCGCGCCGCGCCGCCGCCTCGAGCAGCGCGCGGCCGAGCCCGCCGTGCTGCGCGCCGCGCGCGGCTCGTGCGCCGAGTGGCAGCGACGCGCCGTAGACGTGCAGCTCGCGAATCACGGCGCTGCGGCCGAGCTCCGCCACGGGCGCTGCCGCGCGCGGCAGCGCCAGGCGCAGGAAGGCCACGAGGCGATCGTCTCGCGTCACGTACTCGAAGAACACCTCTTCGCCGATCGAGGTCGCGTACGGCGTGGTCACGAGCCGCAGCGCCGCGCGCTCGAAGGGGGTCGCTCGGATCTCGCGGCTGCGGATCTCGCGCGGCGCGACGCCCCGCGCGGCCAGGCGCCGCTCCGCCACCTCGCGCAGGTTTGCCGTGTGGGTGCCCGCCGCGATGTCGTGCGCGGAGAAGTCGCGGATCACCCGCGTGAGTCGGCAGTAGCGCGGCGTGCGTTCGATGCACGCGATGAGCACCTCGAGCAGCGTCTCGTCATCGTAG
>Ga0224496_10000983_pt1 | contig 18446 bp, 16 predicted proteins | sample SF_Jul11_sed_USG_2_FD_168127 | JGI IMG/M metagenome (GOLD analysis project Ga0224496, IMG submission 168127) | Sediment microbial communities from San Francisco Bay, California, United States - SF_Jul11_sed_USGS_8_1 | ecosystem: Environmental > Aquatic > Marine > Sediment | place: USA...
GAGGCAAGGCTGCTGCTCGACGACGGCGTGGTGGCGGACGCGCGCGACATCGATACGTGCATGATCCTGGGCGCGGGCTGGCCGTTCTTCAACGGCGGCATCTGCAAGCATCTCGACCAGATCGGCATGAGCGAGCAGCTCTTCGGCGCGCCGCTCGTCGGCGCACGAGACGCGGCGGAGGCGGCGCCGGCGCGCTGATCCGGGACGCGGCGGGCGCGATGGCGCTACCCTCCCGCGCGAGGAGAACAGAATGCTTCGCTTGCTCGCCCGGCTTCTGGTCGCGCCGATCGCGTTCGTCGGATGCGTCGGCATCGACGTCGCCGTAGACCACGATCCGGAGGTCGACTTCTCGAAATACGACACCTTTGCGCAGGTGCCGCCGCCCGCGCAGATCGAAGGCGTACCCGACTACACGGAGGTCCGGGGCCGGCAGATCCAGTATTGGATCGCCAGCGCGCTCGAGGCCAAGGGCTATCGGAGAGCCGACCGGGAGAGCGCGGATCTGCTCATCGCGTTCACCCTGAGCGGCGAGCCACGCACCGACATCTGGGTCGAGGAATACGGCCACGTGGAGGGCGCAGCGCGGCGGCCGGACGCCTGGCGAGCCGGGGGATACGGCATCGACACCTGGCAGCGCAGCGGCAGCGTCAGCAGGCGGGATTACGTGCAGGGCACGCTCTCCATCGACGTCTTCGACAACGCCGAGGAGCGGATGATCTGGCACGGCCGGGCCACGGCGGACGTCTATACCTCGTCGGAGGCCCAGAAGACCGGACGGAAGGCGGTGAAGCAGTTGATCGAGCGATTCCCGCCCGAGGCGCGCTAGCCGATCGGCAGTCGGCTCGAGCCTGCACGGCGCCGCGAGTCATCGCGGCCGCTCCCTGCGGCGATGACGAGGGCGCGAAGATCGTCCAAACTTTCCGCGATCGCGGCATGGCAATGTGCCACAGATTGCGCTGTCGTTGCCGCGCCGCGATGTATCGCTGCGCTGGAGTTGCCGCCGTCGAGGAGAGAGCACGCCATGAAACGCGGCGTCGCTGGCAAGTTTGCCGTACGGAACGCCGATTCATTGACTATGGGCGGCGGTGCGCCGCGAGATCGAGCGGCAGAGCCGCTCGCAGCCGTCGCGAACGCTCGCGGACGGACTTGCGCGAGCGCGCCCGATCGCCAGCGGGGAGGCGTCGCGTCGCCTCGCGCGCCATACCCGGGAGTTTGCGAGCATGCGTTTCTCTGCTGAAGGGCTTGGCCCGCCCATCATCGCCGTGCACCTGGCAGCCCTGGCCACCGCCACGGTCACGTTGGCGTGCAGCACGCCCGCGGCCACTCCGGGCGACGCACGCAGCGCGCCCGAATCTTCCGCTGCGGCGACTCCGGCGCGGAGCACGGACGGCAGCTGGATCGGGCGCGTGCGTGGCGAGATCGCTGCGAGGGAATACGAGGCCGGTGACAACGGGCGTGGCCTGCAGGCGCCCAACCGCGCCCATGACCTCCGCACCTACTTCGACGGCGCGGGTGTGCGCGTGCACGCGCGCGCCGACTCGCACGGAGCCGAGCTGCTGTCACTGTCCATCGCGGGTGTCGGACGCGGCGAAGCGTTGACCCCGCTTGCACCCGGCGCGGTCGTCGCCCTGGGAGCGCGCGTCGAGATCCGACGCCCCGAGATTCTGGAGTGGTACGAGAACTCGCCCGCGGGCCTCGAGCAGGGCTTCACGCTGCCGCGGCGACCCGATGGCGAAGGCGCGCTGGTGTTGGCTCTGTCGGTAGGATCCGCGCGCGCCTCGCAACGCGGGGAGCGCGTCATCCTCGAGACGGCGGCGGGTCGGAGCCTCGAGTACGCGAAGCTCGCCGCCGCGGACGCGATGGGGCGTGCGCTGCCGGTGCGGTTCGAAGTGCCGGGACCTGCGCGGGTGCACCTCGTGGTGGAGGATCGCGGGGCGTTGTATCCGCTCGCGATCGATCCGCTGCTGACCGCCGTTCCCGACGCGCAGATCGAGTCGAACCAGGCGCTCGCCTATCTGGGATACGCCGTGGCGAGCGCCGGCGACGTGAACGGGGACGGCTACGACGACGTGATCGTGGGCGCGCACAAATACGACGCGGGCCAGGTGGATGAGGGCGCGGCCTTCGTCTGCCTCGGCAGTGCCGCGGGCATTCCCGACGGCAATCCCATCACGGCTGCCACGCAAATCGAGTCGGATCAGATGAACGCAGCGCTGGGCTGGAGTGTGGCGGGCGCTGGCGACGTCAATGGAGATGGCTACGACGACGTCATCGTCGGCGCCTGGGCCTACGACGCGGGCGAGGTGGACGAAGGCGCGGCCTTCATCTTCCTGGGCAGCGCCGCGGGCATTCCGGACGGCAATCCGCTGACCGCCGCCACACAGCTCGAGTCGAACCAGGCAGATGCAACCCTCGGCGTCAGCGTGGCCGGCGCCGGCGACGTCAACGGCGACGGCTACGACGACGTGATCGTGGGCGCGGACTGGTACGACGCGGGTCAAACCTACGAGGGCGCGGCGTTCGTCTTTCTCGGCAGCGCGAGCGGCATCGCGGACGCAAGCCCCGCGACCGCCGCGGCCCAACTCGAGTCGAACCAGGCCTACGCGGGATTCGGCTGGAGCGTGGCAAGCGCCGGCGATGTCAACGGCGACGGCTACGGCGACGTGATCGCAGGCGCCTGGGCCTACAACGCGGGGCAGTCGGAAGAAGGAGCGGCGTTCATCTTTCACGGCAGCGCCACGGGCATTGCGGACGGCAACCCGATCACGGCCGCTACCCAGCTCGACTCGAATCAGCCGTACGCCGCCTTGGGCATCAGCGTGGCCGGCGCCGGCGACGTGGACGGCGACGGCTACGACGACGTGATCGTCGGCGCCTACCAATACGACGCCGGTGAGCTCGACGAGGGTGCAGCCTTCGTCTTCCACGGCAGCGCGACCGGCATCGCGGACGGAAACCCCGCGACGGCCGCGGCGTGGCTCGAGGCGGACCAGCCGGAGGCGAAGTTCGGCGACAGCGTGGCGGGAGCCGGCGACGTCAACGGAGACGGCTACGACGACGTGATCGTGGGCGCGTGGGCATACGACGCAGGCCAGCTGGACGAGGGCGCCGCCTTCGTCTTCGTGGGCAGCGCGGCCGGCATCGCGAACGGCAACCCGACGACAGCCGCGGTGCAGATCGAATCCGACCAGGCAAGCGCGACGCTGGGCATCCGCGTCGCCGGCGCCGGGGATGTGGACGGAGACGGCTACGACGACGTCATCGTCGGCGCGGATTGGTACGATGCGGGCCAGGAGGACGAGGGAGCAGCCTTCGTCTATCTGGGAGACGTCGCCGTGCCCGAAGCGGGCGATCTCGGCCTCGTGGCGGGCGCCATCCTGCTCGCCCTGCTCGGCCGCCGACACCGCGCATGCGTGGGCGCACCGCGAGAAGCGTCCTAAGCTGGTCGTCCGGCTGCCGCGGCAAGCGGCAGTGGCGCAACGACGGCGCGCAGGTGGGCGCGAACGTCCCCGCGCCGCGCTCTCGCGCCGACACCTTCCCTCCCCCGAACGGAACCCCGCATGGACTGGCTCACCAATCCGGAGATCTGATCGCGCTGATCACGCTGACCACCCTCGAGGTGGTGCTGGGCATCGACAACGTCATCTTCATCTCGATCCTGGCGAGCAGGCTGCCCGAGCCGCAGCAGCGTCCGGCGCGCCGACTCGGGCTGGTCGCTGCCATGATCACCCGCTTGCTTCTCCTCCTCTCGCTGACGTGGATCATGCGGCTCACCACGCCGCTCTTCGCGGCCTTCGGCCAGCAGATCTCCGGGCGCGATCTGATCCTGGTTGCCGGCGGCCTCTTCCTGCTGGCCAAGGCCACCCACGAGATCCACGACAAGCTCGAAGGCGAAGCGGGCCACGCGAATCCCCGAGGCGCCGCCTCCTTCGGCGGCGTGGTCCTCCAGATCATGCTGCTGGACGTCGTGTTCTCGCTCGACTCCGTCGTCACGGCCGTTGGCATGGTCGACGTGGTCTGGGTCATGGCCACAGCCATCGTCATCGCCGTCGGCATCATGCTCGTCTCGGTCGAGACGATCGCCGCCTTCGTCGAGCGCCATCCCACGGTGAAGATGCTGGCCCTGAGCTTTCTGCTCCTGATCGGCCTCTCGCTGGTCGCCGAGGGCTTCGATCACGAGATTCCCAAGGGCTACCTCTACTTCGCCATGGGCTTCTCGGTCTTCGTGGAGATGCTGAACCAGAAGGCGCGCAGGCGGCGGCCGCCGCCCGTGGACCTGCGCCGCGCGATCACCGAGGGGTGACACGCGCCGTCACGCAGCGCGCGCCCCGTCGCCCGTCCGCCCCGACTAGGCGCGGCCGTGCGGGGCCTCGAAATCCAGCACGGGGCCATCCGGCACGATACCGAACGGGTTGAGATGGCGGTGCGACTCGAAGTAGTGCCGCTTGATGTGCTCCAGGTTCACCGTCTCCGCGATCCCCGGCAGCTGGTAGATGTCTCGCGTGTAGCCCCAGAGGTTCGGATAGTCGACGAGCCTGCGCAGATTGCACTTGAAGTGCGTCACGTACACCGGATCGAAGCGAATCAGCGTGGTGAACAGACGCACGTCCGCCTCGGTCAGCCGGTCGCCGCAGAGATAGCGCGAATCGGCCAGGGTTGCCTCCACGCGGTCGAGCGCCGCGAACAAGCCCTGGACGGCCCGGCCGTAGGCCGCCTGCTTGCGCGCGAAGCCGCAGCGATAGACGCCGTTGTTGATCTCCGGGTAGATCCAGTCATTGAGCGCGTCGATCTGCGCGCGCAGCACCTCCGGATAGAGATCCCGCTCCGGATGCGTGGCGACGTCCTGGAACTCGGCGTTCAACATGCGAATGATCTCGGCGGATTCGTTGTTGACGATCACCTCCGTCTGGCGGTCCCAGAGCACCGGCACCGTGACGACCCCATCGAAGTTCGGGCACGACTCGACGTAGACCTGCCGCAGCAGATGAAAACCCTTGACCCGGTCGCCCGTGGCACCCGCCACGTTCTGCTCGAAGGTCCATCCGCTCGACGGCAGAATCGGATCCACCACGTCCACGCTGACCGCATCCTCGAGACCCTTGAGCACGCGCACGATCAGGGTGCGGTGCGCCCAGGGGCAGGCGAGCGACACGTACAGGTGATAGCGGCCGAATCCGGGCGAGAAATCGGTGCTGCCGTCTGCCTTGATCTGCGCACGGAAGCTCGTGGGACAGCGGACGAACTCGCCGTCGTCGTCGATCTCGCGCTCCCAGGTATTGCCGCTGGGCCCATTCTTGTCCTGTGCCGCCATCGCAAGCCACCCCTTCGGATGCTGCCATCCACGTCTATCCGAGCTCTGTCGCGCGCGCTACGACACCCGCGCTCACTCGTTTCGGCGTTCGATCGCCGCGAAGAAGCTCGCCTCGTCGCGACGGATGACCAGCAGCGTCTTGTCGCCCGCTGCCACCAGCTTTCGCTCCGCTTCGAGCCCGCCGGCGACCGGCGCGCGATCCACCTCGACGATCACGTCGCCGGCCCGCAGACCCGCGCCGTCGGCTGGGCCGCCAGGGTAGACACGCGTGATCAGCGCCCCCTCCGCCTTGCCGAGCTCGAGCTGCTTGCGAAGCTCGGACGGCACGTCGGCGATGTCGAAGCCGAAGGCGGTCGAGCCGCGATCGTCCGCGGGGGCGGACGCAGCGACGCGCTGCGGCGCCTCCTCGAGCTCGCCGATCGTCACGCGCTTGGTCTCGCGCTTGCGCTCGCGGAGCAGCTCCACGTCGACCTTCGTCCCCGGCGCCGTCAATGCCACCGCCCGCGGAAGCTCCCGCATCCGATGGATGTCCGTCGACCCGAAACGCACGATCACGTCACCCCGCTTGAGTCCGGCGGCGTCGGCCGGGCTCTCGGGCGTAACCTGGGACACGAGGGCGCCCTCCTGGGACTCGAGCGCGAGCGCATCGGCCAGCTCCGGCGTGATCGGCTGGACGCCGACGCCGAGCCAGCCGCGCACCACCCGACCCCCTTTCTCCAGCTGCGGAAGGATCTCCTTGGCCATGTTGATCGGCACCGCGAAACCGATCGTATTCGCCTGCGGATTGATCGCGGTGTTGATCCCGACGACCTCGCCGGCCAGGTTGAGCAGCGGCCCCCCCGAGTTGCCGGGGTTGATCGCGGCGTCCGTCTGGATGAAGTCATCGTAGGGGCCCTGGCCGATGTCGCGTCCCGTCGCACTGACGATGCCCGCGGTGACGGTGTGATCGAGGCCGAATGGACATCCGACGGCGATCACCCAGTCCCCGGGAAGCAGGCTGGCGGAGTCGCCGAGAGGGAGAGCCACGTAGGCACGGTCCGCCTTGGCGCGAATCAGCGCGATGTCGGTCTTCGGATCCTGCCCGACGACCTCCGCGAGCGCGCGCGATCCGTCCGAGAAGACGACCTCGATCTTGTCGACCTCCTCGACAACGTGGTTGTTGGTGACGATCAGGCCGTCGTCCGAGATCACGAAGCCGGTTCCCAGGCTGGGGACCGTGAAGCTTCGCGGGGCGGGGGTCTCGCCCGGCCGCTGCGGCGCACCGAAGGGTCCGCCGAACAGATCTCCGAAGAGGTCGCCGAACGGGGAGCCGAAGCCCGGAGACGACTGCACGACGGTCTTCGAGGTGTGCACATTGACGACACCCGGCGCAGCGTCCCGTGCCAGGACGGCAAACCGGGAGTGCTGCCCGGCCCCGCCCACGACCTCGTCGGGTGCGATGCCGGCCGGGCCGGCCGCCACCGGGGCCGGGCCGCCCTGACCGCTCGTCGGCTGCAGGGCCTCCGGCGCGGCAACGCCTCCCGACCAGGCGAGGAACATGCCGACGATGCACCCGATGCCGAGCCCGATGCCGAGCGGAACGATGCGTGTCATCTCGCGTCCTCCTTCTCCATGGGTTCCCAGGAACCGAAGGAAATGTCTGCCATCCCTACGGCGTCGTCACGCGTGCGCTTGCGCCTCCGGCGCTTCGCTCACCCGCAAGGCGGCGCCGACGTACACGGTTGCCAGGATCGCGAAGATGTAAGCCTGGAGCAGTCCGATCAGCACGTCGAGGGCCATGAGCGGCATCGGCACCAGAAAGCCCGTGAGCGCCACGAGGAGCGCCACGACCAGGTGCCCCGACATCATGTTCCCGAAGAGACGAACGGAGAGGGCGAGCGTGCGCGAAAGCTCCGAGAGCACGTGAAGCGGCGCGAACAGCGGGTTCGGACGGAAGTAGCCGAGCAGATAGCCGCGCAGCCCCCGCGCCCGGATGCCCGCCACGGGCACGGCAAAGAACACGATCGCGGCGAGCGCCGAGGTGGTGGCGAGGCTCGCCGTCGGCGGGCGCACACCGGGGAGCTGGCCGGAGAGATTGCAGGCCGCGATGAAGAGAAAGAGGCTTCCCGAGAGCGTCACCAGCGCGGGCTCCGAGCGACCCGCCACCTCGCGCACCAGGCGATCGAGCCACTCGACGGTGAGCAGCGCCAGCGCCGCGGGCGTGCCGGTCGGCGCGCGCCGCAGCCCCGCGCGGAGGGCCAGCGCGATCAGCACGATCCCCAGGGACACCGCGAGCGACGTAACCGTCGTCACCGTGACCGGGATCCCGAAGAACGAGAACCACACGATTTCTCCGAAGATCTGCGCTTCCATGTCGCCTACTTCCGATGCTCGCGCACGACCCGCCACGCGATCGCACTCCCGAGCATCACACCCGCGAACAGCAGCATCAGGGTGAAGCGCACACCGCTGCCGAAGTAGAGATCGAGTCGGTGTCCGAGCCAGGCTCCTGCCGTCGCGGGCAGCGCGATCGACCAGCCCACCGTTCCCAGCACCGAGAGCGAGCGCCAGAACGATGAGCCGCTCGGATCGCGGCGCTGCAGGCGGCCGACGTCGCGCTCGAGCGAGCGCCGGGGATCGGGACGTCCGGCCGGCTTCGGCGCGTCGGGGCGATCAGCCACGCTCCCCTCCCCTTCCCGCGGCCGATACCGGGCTTCGACGCAGCTCCTGAAGGATCCCGGCTTCGAGCCGCTGCAAGACCGCGCGCAGTTCGCGATCTGCGCTCGGCGTCTCGAGTGCCCGCTCGATCTCCACCCGGACGGCCTCCGCAGTGTCTCCGACGACGGCCAGCGGCGTCAGCAGCACGGCCTCCCGGCCGTCGCAGCGCAGCAGACCGCCCGCGGTCGCCACGAAGCGCTCCGCATCGCGGTCGCTCGCCAGCACCAGGCCGGATTCCACAACGAGCGCCGCCGGCTCGGAGCGGGGGCGCAGGCCGACCTGCCCCGTGTCGGTCGGCACGCGCAGCGAGGTGACGCGCTGGTCCACGACACCGCCCAGTGGCGTGCGCACCATGAATCGAAGCGTCTGCTCACGCACCGCGCCGCTCCCCTTCGAGCTCGTCGAGCGTCCCGATCATGAAGAGCTCCCGCTCGCCGCGCGCGTCACAGCGTCCGTCCAGGATCGCCGCGACGTCGCTCACCGCTCGCTCGAGGGGCACGCGCCGGCCGGGCCGTCCCGTGAAGGCAGCCGTCACGTGAAAGGGCTGCGTCAGGTAGCTGCGCAGCCGCCGCGCGCGGCCAACCTGTTGCCGATCCTCCGGCGAGAGCTCTTCCATCCCGAGCATGGCAATGATGTCGCGCAGCTCCTGGTAGCGCCCGAGCACGCGCTGCGCCTCCTGCAACACCTCGTCATGTCGCTTCCCGACGATCTCCACGTCGAGCGCCTTCGACCACGACGCGAGCGGATCGATCGCCGGATACAGGCCCTCCGCCGCGATATCCCGCGAGAGAACGAGCGCGCTGTCGAGATGGCAGAAGGCGTGGGTAATCGCCGGATCGGAGTAGTCGTCCGCCGGAACGTAGATTGCCTGGAGCGAGATCATGTCGCCGCGATGCGTCGCCGTGATGCGTTCCTCGAGGTCGGCCAGATCCGCGGCCAGGGTCGGCTGATAGCCGACGCGCGAGGGCATGCGCCCGAGCAGCCCCGAGACCTCCATCCCCGCCTGCACGTGGCGATAGACGTTGTCGATCACGAAGAGCACGTCGCGCCCGTCGTGGTCGCGAAAGTGCTCGGCGACGGCGAGCGCGGCGAGCCCGACGAGGAAGCGCGCACCCGGGGGCTCCTTCATCTGCCCAAAGACGAGCACCGAGCGGTCGAGCACGCCCCGACGGCGCAGCTCTTCCCAGAGCTCGAGCCCCTCGCGCGAGCGTTCGCCGATGCCGGCGAAGACCGCGACGCCCTCGAGCGACTCGACCGCGTTGTGGATGAACTCGGTCAAGACAACGGTCTTTCCCACGCCGGCCCCGCCAAAGACCGCGGCCCGGCCGCCGTGCACGATCGGAGAGAAGAGATCGATCACCTTGATGCCGGTTTCGTAGAGGCTGCCCGAAGCGCGCCGCGCGGAGGCGGGCGGCGGCGGCCGGCGGATCGGCTCGCGAACGGCCCCGTCGAGGGGCGCGCCCCCATCGAGGACACGCCCGTTGAGATCGATGACGCGTCCGAGGAGCTCGCGCCCCACCGGCACCCGAAGCGGTTCTGCGTCGGATTCGACGCGATCGCCGCGGCGCAGACCGCGCGTCGGTTCGAGCGCGATGACTCGGGCCGTGGTGACGCTCGTGTGGCCATACACCTCACCGGTCACGGGCGCCCGATCCTGCGGATGAACGATCACCCCCGCGCCGATGGCCGGCAGCGCGCCTTCGAAGCGCATCTCGAGGACGGTGCCCCGAATCGAGGTGACCTCTCCGCGCAGCTTCGCCAGGTCCGTCATGGCAGAGCTCCGGACGCGCGCTGCGCGGCCCGCGCGGCCGAGACGACCTCGAGCACCTCCTGCGTGGACGCCTCGCGGCGCAACGCCGCGGCGAGGCGTCGCGTGGCGCCGATGCGCTCCTCCAGCCAGGATCGCGCGGACTCCGCCGTGACGAGGCGCTTGCCGTGCTCGGAAGCGAGCGCCTCGAGGAGCGTCTCGTAGAGCGAGGCGTAGAGGTGCTCGCGAACGACCACCGCGCGCAGATGCTCGGCGTCGCAGTACGGCGAGCTCGCGAGACGGGGCCGACCCGCCGCCGCCGCGACCGGCAACACCGGCACACGCATGGGTGTGTAGCTTCCCGCGCCCTCGAAGCGCGCCGCGACGAGCCAGAGCGCCCCGAGCCGGCCCTCCCGCCGCAAGGAGAGCAGCGTGTCGACGAGGGGGAGCAGGAGTCCCGTCAGCCCGGCAACCCGCGTGGGCGCAGGCTGCACCGCATCGGGGAGCGCGCCGGCCTTCTCCAGCGGCGCGACCGCCCGTCGCCCCAGACACACGAGCGGCCCGGGTCCGCACTCGGAGCGCAGCGCCAGGGCCTCGCGCACGAGCCGCGCAGTGTAGTCCCCCACCAGTCCGAGATCCGCCGCGACCAGAACGATGCCCGCCGGCGCTGCGTCGCGCGCGGCCTCGCGCGCGCCCAGCACGGCGAGAAAGCCCTGCATCGCTTCCCGATAGGCGCGCACGGCCGCGAGGGGGGCCCGCGCCGCCCGGAAGTGCTGGGCGGAGAGCGAGCGCAGCGCGGCGACCGCCTCCTCGAGCGCGCCCAGCGCGCGCAGGCGTCGTTGCAGCACGCGCGCCCGACTCACGGCCGCTCCTCCTGCGCAGCGCTGCCGAGCGCCGCGGCGTTCGCGCGGATGCGCTCGACCCAGTCGCCCTCGGGCAGCTCGCCCCGCTCGAGCCGCGACGCGGTGCCCGGCTCCTCGGAGCGAACGCGCGCCACCAGGCTCTCGACGAAGCGCGGCGCCTGCTCCGGGGCGAGTCCGTCGAGCCATCCCTCACTCACCGCGAGCACGCCCAGCACCTGCTGCGCGATACCGCGGGGACTCAGCCGCGGCTGGCGGAGCAGCGCGCGCAGCAGTCGGCCGCGCGCGATCTCCTGCGCGAGGCCCGTCTCGAGCTCGAGCCCCACCCGCGCGAGCGACTCGAGCTCCTCGAAGCGCGAATGCAGGATGCGGAGGTTTCGCGCCGCGATCTGGACCGGAGCGGGCTGCGCCGCGCCGCCGATGCGGGACACGCTTCTGCCGATGTCGACCGCGGGTCGCTCGTTGCGCGCGAAGCGCGCCGTGTCGAGGTAGATCTGCCCATCCGTGATCGAGATGATGTTGGTCGGGATGTAGGCGGCGATATCGCTCTCGGTGGTCTCGACCAGGGGCAGCGCGGTCACGGAGCCGCCCCCCGCGGCGGCGTTGCGCGCCGCCGCCCGCTCCAGCAGCTCCGCGTGGATGAAGAAGACGTCGCCGGGGAAGGCCTCACGGCCGGGCGGCCGATCCATCAGCAGGCTCAGCTCTCGATACGCATCTGCGTGTTTGGTGAGGTCGTCGTAGACCACGAGCGCATGGCCGCCCTGGTCGCGGAACCACTCGGCCACGGAGGCGCCCGCGTACGGCGCCAGGTAGCGCATGCCCGGCGGCATCGAGGCGTCGGCCGCCACGATCGCGGTGTTCTGGAGCGCCCCCGCGCGGAGCAGGGTCTCCCGAAGCGTCAGCACCCGGGACATGGCCTGCCCGATCACCACGTAGACGCAGGCGACGTCGCCGGCAGTCTGCGCAACGATGGCATCTTCGGCGAGGGCGGTCTTGCCGACGTTGCGATCCCCGATGATCAGCTCGCGCTGTCCGCGGCCGATCGGGATCGCCGCGTCGATCACGAAGACACCGGTGCGCAGCGGCGCGTCGACGGCCTTGCGCTCGATCAGCTCAGGCGCCGGCCGGAACAGCTCGCACCGCGGGAGCTCGGGCAGCGGCCCGCCGTCGTCGAGCGGGTTGCCGAGGGGGTCGATCACCCGGCCCAGCGTGGCGGGGCCCACCGGCAGCTCCGGCAGGCGCGCCAGGCCGACGACCCCCTCCCCCGCCCGAACGGCCTCGGCACCCGAGAGCAGCAGGACGCCCGTGCTGTCGGCGCGCAGATCGAAGGCCAGGCCGAGCGCGCCCGAGTCGAAGCCGACGAGCTCCTCGTAGGCGACGCGCGTGAGCCCGGCAACCTGGGCGACACCATCGCCGGTACGCGCGACCACGCCGCGCGCTCGGAACACTGAGGAGAGGTCTGCCTCACGAGCGGCCGCCAGGATCCGTGCGTCGTGCGGGAGATCATCCGTCATGGTTCGCCTGCTCGTTCTCGAGCCGACGCACGAGCACGCGCTCTGCCTGCGCGGCGAGACCCGCCGCGGAAGCATCGACGAGCCCCCTCGCCGTGAGAACACGAATCCCCGCAATCAGGGCGGGATCGACGCGCTGCAGCGCATCGGCCGCAGCTCCACCCAGCGCCTTCCGCAGCACCTCGAGCGCCGCCTCGTCGAGCGTGCGCGCCGACTCGATGACGACGGGCGCGAGCGCGCCCGCGGCGCGCAGCGCCTCGAGCTCCCGGCAGGCGACCGCTCGCAGGGATGCCTCGAGATCCGGACCCTCCATCTCTTCGAGCAGTCGAACGACGATCTCCCGTGCGGCGGACACCGCGTCGCGAGCCAGCGATCGGGCCTGTGCGCGGCGCAGCCCGACGAGCTCCGCCTTGAGCGTGTCGCGTTCGCGTTGCGCCTCGGCGCGAGCCGCCTCCACGAGCCGCCCGCGCTCGCTCTCCGCTTCGCGCTGCACCCGTTCGCGAAGTGCCTCGAGCGAGCTCTCCAGATCGCTGCGCTGCGCGCGGGCCGCCTGCAGCGCGCGGGCCGCCTCGGCGCGGGCGTCCGCGGCCGCGCGCTGCTCGCCCTCGAGCGCGCTGCGCCGGCGCTCCAGCGCAGCGCGCACCGGGCGGAAGAAGAGCCATCCGAGCAGCCCCGCCAGCAGCACGAAGTTGGCCGCTTCGAAGAAGAACGTCACCCAGCCGGCCGACATGGCGCGCCCGCCCTGGCGCTAGCGTCCCACGTAGGGATTCGCGAAGAGCAGAATGAGGGAGATCACGAGGCAGAAGATCGCCGTCGACTCGACCATGGCCAGGCTCACGAAGAGCGTGCGCGTGATCGAGCCGGCCTCATCGGGCTGGCGCGCCAGGGCGTCCATGGCGGCGGCCCCGATCCGACTCTCTCCGAGGGCCGCGCCGATGGCGCCCGCCGCCATCGTGAGGGCGGCTCCCGCGACCGAAATCACCGTCAACCACTCGTGTCCGCTCATGCCGGCTCTCCTCCTGTGGAGCATCTGAACCAGCGATGCGTTGCAAGCAACGGGCCAGCTGGAGCACGACGTTCCCCCGCTTCTGCGCGCTCCGCAGCACCGATTTCTGGCTTGGCTCCCGTGCGCTGCGTCCGCTGCGGCGCGAGGAAGATCCGGCGTGGCGAATTTCGCCACGGACCGGCGAGCCTCGAAAGACTGCGGGATGGCGGACCGGGCCGTGCCCGTTGCTCGGCTCCGTGCGCCCCGGAAGGGGGATCTTGCCAAGCCGCAGCGACTCCAGGAGGATCTGCCCCGAGCGAAGACCTCGCGCGGACGCGCCACCGCGGAGAGGCGGCGGCCTGGTCCTGCGTGCGAGTCGGAGGAGCGTGCATGAGCCGGGCGTTCGTCAAGGAATCAGATGGAGACGACCCGGGCGCACTGCCCGAGCGGCGCATCAGCCAGCACCCGAATCTGGTGACGGCGCGCGGCCTGCGCCTGATCGAGGAGCAGATCGCGCGGCTCGAGGCGGAGTACGCCACGGCGCGTGCTGCGGACGATCGCGCGGCGATCGCGCATCTCTCCCGCGATCTGCGCTACTGGAGCGCGCGCCGAGCGTCGGCGCAGCTCGCCCCGCCGCCCGCCGGCGCCGGGAAGGTGGCCTTCGGTGTGCGGGTGACGATCGAGGACGCAGAGGGTGAGCAGCGCAGCTATCGCCTCGTCGGCGAAGACGAGGCCGATCCCGCCGAAGGGCGCATCTCCTGGTTCGCACCGATCGCGCGCGCCCTGGCCGGACGAGAGGTCGGGGACATCGTGGCGGGACCGCGGGGCGAATTCGAGATCCTCGAGATCGAGCCCGCGTCCGAGACCTGAAGCGGCTGTGCGTGCCGCTGCAGTCCCTCCGCAACCCCGGCCGATTCCGCTGGTTCCTGCTCTGGCTGGCCGCGTTCTACGCCACCTGGCTTAGCATCGTCGTCGCCAACCACGCGTGGGGAAGCGTGGCTCGACACTGGGCCATCGCCGTCGCGATGGTCGCGGGCTCGTACGTGGCGGGCTCGACGCCCATGGGCGGCGGCACCATCGGCTTCCCGATCCTGGTGCTCTTCTTCGATCACCCCGCGGCGATGGGCCGGGATTTCGGCTTCGCCATCCAGTCGATCGGAATGACGAGCGCGTCGATCTTCATCCTCTGCGCGCGGCGCCCGCTCGAGAAGCCCATCCTCAAGTGGGCGATGCTCGGCTCGCTGATCGGCACGCCGCCCGCGGTCGCCTTTCTCGCGCCCCGGGTGGACGACGTCGTCGTGAAGGTTCTCTTCGCGGTGGTGTGGGCATCGTTCGGGATGATGCACTTCGTGAAGCTGCGGGAGATCTGCGCGGCGAGCGGGATGACGCGCATGTCCCGGTCCTTCGACCGCACGGCGGGCCTGCTGGTGGGTCTCGTCGGGGGTGCGCTGATCGCGTCCGTGACGGGAGTCGGCATCGACATGCTGCTCTACGTGGTGCTCGTGCTCCTGGCGCGAGCGGATCTCAAGATCGCGATCCCGACCTCTGTGATCATCATGGCGTGGACCTCGCTGGTGGGAATCGCGAGCCTGCTCGTGCTCTCCCGCGTCGCGCCGACCACCTGGCAGCTGGATCCGCAGCTCTTCGGCCACTGGCTCGCGGCCGCCCCCATCGTGGCGATCGGCGCGCCCGTCGGCGCGTTCGTCGTCGCGCGGGTCGGTCGCAAGCCCACGCTGCTCGTGGTCTCGACCCTCTGTGGCCTGCAGTTCCTCTGGATGGCGTGGCACGAGCGCGAGCGGCTCGGGCCCGCCGGCCTCGCCCTGTCCGTCGCCGGCATCCTGGTCTTCAACGCGGCTTTCCACGTGATGTACCGACAGGGCATCCGCCTCGAGCGGCGGCTCGGCCACACCGGAAGCCCGCCGTGACCGGAAGATGGCGGGTCGGCAGCCCTCGGGCTCGGCCCGAAGCGCGCGCTCGATTCATCTCTCGCATCGGGTTGGCGCTGGGCCGCCCGTCGGATTGCGCGGGCCCCAGGTCCCCTTGTGGGGGGAACCGGAAGTCCTCAGTCCCTTGCGTCCGGGCCGCTCTCCGCCTCGCGCCGCTGCACGGTCTCCCAGTTCCAGATCAGCGCGTGGAGCTCCGCGCGCTCCTCCTCTGGCGAGAGGCGCACCCGCTCTTCCTTCGTTGTCAGCGCGGAGAGCTGATCCTTGCGAAAATCGTAGAGCACGGTCCGCTCGAGTCCGCGCAGACCGATGAGATGGGGCCGCTCGGCGTTCGCCGCCCACTGGAGGATCCGACGCGCGGGATCGGGAACGAAGCGCGCGACCGGGGCGCCGCCCTTTCGGCCGACCTGGAGGTTGCGCCACAGCAGGCCGCGGATGTCGGCCAGCCCGAGCGGCTCCGGCCAGTCGCCCCCGATCCCCCAGAGAATCAGCGGAATCCGCGTCTGCGACTCGTCGAGAGACTCGCCGTGTCCGAGGTAGCCGTTCTCGTAGAAGGCCTGACCGTGATCGGCGGTGATCACGATCGCATGATCCGCGCCGCCCAGGGCTGCCCGCCACGCGGCAATCAACTCTTCCACCGCGCGATCGACATTCGCCACCGTATTGGCGTAAGCCTTCCAGACCTTCTCTGCCTGGTCGGCGCGAATGTCCGACCTCGTGATCGGCTCGACGTCGAGGATGGCGTCGGTTTCGCCGTGGAAGTACGGGAAATGCGGATCCGTGAAGTTGACGTAGAGGAACAGAGGCTGGCCCGGATCAACACCCGAGAGGAATTCGCGAACGCGCGAGAGCACCGTCTTCCACGAAACCTGGAGGCTTGCTGGCAGCGCAGAGCGCGACGTTCTGCGCGCGACGTCCAGGCGCGCGTCATAGAATACGTCGGCGCGGCCGACACCCAGCAGCGATTCGCTGTCTCCGAACGATTCGTCCTGCCCCGAGAAATACCCGACGGTGTAGCCTCGGCCCTTGAAGTCGTCGATCAGCGTGGAGCGGCCTCCCCGATAGGCGAGGCTTCCGGTAAAGAGCTGAGCGCGGGACGGAACCGTGGACGGGCAATGCGCGAAAGCTCGAAGGGAGGAAGACCCCTCGCGCACCAGTGCGTTCAGGTAGGGCGTGATCTCCCGGCCGTCGAGTCGAGCTCCCAGCAGCTCGCCACGGAACGTCTCGAGGAAGATCAGCAGAACGTGGGGCCGCGTTCCCGCTTGCGGAGCCGCCGCGCTCTCGACCGGAACGGGCGTGAACGCCACGGGGTGGTCGCCGGCGATGCCGTTCTCATCTCTTCCGTTTCCCGGAATGTCGATGGCGTAGGGGTAGACGGCGCCGTCCAAGAGGGCCGGGTCAGGCGGCTGTGACAGCCAACCGGAGCCATCGCCGTCGAAATCGGTGGCGTGCTCGAGGAACTCCATGAGCAGGATCTCACTCAACTTGGCGCGCAGGCCGTAGCGCAAGCGAGACGCCGATTCAGAGGGCAGCGCCACGAGGAGCATCGCCGGCACGACACACACAGCCAGAGCCGCCCACACCGAGCGCAGCGGTGGCGGAGCGAATCTCCGCTCGACGTCGGCGAAGCGCGGCTCGAGCTTGCGCGCAGAAACGGTCACGATGAGCAGGCAGAGCACCGCGAAGAGCGGCACCAGCAGCTCCACGGCCTCCATGTTCTGGAACGCCTGCACCACCATCGTGACCTTGCTGCCCTGTGCGACATCGCGGAGCAGCGAAACACTCACCATGTTTCCAAGCCTCGCGTAGAGGTCGTAGCGCGCGGCAGCGAACAGCAGCGGAAGGCCGGCCGCGATCGATCCTGCCAAGGCGAGCACCTGCAGCGTCTGGACGCGCAGCAGCGCCAGAAGCGGCAGCAGCAGCGCCCAGATTCCGAGCACGAGCATCAGGTCGAGAACCACCGATTCCATTGCATAGCCGGCGTACCAGGGGAGGCTGTCGATGTAGACTCCATTGAAGCCCGAGGAGAAGAAGCCCGTCGACAACGCCACGAGCGTCGTATCCACCACACCGACCACGAGCACGCAGCCCGCAAGCAAGACCCACCATGCACGCGACCACGACGATTGCGACACGGATTGGGTACCCCTGGAGCGCGCAGTCGTCATTGGCTCAGCTTCTCGTCGTGAGTCCGGGTGATCGGCGGCCCGGGCTCCGCCTCGACATCCGGCTCTCGCCGCGGGCGAAAATGCTTTAGTCTACAAGCATCCGGAGAAGATCACCCGATCCACAAGATGAAGGGAGCGCCAGGCAGCAGGCGGAGCGTCCAATGCCACCGGCGGCGGGGGGGCTTCCATGCGCAGATGGCAGACTCAAGTCGCCTCGGAGAAGCGCGAAACGTGAACGGGTTTCTGCTGCGAGACCTCGCTTGGGCGCTTCTCATCGGCGCGATGGTCGCCGTCAGCCCCCACACCTCCGGCCAGCGGCTGGCCCCGAAGCTCGCGGGAGGCCTCGCGGCGGCGGCACTCCTGGTCGGCTATCGAGTCACCCGCCGGCGCGGCTCTGGCGAGGCCGGCGCAGCATCCGTCCGCTCTCCACGCGCGGGCTCGCGCCCGCCGATCGCTCTCTGGGCCGTGCTGCTCTTGCTCTGCGCGGTCTTTGCCCCCACCGCGCTGTGGCTGTACGGCGAGTGGACCGAGAGCATCTGGAGAAATGGCCATGGCCTCTTCATTCCGCTGATCGTCTACTGCCTCGCTCGCTCGATCCTGCGCCGGGAGGGCGGCGAAGGCGAACCAGGATCGCCCTGGGGGTTTGCGTTCCTGTGCGTCGGCTTGGCACTCGCCGTCGTCGGCGCCGCGATCCCCTTGCACAGTCTCTCCACTCTCGGCCTCGTCCTCTGCCTTCCGGGCCTCTCACTCCTCCTTCTCGGCGTCCGGAGAACGCGCGCGCTGCGGGGCCCCCTGTGTCTGAGCCTCTTGATCGTTCCGGTTCCCACCAGCCTCGCGCCCTTTTCCTACCTGCCGCTCGCCTCTGCGATGGGTGCAGAGCTGATCCTCGACCTGCTCGGCGTCCCCGTGATCCGCGAGGCTTCGAAGCTCACGGTCACCGGAGGAATCTGGTTCGTTTCGGACCGCTGCAGTGGCTTCTCGCTGCTGATCGCGGCTCTGGGCGCGGCCGTGTTTCTCTCGGTCTACTGCAAGTCTCCTCTGCGAAGAGCCGCTCTCCTGCTCTCGGTCTGGCCGCTGGTAGCGATCTTCAACAGCGTTCGAACGGGCATGTTCCCCGCCGTTCTCGAATTCACGGGTATCAATCTGCTGCACACGCCCCTGCACGGCGGATCCGGCATCGCGACCTTTTGGGGCGTCATGGGAGCCGTCTTCCTGATTGCGGGT